>Ga0209577_10003242_pt1 | contig 15304 bp, 13 predicted proteins | sample GraSoiAngelo_109_FD_185874 | JGI IMG/M metagenome (GOLD analysis project Ga0209577, IMG submission 185874) | Grasslands soil microbial communities from the Angelo Coastal Reserve, California, USA - 14_0903_12_20cm (SPAdes) (version 2) | ecosystem: Environmental > Terrestrial > Soil > Grasslands...
CGCCGTGGGGCTCACGGGCATGGGCGGCGGGGCGCTGATGACGCCCGCCCTCGTGCTGCTGTTCAAGGTCGACCCGAAGGTGGCCGTGGCCAGCGACCTCGTCAACTCGCTGGTGATGAAGCCCATCGGCGGGGGGGTGCACCTCCGGAGGGGCACGATCCATTGGCGCCTCGTGGCATTGATGGCAGCCGGATCGGTACCCGCCGCCTTCGCCGGTGCCTTCCTCCTCAACCAGTTCGGAGATTCGAAGCACGTCCAGAGCGACATCAAGGCCTTGCTCGGTTGGGCCTTGCTCGTGGCTTCGACAGCCATCATCGCCAAGGCCGTCCTCACCGCCCGGGAGAACCGGCGGCTCGCGGCGCTGGGCCTGTCGCCGAACCTCGAGCCTCACACCATCAAACCGGCGCCGACCCTCCTCGTCGGCGTGGCGGGCGGCTTCATCGTGGGGATGACGTCGGTCGGCTCAGGGTCGCTGATGATCGTTCTCCTGATGCTGCTGTACCCGCGGCTGTCGTCGAAGACCCTGGTCGGCACCGACCTCGTGCAAGCGGTACCGCTGGTGACGGCCGCGGCCCTCGGCCAGTTGCTGTTCGGACGCATCGATTTCGCCCTGGCCGGTGCCCTGATCGTCGGCAGCGTGCCCGGCGTCTATGTGGGCGCTCGGTCGTCAGCATTGGCGCCCGACGGGGTGGTGCGCCCCGTTCTCGTATCGGTCCTTGTGGCGTCGGCGCTGGCCCTGCTGATCCCGGACAACCCGGTCCGGCTGGCCTGGGCGTTCGCCATCGTCGGCCTCACGGCGCTGCCGCTCTGGGGCGCGGTCGACGCGACCCTGCGCCCCCAAGCCGACTGGGAGGCGGCCGGCCACAGCCGCACCCGTTGGGTCGCCGTGCAGGGCATCGGGGCACCGTTCCTGGTGGGCTTCTTCGCTTCGATCGTCTACTTCTTCGACGTTCGCCGCCAGGTCAGTCGCGCGGACACCCTCGTCTCGACCTCTTAGTCCGCATCGCCGTTGGCGCCCTCGCCCTCCTGAGCGCTGAACTCGTGCCCGCACGTCGGGCACGTGAACACCTTGGCACCGGTCGAGCCGCGGCCTTCCCGCAGCGGAATCCGCTCCCCACAGCGGGGGCAGAGGATCGCAGGGTGGGCGTCCGTTGCCGTCCCTCCTAGTAGTGCTCCCCAGCGAGGCGAGACATGGGACGGTTCGGCGGGGCTTCCGCCGGGGCTGGAGGTTCTCGCCTGCGGACCAGAGAGTAGCCCTCGCAACCATTTGCCCGCTTGAGACCTGTGTCGTCGGCGGGCACCCGAGTAGGGTGGGGATGTCCGTTCTGTCGGGCCTGGGGGAGTGAAGTGTCCGACGCACCCATCACCTTGGAGCTGACAGTCTCCGAGCTCGACGGGGACACGGTCGTGCGCGCCGCCGGCGAACTGGACGTGAACACGGCTCCCGAGCTGCGTGAGCAGCTGGCCCGTCTCATCGCCGAGGATGCCCGCCAGATCGTCATAGACCTGACCGAGGTCAGCTTCGTCGACTCCACGGCGCTGAGCGTGCTCGTGTCGGCGCTGAAACGGCTGCGCCAGGCCGATGGTGACCTGGAGCTGGCGTCGCCCAACCCGAGCGTCCGGCGGGTCTTCGAGATCACCGGGCTGACCCGCCTCTTCACCATCCGCTAGGACGCGACGAAGGCTGCCGGCGGGAGACCCGTCTGACCGGCAGCCCTCGTCTTTCGGCCGGGAAGTGGCCGGTGGGGGGATCAGGTACCGGCGACGCTCGAGCCGACGGTGCTGAAGCGCTGGGACGCGCTGCGGCCCAGGAAGGCAATGGCGACGAGGCACACGACCGCGATCAGCGCCACGAGGAGGGCGTACTCCACCAGGGAAGCGCCACGCTCGTCGCGACCGAACCGGGCCCGGATGTACGGGGCGCAATGCTGCTGCCAATAAGCGACGAGATCCATCGCGTGTCTTCTCCTTTGTGCTGGGAACTTTCGCTCGTTGTTTCGGCGGGATCGGCTTCGGCGCTGCATAGGCCGCGCGACCCGTTGCAGCGGTGATGGCGAAGATGGGCCGATCGGCCCAGTGAGCCGGGAGCCGCGAGGTGTGATCTGCGTCACGAAATGGCAGTTCTCACGTAGGCGTTGACCCGTTTGTGAAAAAGGGAGCCTGGACGCAGCAGGCCGCGTGTCGCGGCACTGACACCGAGATCTTCTATCCGGTCACCCCCGATGAGGAGGCCGAGGCGCTGTCGATCTGCGCGACCTGCCCAGTGCGCGCCCAGTGCCTCGACTACGCGATCCGCAACCGCGAGACGTATGGCATCTGGGGCGGCACCACCCCCGATCAGCGGCGACGGATCCGCCGCGAGCACGCCGCCTGACGTCTGTACTTGCGGCCGCAAGGAACAGACGCCCCCTCTCGAGCGTTCGAAACGGAGCTATGGACGAACTGCAAACCCTCAGCCTGCCCCTGCTCCCGCTGACCAGCGGAGTCGTGCTCCCCGGCATGGTCGTCACCATGGCCGTGGAGAGCGACGAAGCGGGGGCCGCCCTCTCGGCCGCCCGCAACGGCGACGGCCGTCTCGTGCTCGTGCCGCGTCTGGAGAACGGTCGGTATGCCAACGTGGGCACCGTCGCCGCCGTCGAGACGGCAGGCGAGCTTCCGAGCGGCCTCCGCGCTGTGGTCGTGCGCGGCGTCCAGCGGGCTCGCGTGGGTGTCGGCGTGCCGGGCACCGGCAGCGCCCTGTGGGTGCAGGTGGAGCCGGTCAACGACCCCGTCCCGTCCGAGCGCGCCATCGAGCTGGCCCGGGAGTACCGGGCCGTCGTGGAGAACGTGCTCGAGTACCGCGGCGCCGGTCAGATCGCCGAGGCCCTGCGGGGGATCACCGATCCCAGCGCCATGGCCGACACCGCCGGGTACTCGCCCGACCTGAGCTTCGAGCAGAAGGTGGAGATCCTCGAAGAGGTCGACGTCGAGGCCCGCCTCACCCTGGTGCTGGCGTGGCAGCGCGAGGTGCTGGCCGACCTGGCCCTGCGCGACCGCATCCGCAACGACGTCACCGAGGGCATGGAGAAGACCCAGCGCGAGTTCCTGCTGCGCCAGCAGCTGGCCGCCATCCGCAAGGAGCTGGGCGAGGGTGACGGAGACGAGGCCGACGAGCGCTACCGCGCATGGCTGGCCGAGACCGACGCGCCCGAGGCCGTCAAGAGCGCGGTGGAGCGCGAGCTGGGGCGCCTCGAGCGAACGAGTGAGCAGAGCCCGGAACACGGATGGATCCGCACGTGGCTCGACACCGTCGTCGAGCTCCCGTGGGGTGTCCGCTCCGACGACCGCCTGCAGGTCGCCGAAGCTCGCGCCATCCTCGACGCCGACCACAACGGACTCGAGGATGTGAAGGACCGCATCGTCGAGTATCTCGCCGTGCGCAAGCTGCGCGTCGACCGCGGTCTGACGGCATCGACCGAGCGCGGCGCCGGCGCCATCCTCGCCCTCGTCGGTCCGCCGGGCGTCGGCAAGACCTCCCTCGGTGAGTCGGTGGCCCGCGCCCTGGGTCGGAAGTTCGCCCGCGTCTCCCTGGGGGGCGTGCGGGACGAGGCCGAGATCCGGGGCCACCGCCGCACCTACGTCGGGGCCATGCCCGGTCGCATCGCGCGCGCCTTGAAGGAGGCCGGCACGATGAACCCGGTCCTGCTCCTCGACGAGGTCGACAAGCTCGGCAACGACTGGCGGGGCGACCCGTCGTCCGCCCTCCTCGAGGTCCTCGACCCCGCCCAGAACCACACATTCCGGGACCACTACCTCGAGGTCGAGCTCGACCTGTCCGAGGTGCTGTTCATCGCCACCGCCAACGTCGCCGACACCATCCCCGGCCCGCTGCTCGACCGCATGGAGGTCATCCGCCTCGACGGCTACACCGAGGACGAGAAGCTCGCCATCGCGCGGGACCACCTGCTCGGCCGTCAGCTCGAACGCAACGGGCTTGGCGCCGACGAGGTGCTATTGACCGACGGCGCCATCAAGGCGGTCGTCGCCGACCACACCCGCGAGGCCGGCGTGCGCCAGCTCGAGCGCGAGCTCGGCAAGGTCCTGCGCAAGGTTGCGACCAAGCTGGCCGCCGGCGACGCTCAGGCGCCCGTAACCGTCGACGTCGACGACGTGCGCACGTACCTCGGACGCCCGAAGTTCTTCCTCGAGGCGCCCGAGCGCACTTCTGTGCCCGGCGTGGCCACCGGTCTGGCCGTCACCGGCACCGGTGGCGATGTGCTGTTCGTCGAAGCCACGGCGATGCGCGGTGAGTCGGGCCTGGCCGTCACCGGTCAGCTCGGCGACGTCATGAAGGAATCGTCGGAGATCGCCCTGTCCTACGTGCGTTCGCACACCGAGGCGCTGAGCCTTGCCGCCGACACCTTCGAGAATCGCCGCTTCCACGTGCACGTTCCCGCGGGCGCTGTGCCCAAGGACGGCCCGTCGGCCGGCGTCACCATGACGACGGCGCTGGTCAGCCTGCTCAGCGGGCGGCCGGTCAAGTCGACGGTCGGGATGACCGGCGAGGTCACCCTGCAGGGCCGGGTGCTGCCGATCGGCGGCGTCAAGCAAAAGGTGCTGGCCGCCCACCGGGCGGGGTTGACCGAGGTCATCCTGCCCGCTCGCAACGGTCCCGATCTGGACGACGTGCCCGAGGCTGTGCGCAGCGAGATGGAGTTCCATCTGGCCGACGACGTCACCCAGGTCCTCGACTGGGCCCTCGAGCCCGAGCCCGCCAAGCGCGCCGCCGCCGCCTGATCGCATTCTGAGGGTGGAAAACCCACCTGAGAGGGTGTTATCCACCCTCAGAATGCAAGGACCTCCCCGGGCGCCCCGGCGTCCCACCGACCTCACGGCGCACGGGGACACGCGCGTCGACGACTGGTACTGGCTTCGCGAGCGCGACGACCCGGACGTGGTCGCTTACCTCGATGCCGAGAACAAGTGGACCGAGCAGGCGACGGGTCACACGGCCGCCCTCCAGAAGAAGCTCTTCGAGGAGATCAAGGGCCGGATCCAGGAGACCGACGTCTCGGCGCCCGTCGCCTACGGCGGTTGGTGGTACTACACGCGCACAGTCGAGGGTTCGCAGTACGGCGTGCATTGCCGGCGTCGGATGCGCGCCGGCGAGACGGCGGCCGAGGCGCAGGCCGACTCGACCCACGAGGAGATCGTTCTCGACGAGAACGCTCTCGCCGAGGGCCACGACTACTTTTCCCTGGGCGCTCTGCAGCTCAGCCCCGACCACACCCTGGTGGCCTATTCGACCGACACCGAAGGCGACGAGGTCTATACGCTCCGGGTGCGGGATCTGACCACCGGCGCCGACCGGGTCGACGAGATCCCCGGCACCTACTACGGCGTCGACTGGAGCGAAGACAACTCCACCGTCTTCTACACCTCCCTCGACGACGCCAAGCGGCCGTACCGCGTGTACCGCCATCACGTCGACACCGATCGCTCCGACGACGTGCTCGTGTATCAAGAGGACGACGAGGCCTTCCACGTCGGGCTGGGCAAGACGCGTTCCCGGGAGTGGCTGGTCATCGCTTCCCACAGCGCCGTGACGTCCGAAGCCCGGGTGATTCCCGCGGCAGAGCCCCAGGCCGAGCCTCGCGTCGTCGCCGCCCGCCGCCAGGACGTGGAATATGACGTCGACCACCACGGCGACCGCTTCCTCATCGTGACCAACGACGGAGCCGAGAACTTCAAGCTGGTCGAGGCGCCCGTCGACAATCCCGGACCCGAGCAGTGGCTCGATGTCATCCCCCACCGCGATGACGTGCGCCTGCTGGGCGCGGACGCCTTCGCCGGGCACCTCGTCCTTCACGAGCGCGCCGACGGCCTGACCCGCCTCCGCGTCATGAGCCTCGCCGAGGGAGACGTCCACACCATCGAACAGCCCGAGCCGGTGCACACCGTCGGCCCGGGACTGAACCCCGAGTTCGACACCACGACACTGCGGTTCCACTACACGTCGCTGGTCACGCCCGACCAGTCGATCGACTACGACATGGCGGCCCGCACGCGAACGGTCGTCAAGCAGCAGCCAGTGCTCGGTGGCTACGACCCAGACCTCTACGAGACGGATCGCAGGTGGGCCACGGCCCCCGACGGCACCCGAGTGCCCATCTCGCTGGCCTGGCGGAAGGACCGGTCCGACGGTGGTCCCGGCTTCCTGTACGGGTACGGCTCCTACGAGCACAGCATCGACCCGCGCTTCTCGTCCGTGCGCCTCAGCCTGCTCGACCGCGGGTTCGCGTACGCCATCGCCCACGTGCGTGGCGGCGGAGAGATGGGTCGCCGCTGGTACGAGGACGGCAAGCTCCTCCACAAGCGCAACACCTTCACCGATTTCATCGCCGCCGCCGAGTACCTCGTCGACACCGGGCTGACGACGCCGGGAGGTCTGGTGGCCCGCGGTGGCAGCGCCGGCGGGCTGCTCATGGGCGCCGTCGCCAACATGCGGCCCGACCTGTTCGGGGCGATGGTGGCCGAGGTGCCATTCGTCGACGCCCTGACGACGATCCTCGACGAGTCACTGCCACTGACCGTCATCGAATGGGAGGAGTGGGGCAACCCGGTGGCCTCGGCCGAGGTGTACGCCTACATGAAGTCGTACTCCCCGTACGACAACGTCGAGGCCAAGCCTTACCCGGCGCTCCTTGTACGCGGCGGCCTGAACGATCCGCGCGTCGGCTTCTGGGAACCGGCCAAATGGGTTGCCAAGCTGCGGGCCCTGAAGACCGACGACAACACCCTTCTGCTCAAGACTGACATGGGCGCCGGCCACGGCGGCCCATCGGGCCGCTACGACGCCTGGCGGGACGAGGCGTTCGTGCTGGCGTTCGTCCTGGACGCCGTCGGCGTCAGCGCCTGACGACGACCCGGGCCAGGACCCGGCGCAGCGACAGGGCCCCCAGGAGGAGGACGAGGCCGCCGACGGCAAGAGCGGTCTCGGGCGCACCGGTCGCCGGCAACTGCGAACCGAGCACCGAGGCGCCCCGCCGGGAGGCAGCCGCAGACGGCAGGGGAGCGAACGTCACGTGATGGGTGCCGGCGGCAAGAGCCGCCGTCCCCGTCCCACCGGTGACGGCCGTGGGCGCGTCCCCGTCCACCGAGACGCCCATCGTCGGCGTCAAGCCCTTGAGCACAAGTCGCGTCGGCGCGTCGCTCGTCACTGCGGCCGCGCCTGCCTCGCCGGGAAGGAAGCCGGCGCCCGCGAGGTCGACGGTGAGACCGCTGACGTTGGTGAGCTGCAGCGTGAGGGTCGGCTGGCGCGGCGGCGTCGCCGCCTCGTGCCACACGCGCTCCGTATAGGCCGAGCCCGCCGCTGCGGGGTCAAGCCCCCGCTGCACCGTCGACGTCACGGCGGGCTCGGGACGGGCGCCGGAGGTGGCGTCGATGCGCGCCAGCTTCCCGGGGGCCCCGTCGGCCGCGCCCACGTCCTGCACCCAATAGGCGCCGTTCGGCCCGATGCCCCACTCGGGGCGCGCCAGGTGCGGATACCAGGCGTACGTGACGTGCCCAGGGTTCTGCGTGCGCGTGCCGTTCCCCATCTGGCTCGCCTCGTCTCCCAGGTAGATGGGGTCCTCCACCGACGACGCCAGGTGGTCCCCCGTGGGATACAGCTGCAGCCGGTAGCGGTAGCCGAGGTTGTCGAACGTCTGGGACTGGGCGATCACCGAGGCAACCGGCACCAACTCGTCAACCACGCCCTGGTGGATGACGAACGGCAACCAGCGGGCATTCTCGACGAGGGGGGTGGTGTTGCCCTCGGTCTTACAGCGACCGCCGTTGGCATACAGGTCGGCGCCGGGGACGATCCGGATGCCGCAGATGGCCGGCCCGGCCAAGGGCATCGCCTTGGCGAACAGGCTCGGGTAGGTGAGCCCCAACTTGTACGTGCCCCATCCGCCCATGGAGAAGCCGGACAGCACCGTCCGGTCCGGGTCGAGCGTGTAGGTGGCGGCCAGCTGGTGCCAGACCTCCCAGAAGTCGACCTCGGCCTCGTCGTAGTACCACCCGTCGGGTCCGCGACCCATCGTCGTGGCGCAGATCGAGTTGCGCCCGTCGCAGGCCTGCTGCAGCAACGTCGGGTTCAAGCCGCCGTACTGGTTGTGTTGCTCGCCGAGGGAGTGGAGCAGCCACGTCAGCGGTGCCGGCTTGGCCGGGTCGTAACTCTTCGGGACGTAGACCGAATAGGGCTGCACGCGCCCGAGGAAGTTCGGCCGCAGATCGCCCTGGTATTCGTTGTTCGATTCACCGACCACGCCCTGGCCCAGATCGAGGGACGAGACGTACCAGCGGTTCGAGTATCCCTTGGGCATGGGCTCCGGGGTCGTGCGCTGATCGGCAAGAGCCGACCAGTCCAGCGGAGCCGAGAACTGCGAGACGTCGCCTCCGAGCGAGAGGGCCTGGGCTTGCTGCTCGTCACGCCACAGATTGAGGCGGGTGGGCTCCTGGGCGTCGGCCCGGAATGCGACGTTGTAAACCGGCGGCTCACCCGGCAAGGCGCCGAGATTCGGGCCGACGGGCGCGAACCCGTCTCCGGCCGCGTTGGCGAGTCCGGCTGCCAGGCGTACGCGCCACACACCCGAGGCGGGGAGCGCGGCGCGAGGAACGCGCACGACGAAGCTGCGGGCCGTCCGGTCGACCGTGAGCGCTCCTCCGAGCGTCTCCAGCGACTGACGGAGGCCGTTGGCGCCGATCAGCCAGGCGCCTCGCTCCGAGAGGAGAAGGAAGCGGTCGGCACCGGCCGACCGAATGCCGGCGGCCGCCGGCCAGACGGCTGTCCCCGTGGTGGCGTTGTCGTCGGTGTCTAGGGCGAAGAGGGCGATCGGCACGCTCGGATCGACGAGCGTCGTCCAGTCGATGCGCCAATACGTCGCCTGAGCGTCGAGTCCGATGCCGGTACGGAAGATGTCGGCTCCGTTGCCGGATGCCGGTCCGGGTGGATAGGCGTAGGTTCCGGCCGCGGGAGCGATCGGGGTTGAGGAGGCCTGGAGCTGGGCACCGCGAGCGCCGTGGTCGTCGTAGAGGAAATCGGTCCAGTAGAAGGCGCCCGCGCTCAGGCGGCCGTAGCCCATCGTACGGGGGAAGGACTCGGGGAAGGGCCAACCCGCAGGGGCAGGAAGGGCAGGCTCGGGCTTGAGGGCGGCGGCGGGGACACCGGAGGGCAGCCCGGACGTGATCGACGGCGCGCTCTGCGCGTGCCGCGACGGCAGCAGCGGGGCGAGAGCTCCAACCGCGACGGCGGTTGCAGCCGCGAGCAGTCCCCAGCGTCGCCTCCGGCCCACGGAGAGAACTTCTACCCATGAGGTGGCTAGTCCTGTTTCGGGACCACCCTGCGTGGGAACGAACAGCCCTTTGCATTTCGCGTGTTCGAGCCCTGAGCATCCAGGGAGGTCACATCGTGGAGGACCGACGGTCGGCCAGAAGCTTCGGTCCGGGCACCCGGGTCGAGGTTCGGAGCGGGTACGGCTCTTCGTGGGCCCGCGGCTTTGAAGTCGCAGACGTCGACGGGAACGAGTACCGCCTGCGCCGAGTCTCCGACGGCCACGTGCTGCCGGAGCCGTTCGACTCCGGGGAGCTCCGTCGCGAAGCCCCGGCGGCGGGCGCTTAGCGCCGCTCCGACGGCGGGCCGGCCTGGGTGTGCTGGGTGCCCTCGGGTTCGGTGGCCCAGGCCGCGGGCTGGCCCCAGGCGTCGGCGAAGACGATTTCCCCGAGCGGACGGCGTCGAACCGGTCCGTGCCGTCCTTGCGGGTACCCCAGGGGGATCGTGGCCGAGATGGCCACATCGTCGGGGATGTCGAGGAGCGGGCGTAGTTCGGCTTCGACCAGGGCGTGCCACATCGTCATGACGCCGCCGAGACCGCGAGCCCGCGCCGCCAGCAGCAGGTTCTGACACGCGGGGTACACCGAGTTGCCCTCGTACGCGTTGGACGGGCGATAGCGCACGAGGCACGCAAGCACCACGACGGGAACTTCTTCGAAGTGGTCGACGAAGTGTTGCATGGCCCGCTCGAGACGGGCCTTCGGTGCGTTGGGGTCGCCGCCGCCGTAACCGTCGGCCGCCCGCTTGGTGGCCCACGCCTCGCGGAACGCACGGCCGAGGAGGGCCTTGGCGTCGGTCGCCCGCGGCCCATCGCGCAGCACGAGGAAGCGGAAGGGCTGGCGGTTGGACCCCGACGGCGCGCGGCTGGCGGCGAACATGATCGCCGCCAGCTCGGCGTCGGGGACCGGGTCGGGCCGGAAACGGCGGATGGCCCGGGTCGTGGTCAGGCCCTCGAGGAGTCCGACGCTGTCGGGAGGTAGCTGCACCCCCCGACGGTATTTCTCAGAACGCTTCGACGACCTCTTCGGACTGCTCGACCAGGCCGCGGACCTCCGACGAACGGAACCGGCGATGACCGCCCAGCGTTCGGATCGACGTGAGCTTGCCCGAGCGGGCCCAGCGGCTGACGGTCTTGGGGTTGACCCTGAAGAGCACGGCCACCTCGGCCGGCGTCAAGAGGGGATCGGGAGCTTCGCGGTCGGTTGCCATTGGGTTCGCCTTCCTGTCCGGTTGCCTCCTCACTATCGGTGAGCGTGCAATGGAACTGGATAGCCCGTAGTGACCAATTTGCCGTAGGCCCAAGGCGACTAGTCCGAAATGTGTCCAGCAAATGAGCACACTGAGTCATGGTGCCTGCTGCGCTCATCCCGCAGACTCTCCACAAACGGGACAGGCGGTACTCATGGCACAGCCTCCCCGCTGGGGACATCGGTCGCAGGAGGGGCGAATGGCTGGACGGAATGACCGTGGGTGGGCGGCGGCGGCAGACCTCGGGTGCCTGGCGGCCGGGGTGGCGGCCATGTTCTTCGTGGCGGTGCGCTTCGACGTCCCGGGGCATCTGTTCGCGTCGACCTCCGACGCAACGCGCCTGCAGGAGCCCATGCTGCTCTTGAGCCTGATCGCTCTCGCCCTCGTGCTCTTCGGTTTCCGGCGCTGGCGCGAGGTCACCGCCGAGCGCGACGACGCCAGCCGCTGGGCCCACCGCGACGCGCTAACTGGCCTTCCTGATCGCGTGGTCTTCCAGCAGCGCCTCCAAGCCGCCCTCGACTGTCCCGGGCGGGGATGCGTCGGCGTCCTCGTGATCGACGTCGATCGTTTCCGTGCCGTGAACGCGAGCTACGGCCACCGGGCCGGTGACGACGTGCTGGCCTCGATGGCCGAGCGCCTCCATGCCGTGCTCGGGTCAGACGACCTGCTGGTTCGGCTGGCCGGCGATCAATTCGCGGTGCTCTGCCCGAACCTCTACGACGGACGACACGCCGACCAGGTCGCGGAGCGCGTGCGACAGGCGCTGGTTCGTCCCTTCAACGTGGATGGCGAGCACGTGTGGCTCACGGCGTGCATCGGTGTAGCCCTCAACGACGGCGACGGCGACTCGGCCAGCCCGCTTCAGCGCGACGCCGAGGCAGCCCTCATGCGGGCCCAAGCCGCGGGGCCCGGCCATCACGTGCTGCTCGACCGCTCGACCCGGGCCGAACGCGCCGACCGCCACGAGCTCGTACAGCGCCTGCGCGCCGCCCTGCGCCTCGGACAGTTTCGTCTCCGGTACCAGCCGGTGGTGTCGACGACCGACGGCCACATAGTCGGCGTCGAGGCTCTGCTGCGGTGGGAGGACCCGCGACGCGGCCAGGTCCAGCCGGACGACTTCGTTCCCCTGCTCGAGGAGACAGGGTTGATCGTGCCCGTCGGCGCGTGGGTGCTGGAAGAGGCATGTCGCCAGGCCGCGGTGTGGCGGCGGTCGGGCCCGCCCGCCGCCGAGCTCACCATCTCGGTGAACGTGGCCCCCCGTCAGCTGGCCCAGCCCGACTTCGTGGCGACCGTGGCACGCGCCCTGGAGACGACGGGCGCCAACCCCCGGCAGCTGTGCCTGGAGATCACCGAAGCGGCGCTCATCGAGGACTTCGATGTCGTCCGCCGGCAGCTGGCCAAGGTCCGCGAAATGGGTGTGCGCCTCGCTGTCGACGACTTCGGAACGGGCTACTCCTCGGTCGGGTACGTCCGCCAGTTCCCGCTGGACTCGGTGAAGATCGACAAGTCGTTCGTGCAAGGCCTCACCGCCGGCGCCGAGGACGCAGCCATCGCCCAAGCCATCATCAAGATGGCGCACGCCCTCGGCCTGTCGACGGTCGCCGAAGGCGTGGAGAGCGCCGAGGAGCTGGCCCGCCTGCAACAGCTGGGGTGCGACCTGGTGCAGGGCTTCTACTTCGCGAAGCCACTGACCGCCGATGCCATCGACGGTCTCATGCGTGCCGGCCGCGAAGTCGCCATCGCGAGCTAAGCCCTAGATTCAGCCGGTGGACACCGCGCGTTTCGAGCGCGCCATCGCTGCCATCGACGCCGCCAACGCTGAGGACCCATACGACAAGGAGCTGCGTCACAGCGAGCTGGCGACCAAGTGGGTGCGCCGCCTCCGCCCAGACGCCACCGAGGCGCTCCTCCTCGCCGCCCGGGCGCACCACATCCGCCGGTGGGCGGTACCGCGCCCGTCGTATCCCGAGGGCCGGGCCGGCTACCTGCGCTGGCGACGCGATCTGCAGCGAGCCCACGCCGACGATGTCAGCCGCATCCTCGCCGCCGAGGGCTACGACGACGCCACCATCGCTCGCGTGCAGGACATCGTGCGCAAGCGCAACCTGGCCGGCGACCGCGAGGTGCAGGCGTTCGAGGACGCCCTTTGCCTGGTCTTCGTCGAAGACCAACTGGCCGAGTTCTCCACTCGCGTCGACGAGGCGAAGCTGGCTGACATTGTTGACAAGACGCTCGACAAGATGAGCCCCGAGGGCCGCCGTCTGGTCAACGAACTCTTGTCGCGATGAGATGTGCCGTCTCGTTGAGGCTCACGATCGTGCGATGGCCGTCGCGTGACGCCGCCACCCGGCTGATCGAGGTGTAGCCGGGCTCGAACCACAGGTGGCGTTCGGCGCCCAGGATGCGGCCCAGGTACAGGTTGATCACGCCGCCGTGGCAGACGACGGCAACCCGCTGGCCGGGAAAGCGCTCGATCACGCCTTCGATCGTGGTGTGCACGAGGTCGGCGAAGGCCGACGGGTCAACGGTCGAGCCCAGCTCGTCCCAACGTCCTTCGACGAGAGCGAAGAACCGGGGGTCGCGCGTCTGGCGCAGCTCTTCGATGGGGATGTAGCTGTCGGCGTCGGCGTCGAACTCGCTGAGGCCCTGCACGAGCTCGACGCCGAGCCCCAGTCGGTCGCCCACCGGCGCAGCCGTCTGCTGGGCCCGCCGGAGGGTGCTGCTCATGAGATGGTCGATGTGCTCGTGGGCCAGCCACTCGGCCAGCCGCTCGCTCTGGCGCCGACCCTCATCGGTCAATACGGGGTCGGCCGGACCCTCGGCACCTTCCACACGCACGGGCAGACCGTGGCGCACGAGGAGCAGGTCCATGGGGTTGGACCGTAGCCTTCGCCCCGTGAGCGAGCGCAGCGAGGATCGCATCCTCACGATCCCCAACCTGATCACGGTCGTGCGCCTGCTGTGTGTGCCGGTGTTCCTCTGGCTGCTGTTCGACCAGCACGAGCGAGCGGCGGCTGCGTTCCTGCTCGGCGCCTTGGGTGCCACCGACTTCGCCGACGGCTACATCGCCCGTCACCTCCATCAGGTGTCGAACGTGGGCAAGATTCTCGACCCGCTGGCCGACCGCATCCTCCTGATGGTCGGCGCGAGCGCAATCCTCGTCGACGGCTCGGTACCGCCGGTGCTTGCCTGGGCCACGCTCGTCCGGGAGATTCTCGTGGCCGGAGCCTTCCTGGTTCTCGCCACGCTCGGTGCTCGGCGCATCGACGTGCAGTGGGCCGGCAAGGCGGGGACATTCGGCTTGATGTTCGCCTTCCCGCTGTTCCTCATAGGCCATGACCAGGGCTTCTCCGCCCACAAGCTGGCGGAGTTCCTGGGCTGGTGCTGCGCCATTCCCGCCCTGATGTTGGCCTGGTACGCGGCGATCACCTATCTCCCGATGGCCCGCAGAGCGCTCCAAGGGGGACGGGTAGATTCGACGTCAACATGAGGGCTTCAAGATGAAGGCCGTGATCATGGCCGGCGGTGAAGGCACCCGCCTGCGGCCACTGACGTCGAACTCGCCCAAGCCGATGCTGCCCCTGGCCAACCGGCCGATGATGGAGCACATCGTGCGCCTGCTGAAGGAGCACGGGTTCGACGAGATCGTCGTGACGCTGGCGTTCCTGCCCCAGGCCATCCGCACCTATTTCGGCGACGGCTCGGAGTTCGGTGTGCGCATGGTGTACGCCACCGAGGAGACGCCGCTGGGCACCGCCGGCTCGGTGTTCAACGCCCGCCAGGAGCTCACCGAACGCTTCCTCGTGATCTCCGGCGACGTCCTCACGGACTTCGACCTCGGCGAGATCGTCAACTTCCACGACGAGAAGAAGGCCCTCGCCACCATCGCCCTCAAGGCGATGGAGAACCCCCTCGAGTTCGGCATCGTCATCACCCGCGAGGACGGCTCGGTCGAGCGCTTCCTCGAGAAGCCCACGTGGGGCCAGGTCTTCAGCGACACCATCAACACCGGCATCTACGTGCTCGAGCCCGAGATCTTCGACGCCATCCCGGCGGGGGAGTCGGTGGATTTCTCGGGCGAGGTCTTCCCCACGCTGCTCGACGACGGCGCGCCCCTCTACGGGTACGTGGCCGAGGGCTACTGGGAGGACGTCGGCAACCTGGAGGCCTACATCCGGGCCCACCGCGACGTGCTCGACAGCAAGGTCAACGTCGACGTGCCCGGCTTCCGGCTCAGCGAAGGGGTGTGGCTGGGTGAGGGCGCCGAGATCGACCCGGACGCCACCATCGACGGGCCGGCGGTCATCGGCGACTACTGCCGCGTCGAGGCCGGCGCCCACCTGCACGAGTACTGCGTGCTGGGATCCAACGTCATCGTGCGGGACGACACCTTCATCGAGCGCTCGGTCGTGCACGACAACGTCTACCTGAGCAGCGGCGTGCGCCTGCGCGGGTGTGTGATCGGGCGGTCGTCGGACCTGCGCCAGGGAGCTCGTTGCGAAGAGGGCGTCGTGCTCGGCGACGACTGCTTCGTGGGTGAGCACGCCGTGATCAACCCGGGCGTGAAGATCTACCCGTTCAAGACCGTCGAGCCAGGCGCCATCGTCAACTCGTCGATCATCTGGGAGTCGCGCGGTGCGCGCAGTCTCTTCGGGCGCTTGGGTGTGGCGGGCCTGGCCAACGTCGACGTCACCCCCGAGC
>Ga0209577_10003243_pt1 | contig 15302 bp, 13 predicted proteins | sample GraSoiAngelo_109_FD_185874 | JGI IMG/M metagenome (GOLD analysis project Ga0209577, IMG submission 185874) | Grasslands soil microbial communities from the Angelo Coastal Reserve, California, USA - 14_0903_12_20cm (SPAdes) (version 2) | ecosystem: Environmental > Terrestrial > Soil > Grasslands...
GGTTTCCAGAACTGATCCGCGACGTGCGCGGGCGCGGGCTTTTGATCGGCGTCGAGACCTTCAGCGCCGAGCGCGGGGAGTCAATCGCCTCGCGCATGTTCGAGCGCAACGTGCTCGTCGCCTACACGCTCAACAAGCCGGAAGTGATCCGCGTCGAGCCGCCGCTCATCATCACGCGCGAGTTAGTGGATCAAGCGTTGGAGAGATTCGAGGACGCGTTGAGGGAAGAGAGTAAAGCCTGAGAGGTTCAGAGTACAAACTTCAGTTTGCCCGTTCGTGCGGTCAAAACAGGTTGAAGCTTGAACTCTGAACCCTTTTTATTGCGACCCGGTATCATTGTTTGAGGAAGAAGCATAGATGCGAAGGATGTTCATCAACGGGGAGTTCGTGGCGAGCCTTTCGGGGGAGACGTTCGCGGTCGAGAACCCGGCGACCGAGGAGCAGATTGACGAAGTGCCGCGCGCACGCGCCGAAGACGCCGAGCAGGCAGTGCGCGCCGCCCACGCCGCGTGGGACGACTGGCGATTCACGCCCGGCATCGAGAAGTGCGAGATGCTGCACGCCGTCGCGCGCCGCATACGCGAGCACCGCGAGGAGGTCGCGCGCCTCCTCACGCTCGAAGGCGGCAAGCCGCTCATCGAGAACATGGACGAGGTCGAGTGGTCGGCAGCGTGCTTCGACTATTACGCCGAGGTGGGCCGCCACGAGGCGGGCCGCGTCATCCCGCCCGTGCAGCGCCACCAGATGAACTTCGTCGTCAAAGAACCTTACGGCGTCGTCGTCTGCATCGTGCCGTGGAACTACCCGCTGCTTTTGATGTCGTGGAAGGTCGCGCCCGCGCTGATGGCCGGCAACACCGTCGTCATCAAGCCCTCGGAGCACACGCCGCTCTCCACGCTCCTGCTCGCCGAGGTCGCCTTCCGTGAGCTGCCGCCCGGCGTCGTCAACGTCTTAACAGGCTACGGCGACGAAGTGGGCGAGCCACTCGTCAAACATCCTCTGACGCCGGTCATCGCCTTCACGGGAAGCGTGGCGACGGGGCGGCGCATCGCCGTGCTCGCCGCCGAGCGCATCAAGCGCGTCAACCTCGAACTCGGCGGCAACGACCCCTTCATCGTCTGCGACGACGCAGACCTTGACGTTGCCGTGCGCGGCGCGGTGTGGGCCGCCTTCCTCAACATGGGGCAGGTCTGCACCTCCGGCGAGCGCTTCTACGTCTTCGAGTCAATCTCGGAGAAGTTCATCGAGGGCTTCGTCGCTTTCACGCGCACGCTCAGGCTGGGTAATCCGTTGGGGCCGGACGTTGACCTCGGCCCGATGATCTCCGCCGCACAGCGCGAGAAGGTGGAGCGCAAGCTCGACCGCGTGCGCGAGATGGGTGCGAAGGTTCTGTGCGGGGGCGTGAGGCCCGAAGGATTCTCGCGCGGCTACTTCTTCGAGCCGACCGTCGTCACCGGCGTTGACCACACGATGCCGCTCATGCGCGAGGAGACGTTCGGCCCCGTCGCACCCATCATGGTCGTCAAAGACATTGACGAGGCCGTCGCGCTCGCCAACGACTCGGAGTACGGACTGGGCGCGAACATCCTGACGAACAACCTTGAGTACGCGTTGACCGCCGCCGAGCGCATCAAGGCCGGCACGTTCTGGATCAACGACCCGCTCACGGACAACGACGCCGGCCCCTTCGGCGGCATGCGCCTTTCGGGCGGCGGGCGCGAACTCGGCGCGGAAGGCATCGAAGAGTTCCGCGAGACCAAGCACATACACCTCGACTACAAGCTCGAAGCGAAGCCCTACTGGTATCCTTACGATTGGAGCAAAGGCAGGAAGACTGATTAGACCTTGGCGATGATTAGGCGGCTCACAGACATTCCCGGCCCGCGTTCGCGCGCCCTGCTTGAGCGGCGGGAGCGGGCCGTGCCGCGCGGGCCGTTCAACGTCGCGCCGGTCTTCGTGCGGTCGGCGCGCGGCTCGGTCGTCGAGGACGTTGACGGGAACACTTACCTGGACTTCGCGGGTGGGCTTGGATGTCTGAACGTCGGCTCGTGCGCGGCGGAGGTGGTCGAGGCGGTCAGGGAGCAGGCGGGCGAGTTCACGCACACGTGCTTTCACGTCACGATGCACGAGCCGTACATCGAACTAGCCGAAGCGCTGAACGCCCTCACGCCCGGCGACTTTCCAAAGAAGACCTTCTTCGCCAACAGCGGCGCGGAGGCCGTGGAGAACGCCGTCAAGATCGCACGCAGCTACACGGGGCGGCCCGCCGTCATCGCCTTCGAGGACGCCTTCCACGGGCGGACGCTTTTGGCGATGTCTCTGACGAGCAAGGTCAAGCCGTACAAGTTCGGCTTCGGCCCGTTCGCGCCCGAAGTCTATCGCCTGCCCTACGCATATTGTTATCGCTGTCCCTTCGGCGCTGAGTATCCCGACTGCGAGATGAGGTGCGCCGGAACCACGCTGGAAGATTTCTTCAAGAGGTACGTCGCCGCCGAGTCGGTCGCGGCTGTTATCGTCGAGCCTATCTTAGGCGAAGGCGGCTTCGTCGTGCCGCCGCGCGAGTTCTTAACAGAGCTTCAAAAGGTCTGCCGCGAGCACGGCATCCTTTTGATCGCCGACGAGGTGCAGACGGGCCTGGGTCGGACGGGAACTCTCTTCGCGTGCGAGCAGTTCGGGCTTGAGCCGGACTTGCTCGTCGCGGCGAAGTCGCTCGGCGGCGGTCTGCCCATCTCTTCGATCACGGGGCGGGCCGAAGTGATGGATCATCCGATGGTCGGCGGACTCGGAGGCACGTTCGGCGGCAACCCCCTGGCCTGCCGCGCGGCCCTCGCCGTCCTCGACCTGATCGAGCGCGAGAACCTTTGTCAACGGGCGGTCGAGACGGGGCGGAAAGTTTTAGAACGCTTCCGCCTGTTTCAACAGAAGTACCAGATCGTCGGCGACGTGCGCGGACTCGGCGCGATGTGCGCGCTGGAACTCGTCAGGGATCGCCGGACGAAAGAGCCGGCAAAAGAGGCGACCGAGCGGTTCACCCAACTCGCCCTCCGGCGCGGCCTCATCACCATCACCGCCGGGACGTTCGGCAACGTCATACGCACGCTCATGCCTCTCGTCATCGGCGATGAAGAGTTGGAGTTCGGGTTGGATGTGATCGAACAAACGCTGGAAGAAGTCAGATGCTAGATGCTGGATGTCAGATGTTAGATTCGCTTTCTAACATCTGACATCCAGCATCTAGCATCTGCCCTTGAATGCTTATGAGAGTGATCGTTCTGGGCGGCTGCGGCGAGATGGGGTCGGAGGCGACGCGAGACCTCGCGCGGACGAGCGAGTTTGAGGAGATCGTCGTCGCCGACGTGAATCTGGAGAAGGCGCGGGCGCTGGCCGAAGAGTTGGGCGGCGGTCGCGTGCGCGCCCTGCGAGTTGACGCGAGCGACGAGCAGTCTTTGAGCGAACAGCTCAGAGGCTTCGACGTGGTTGCCAACTGCACGACCTACCACTTCGGCCTCGTGGCGACGCGCGCCGCGATTCGCGCGGGCGTCAACTACCTCGACCTCGGCGGCCTGTTCAATACGCCGAAGCAGTTGGAGCTGGACGCGGAGGCGCGCGCGGCGGGCGTCACAATCTGCCTGGGCTGCGGCGCGACGCCGGGCGTGACGAACCTTTTGGCGCGCCGAGCGGCGGATCAACTGGACGAGGTGAGCGAAGTCCACATCGCATTCGCTTCCTTCCGCTCGGTCGCGCCGTCGCCGGGTCTGCTCGACACGGTTCTGGACGAGTTCAGTCCGGGCAGCCGTCGCTTCTTCTGGCGCGCGGGCGAGTTCGTCGAAGTCCCCGCGTTCTCCGGCGCGAAGCAGGTTCGCTTCGAGGAGCCGGTCGGGTGGACGGAAGTCTATTACGTCCCGCACTCGGAGACGCACACGCTGCCGCGATTCCTCGGCAAAGGCGTCCGCCTCGTTGACGTGCGCGGGACTTGGAGGCCGGAGATCATGCGCGCCCTGCGCGTCTTCGCAGACTTTCAACTGACGGGCGCGCAAACGGTCTCTTTCGACGGGCGGGAGATCAACTCGAAGGCTTTCCTGCGCCGACACATCTTGCAGCACGCCGCGGAAGTGGGCGGCGCGGGCGAGTGGGCCTTCCTTCTGAACGTCGAGGTGATAGGAAAGCGCGACGGTAAGACCGCGCGTCACGAATACACGAGCAGCCATCCCGTGAGGGCGGAGTGGGGCACGTCGGCTACGGCCAGGGTGACGGGCATCCCGGCTTCAATCGGCGCGCAGAAGCTCGCCCGCGGCGAAGTCACGCGCGCGGGCGTCCTGGCCCCGGAAGTCTGCTTCGAGCCGCAGCCCTTCTTTCAGGAACTCTCCCGCCGCGGCATCCACGTCAGGGAACAAGAAGCGGAGTGAAGGGGATGAACGGTGGGAGACGGCTTTTCAGACGTGGGAAAGGGAGCACACAACACGAAAAGAGAAAGGGCGGCGCTTCGGGCCGCCCTTAAACTTTCAACGCCGCGGGGGCGTAGCTCACGTCCGTCATCACGGACAGAAAATTCTTCAGTACATTGCCTGAGCTTGAAGAGGTTGACAGAGCGCGCGCCGACATCGCATGGCTCGTGTACGACCTTGTACGCGACGAGAACAATGATTGCTTCAAGCTCACGCATCACAGAACCCTTTACACGGAGTTTGAGAGCGCACTCGATACGATCACTAAAACCGAGGCCGGGCCGGTCGAAGGCTTCATGAAAGTTTTGCAGGAGAAGCTCAACAAGCTTAAAAAGAGCGAGCCGATTGCTGATTCGATACTAGCTCAAGAGGCGTTAGAATAAGCTTATGTCGCCTCGTGCCGAGCAACAACCCGTGTCTAGATCAATGAAACCTCTCGGCGAAGTTGTCAACGTCGCGTCTGTACCACAACGGAGTCCGTTTCGTTATCCGGGCGGTAAGACCTGGCTCGTTCCGCGAGTACGTCAGTGGCTTGCGAGCCTTGAAACACGACCGGCAGAGTTCATAGAGCCTTTCGCGGGCGGGGGCATCGTGAGCCTCACTGTCGCGGCTGAGAAGCTCGCGAGGCACGTCACGATGATTGAGCTTGACGAACAGGTCGCGGCGGTGTGGCGTGCGATCATCACTGACGGCGACGGCGTATGGCTTGCTGACAGAATCGCCAACTTTGGACTTATCCATGACTCTCTCGGCAAAGTCCTATCAGAAAAAGCGCGCACGGTGCGGGAGCGGGCGTTTCAGACCATCCTGAAGAACAGGACGTATCACGGCGGCATTCTCGCTCCGGGCAGCGCGCCGTTGAAGAGTGGCGAGAACGGCAAGGGCATCGCGTCGCGCTGGTACGCCGACACACTCAAGAAGAGAATCTTAGCGATAAATGATATTCGCCTTCGCCTAAAGTTCGTTGAGGGCGACGGGATGGAAGAGGTGCGAAAGAACGCGCACAGGCGGGATGCGGTCTTCTTTGTTGACCCGCCCTACACTGCGGGCGGCAAGCAGGCGGGTAGGCGTCTCTACACTCACTCGGAACTTGACCACGAGGAACTGTTCAAAGTTATCAGCGAGGTCACGGGCGACTTTCTTATGACTTATGACAATACCGATGACGTGCGTGACCTTGCGAGGAGATATGGCTTTGACTTTGAGCTTGTGGCTATGCAGAACACTCACCTTGCGAAGATGACCGAACTGCTGATCGGGCGTAATCTCGATTGGGCCAGATCGGCGCGGAAGCCTCCGGGCGCGGGTGGTCTTTAAGAAGTCAGGGCCGCGGCGACCCGACGATCACGTCAACCAGACGCGCGCCACCTTTCTTCTGGTGCTTCGACGCCTTCCTCGAATCCCTCTCTTCGTCTCGACCGTCGCGCCCCTTGAAGTGGCCGCGGCGTTCTACGTCTCCGCCGTCCGCCTCTCTGCGCTCGACGCGCGCGGCTTCGGGCGGCTGTTGAATCTCTTCGCCCCGCCCCGGTCGGGCGGCGCGCTCTTTACGCGTGCGGCGTGGTGTGCGCTCTTCCGTCTTCTCCGCGCCCGCGGCGGCCTTCTCCTCGCTCGCGGCGGTCGGGGCGGGAGCGCTCCGCTGCTGCGCCGCGGTCGCGTCCTCCTGCGAAGGGGCCGTAGCCGTCTGCGTCGGAGTTGTGTTCGTCTGCGTGGGGGCTGTGTCCGTCTGCGGCTGGCGGTCTTGCGCGGCGTCGGCGGAGACTGGTGCGGGTGTCGGCGTCGTGTGCGCGCGGTGCAGGACTTTCGTGGCGACGGCTCCGAGCGCGGCGGCGGCGAGCAGCGCGACGACGATCAGACTGAGCGGCCATTGGCGGCGCGCGCCGCCGCGATACGGGGCGCGGCCCGCGCGTGCGTCCGTACCGGCGGGCACTTCATCCAGAGGCACGACCGGGTGCGCGTGTCGCGCCTCGTCCGCGTCGAAGCGCGGCGCGGCGAGCGTGACCTCGGACTCGTCTGTCCCTTCTTCAAAGTTATGCGAACGCTCCTGCATATACACGTGGCCTCAATCCGTACAGAAAAATACGTCCGACATGAAATGAGGCAAGAACGAGGCCATTCGCGCGTGTGAAAAGTGGGGCGCGTACCGCGTCTCGTATGGCGCTAAGTTGCCGCCCCGTCGCAAAAAAGACATAATCCAACCCCTGCGAAACAGCGCCGGAGTCGGCGGACGCGAGGCGTTCCGACTCCGGCCCGGAACTTCCAAGCGAGCATGGTTTCCTGAAGTCGCGCGCGCGAAGCGAAGCATGTACATCCTCGGCATCTCGGCCTACTACCACGACTCCGCGGCGTGCCTCGTGCGCGACGGCGAACTCCTGGCCGCCGCGCAAGAAGAGCGCTTCACGCGCAAGAAGCATGACCATCGCTTCCCGGCGCGCGCCGTCGAGTTCTGCCTGAAGCACGCTCGAATCACGCCCGCCGAACTCGACTACGTCGCCTTCTACGACAAGCCGCTTCTGAAATTCGAGCGGCTGCTTGAAACCTATCTCGACTACGCGCCGCGGGGCCTGCGCTCGTTCCTTCTGGCGATGCCTTTGTGGCTGCGCGAGAAGCTTTGGATACGCGAGCAGGTGTCGAAAGAGGTCGGCTTCGGGGGCAAGGTTCTCTTCACCGAGCACCACGAGTCGCACGCGGCCTCGGCCTTCTTCCCTTCGCCGTTCGAGTCTGCCGCAGTGCTGACGATGGACGGAGTGGGCGAGTGGGCGACATCTTCTTACGGCTACGGGCGCGGCAACGAATTGCACCTCATGGCCGAGCTACACTTCCCGCACAGCCTGGGGATGCTCTACTCGGCCTTCACATACTACACGGGCTTCCGCGTCAACTCCGGCGAGTACAAGGTCATGGGCCTCGCGCCCTACGGCGAGCCGCGCTACGTGCAAACAATTCTCGACGAGCTGATTGACCTGCGCGAAGACGGCTCGCTCCGCCTCAACATGAAGTATTTCAACTTCGCGGCGGGGCTGACGATGACCAGCGGAGAATTTGAACGCCTGTTCGGCGGGCCGCCGCGCGCGCCCGAAGGTGAGATCACGCAACGCGAGATGGACTTGGCGCGCTCGGTGCAGGAGGTCACGGAAGAAGCAATGCTGCGGATGGCTCGGCACGCGCATCGCGAGACCGGCGAGCGTAACCTGTGCCTCGCGGGCGGCGTCGCCCTCAACTGCGTCGGCAACGGTCGCATACTGCGCGAGGGGCCGTTCGAGCGTGTCTGGATTCAACCGGCGGCGGGCGACGCGGGCGGCTCTTTAGGCGCGGCACTGTCGGTCTGGTATCAGCACCTCGGCAAAGAGCGGCGCGTGGAAGATGTCTGCCGCGGTCGCGCCGACGGCATGCGCGGCGCGTACCTCGGCCCGGAGTTCGCGTGCGATGAGATCGAAGAGTTTCTGTTGACCGTCGGCGCGCGATACCGGAGAGTCGGGCGCTCCCGTTTGGCCGAAGAGGTGGCGCGGCTTCTGGCGGACGAGAAGGTGGTCGGGTGGTTTCAAGGGCGCATGGAGTTCGGCCCGCGCGCACTCGGCGCGCGCAGCATCCTTGGCGACCCTCGCTCGCCCCGCATGCAGTCGCAGATGAACCTGAAGATCAAGTTCCGCGAAAGTTTCCGCCCCTTCGCCCCCTCGGTCTTGCGCGAGCGCGTCTCGGAATACTTCGAGCTTGATGCGGACTCGCCCTACATGCTCCTGGTCGCGCCCGTCCGTCGGTGCCTGCGCCGCCGTGTGACGAAAGAAGAAGCGGGACTGTTCGGCATCGAGAAGCTTAACGTGCCGCGCTCCGAGATACCGGCGGTGACGCACGTTGACTACTCGGCGCGCATACAGACCGTGCGGCGCGAGGATAACCCTGCTTACTACGAACTGCTCTCGGCGTTCGAGCGCCTGACGGGCTGCGCCGTCCTCGTCAACACCAGCTTCAACGTGCGCGGCGAGCCGATTGTCTGCACGCCTTCTGAAGCGTACACCTGCTTCATGCGCACCGAGATGGACTGCCTCGTGCTCGGCGACTTCGTGCTCTTGAAGGCGGAGCAGGGCGCGAGCGCTGTCAGTGAAGACTTATCCTGGCAGGAGGAGTTTCAGCTTGATTGAGCCGAAGGGCAGCGTCGTTGTCCAGCGCGAAGCGCGCGTGACCGACCGGCAGGCACGCAAGACGGCGCTCGTGGTCGCCGCCGTGCTGCTCGCAATCGCCGCGTGGAATTTTTATCGTGGGCGGATGACGGTCGTCATCATCTTCGGCGCGGTCGGCGCGCTGCTGCTCGTCGTCGGCCTTCTGATTCCGGCGGCGGCGCGCGCCTTTCACAACGCCTGGATGCGCTTCGCCGCCGTGCTCGGCCACGTCAACAGCCGCGTGCTTCTGTCCGTGATGTTCTACGGCGCGCTCACGCCTTACGGCTTCGTCTCGCGCCTCGCGGGGCGCGACCCTCTGAAGCGCCGCGCGAAGAAGCAGGAGAGCTACTGGATTCCGCGCGCACGCACGCGACAGGCGCGCGAGCAGTTCGAGCGCCTGTTCTGAACTCAGAAGCCCGCAACGCTGAACGATGAACTGAAGAGCCGACGTCTCTCGGCCCGTCATTCCGTGTCGGACGTTAGGAGGAGATTAATGCATGGGCAAGCTCTCACTCGCCGGTGAGGTCTGGCTGTTCCTGCGGCAGAACAAGAAGCTCTGGCTGCTGCCGATCATCGTCGTCCTGCTCCTGCTCGGCGTGCTGCTCATCTTCGCACAGTCCTCCGCGCTCGCGCCGTTCATTTACACCATCTTTTAATAATGATGAGTGCGGAATGATGAGTGATGAATTGAAAGCTCATGCCGCCTGACATTCATCATTCATCATTCCGCACTCATCATTTCCGTTAACAGTCCGCGCTCGTGCCGCGTCTTGTAAGTCGGACGGGGCAAGAGGGCCGTCGTGGCCTTCAAAAGATTCAGGCATGTTCGAGGTCGAGACCAGCAACCTGCTCTTCATGGACGGGGAGCGGCAAAAGGCGGAGGCGGCGGAAGCGGCGTGTGCGCCGGAGGCCGCGCTCGTGGCCTCGGCCTGCGCGGGCGACCGCGAAGCCTTCGCGCGGCTCTACGACCTTTACGCGCCGCTGGTGCACGGCGTTTTGCTGGCGCGCGTGCCTTACGACGAGGTGGGCGATCTCGCGCAGGACGTTTTCCTCGTCGCGTTCCGCAAGCTCGGCAGTTTGCGCGATGCCGGGCGCTTCGGCCCTTGGGTGGCGATGATCGCGCGCAACCGCGCGACGGACTTTCACCGGCGCTCGCGCGAGACCGAGGAGCTGCGCGAAGAGATGGCGCACGCCGGGGGGCGCGAGGCCGAGGCCGCGGAGGCACTTGAAATTATCCGTAGCTTGCCCGAAGCCTACCGCGAGACTCTGGTGCTGCGCCTGGTCGAGGGCATGACCGGGCCAGAGATAGCCGCGCGGACGGGGTTGCAGCCGGCCTCTGTGCGTGTGAACCTGCACCGCGGCATGAAACTCCTGCGCGAGCGTCTGGGGATGAGAGGTCGGGGAGTATGAGCGACTACCTTTGGGACAAGACGGGCGAGGCGGACGCGGAGGTCGAGCGCCTCGAAGGACTGTTAGGCGAGTTCCGACACCGCCCGCGGGCGCTCGAACTGCCGCCGGAAATCGTCGGACACGATGACGCACGGCCTCGCGCGTCGAGACTGTTCCGCCCGGCGGGCTTCGCCGTCGCCGCCGCGCTGCTCGTGGCAGTTCTGGCGGGCGCGTTCGTCGCGCTACGCCGCGGCGCGACCGGAGGTGAGCAACAGGGCAAACAACAGGAGGCCGCTTCGAGAGATTCGCGGAAGACGCCGCCACAGGACTCGCCTCGGCAGAGTCCGTCGCCGCAGGTCGCCACGACTCGGAACGACGAGACGGCGCGACGCGCGAGTGAATCAGTAAAGCCTGACGACCGAAGCGAACAGGGCGCGCGCGATGAGCGGACGGGAAACGACGAACGGACGGCGAAGTACGAGCAAACGCCTAAGCGGGCCGTTTCAAGTAAGCAGGAGCGTTGGCGCGACGGCGTGAGCGAAACTGTCTTCGGACAGCGCGGAGACTTGAAGAGCGCAAGCTCTCGCCCGGACGAGCATGACAAGGTCGCTCCCGGCGCGACGCCACGCGTCGCCGCCGAGGCCGCGTCGCTCGAAGAACGTCGGCGGCTGGCGAAGGATGATCTCATGTACGTCCTCCGCCTCACGAGCCTCAAGCTGAGAGAGGTGCAGAGGAAGACGCAAAAGGTCGACGGCTGGAAGTCCGCCTTTGACGAGCAGAAACGAGACAGGTGACGGAGCAGCCATGATGTCATTCATCAACGTGAAATCATTCGTCAAAGCCAACACGAGATTCATCATCCCCGTCGCGCTCGCGGCGCTGGCGCTCGCCGCGAGGCCCGCGCCCGCCGCGGCGCAGGACAGGGGCCGCCTGCGCCTGGACGGCCTCGAACGCCTCGCGCCGAGGGCGACCGACACCGTCAGCGTCGAGGTGGACGGCATCCTGATTAAGCTGGCGTCGAAGATTCTCTCGGACAAAGACCCCGACGAGAAGACCGTCAAGGAGATCGTCTCCGGCTTGAGGGGCGTCTATGTCAGAAGCTACGAGTTCGGGAAGGCTGGCGAGTACGCCGACTCAGACATCGCGCCCATCCGCGAGCAACTGCGCTCGCCCGCCTGGACGCGCCTGGTTGACGTGAAGTCGCACGACGGCGACGACGATGACGCCGAAATCTACGTCGCGACCGAGGGGGGCCGCGTCGAGGGGATGACCATCCTCGTCGCCGGGCCGAAGGAGATCACCGTCATCAACATCGTCGGCGACGTGGACATAGACAAGCTCAAGAGGCTCGAAGGCAGCCTCGGCATCCCGCGCATACACGTCGAGCACAAGAGCCGGGGCGCGGGCCGCCGCGACGACAACAGGCAATAAAGTGCTGAGTGCTGAGGACTGAGTAAAAGACAAGTCCTCACACAGTCCTCAGCACTCAGTCCTTATCCTTACCACGGAAACCCGGCGACCTCGACCTTGCCCGCGGGCCACACGCGACCACCGCACGGCAGAACCATCACGCTGAAGGGCGAGATGACCTTGCCCGCGGGCTGCTCGAACTCGGCCTCCTCTTCGACGAGCCGCCAGCCCTGCCGCGCGTAGAAGGGCACGAGCCTTTGCAGGCAGAAGAGCATCCCGAACTCCGCGCCAAGCTCATCGCAAAGAAACACGACGGCGCGCCGCATCGCCGCGTGGACGTGGCGGCGTCCCTGCGCTTCCGGGACTGTGACGACGCCGCCGATGCCGCCAACCGTGACCTCTTGCCCGCCGGCCTTCACCGAAGTCTTCAGCACGCCGACGTGGCTCAACGCGCGCCCGTCCTCTTCGGTGATGAAGTGGTAGTCCTTCGGTCGCCAGCGGTAGTGCGCGTCCTCCACGCCGAAGATGTTCTCGCCCCAGCCGAAGAGCGTCTGGCGCTCCTCGTCGCTGAGGTGGTCTGCGAATCGAATCTCGACGCTCAACTCTTTTCACTCTCCTTCGAGAAATGCCGTTTGCCCCCGAAGCCGAAAGGCAATATAGTGTCCCAACACCTGAAGCTTCGGGGACTGCCGTTTTAAAGCTTTCCACGCCGGAACACAAGAATAATCTTTGAGGAGAGCCTGCACATGAAGAGGGTACGTCTTCTCCCGCGCAAACTCGTCCGGGCAGCGTCGCCGCTCGTCGCCGCCTTCGTGCTCCTGAGCGCCGCGCCGCGCGCCGCCGTCGCGCAGCAGGAGGAGCAGCCGCAAGCGCAAGGCGGGCAGCAGGGCCAGCAGCGCGCCGCGCCTGAGAGGAAGCCCTTCGGGCCGCTCGCGTACAGGCCGATAGGGCCGTACCGCGGCGGTCGCGTCGGCACTGTGACCGGTGTGCCGTCGCAGCCGTTGATCTATTACTTCGGAGCGGCGGGCGGGGGCGGCGTGTGGAAGACGACCGACGGCGGGGTGAACTGGGAGCCGCTCGGCGATCAGACTTTTAAGACCGGCTCGGTCGGCGCGATTGCCGTCTCCGAGTCAGACCCGAACGTCGTCTATGTCGGCATGGGGGAGGAGACTCTGCGCGGCAACGTCTCGCATGGCGACGGGATGTACAAGTCAACGGACGCGGGCAAGACCTGGAAGAAGATCGGACTCGAAGACACGCGCCACATCGCGCGCGTGCGCGTGCACCCGCGCAACCCCGACCTGGTTTACGTCGCGGCCATCGGCCACTGCTTCGGCCCGAACGAGCAGCGCGGCATCTTCCGCTCGAAGGACGGAGGCCGAACCTGGGAGAAGATTCTCTACCGCTCGCCGCAGGCGGGCGCGGACGAACTCGTCTTCGACCCGACCAACGCCAGCATCCTCTACGCCTCGTTCTGGCAGTTCATCCGCAAGCCGTGGACGTTCGAGAGCGGCGGACAGGGTAGCGGTCTCTTCAAGACAACAGACGGCGGCGACACCTGGACGGAACTCACGCGCGCGCCCGGCCTGCCCCGCGGAACCGTCGGCAAAATCGGCGTCGCCGTCTCGCCCGCGAACCCAGACCGCGTGTGGGCAATTGTCGAGGCCGAGGACGGCGGCATCTTCCGCTCCGACAACGGCGGTCGCACGTGGACGAAGACGAACGAGTCGAGGAATCTTCGACAGCGCGCCTGGTACTACACGCGCATCTACGCCGACACGCAGAACCCGGAAACGGTTTACGTCCTCAACACGGGCTTCTACCGCTCGAACGACGGCGGGCGCACCTTCAACAACATCTCCGTCCCGCACGGCGACAACCACGACCTCTGGATCGCGCCGGGCGACGCGCAGCGCATGATCGAGTCGAACGACGGCGGCGCGAACGTCTCCTTCAACGGCGGTCGCACGTGGACTGAGCAGGATCAGCCGACCGCGCAGTTCTACCGCGTGGCCTTGGACGACGATTTCCCCTATCACGTTTACGGCGCGCAGCAGGACAACTCCACGGTCGCGATTGCCTCGCGCACCGAAGACTTCGGCATTGGCCGCGACGCGTGGCACGACGTGGGCGGCGGCGAGTCGGGCTGGATCGCGCCGAGTCCGAAGGATTCGAACGTCGTCTTCGCTGGCTCCTACGGCGGCTACCTGACGCGCTACGACCACCGCACCAAACAACTGCGCGCCGTCAACGTCTGGCCCGAAAATCCTATGGGCTGGGGCGCTGAAGGCATGAAGTATCGCTTCCAGTGGAGCTACCCGATTCTGTTTTCGCCCAACGATCCGAACACTCTGTACGCGGCGGGCGATCACCTCTTCCGCTCGACGAACGAGGGGCAGTCGTGGGAGATGATCAGCCCCGACCTGACGCGCAACGACAAGTCGAAGCAGGGGCCGGGCGGCGGCCCGATCACGAAGGACAACACGAGCGTCGAATACTACGACACGATCTTCACGGTCGCCGAGTCTTCGGTGCAGAAGGGAACTATCTGGACAGGCTCGGACGACGGGTTGGTGCAGGTGACGCGCGACAACGGCAAGACCTGGGCGAACGTCACGCCGAAGGAGATGCCGGAGTGGATTCAGATCAACTCCATCGAGGCGTCGCCTACAGACCCGGCGACGGCCTACTTCGCCGCGACGATGTACAAGTGGGACGACTTCCGCCCCTTCCTCTACAAGACGAACGACTACGGCAAGACGTGGAAGAAGATTGACGCAGGCATCCCCGACGGCGCTTTCACGCGCGTCATACGCGAAGACCCCGCGCGCCGCGGCCTTCTCTACGCGGGCACGGAACTCGGCATGTACGTCTCGTTTGACGACGGCGAGCGCTGGCAGCCGTTCCAGTTGAATCTGCCCTACGTGCCCGTCACAGACCTCGCGATTCACAAGCGCGACAAAGACCTCGTCGTCGCGACCCAAGGGCGCTCGTTCTGGATTCTCGACGACCTGCCCGTGCTCCACCAGTTGACCGACGCGATGCGCGCCGGCGCGGGCGAGACGACTCTGCTCAAGCCCGAAGACACGTACCGCACGCCGGGCGCGGGCGGCGTGCCTCTGCCGCCGACGGCGACTGTCGGACAGAATCCGCCGAACGGCGTCGCCGTCTATTATTATCTTAAGTTGAAGCCGACCTCGGACGTGACGCTCGAATTCCTCGACCCCGCGGGCAAGTCCATACGCAAGTTCACAGCGCGCGTGCCGCGCCCCGCGCCGACCCCCGCGGGCGGAACGGCGGGGCAGCCCGGCGCTTCGACCGCGCCCGGCTCGGCGCAGGTGCAGCAGCCGCCCGAACAACCGCAAGCGCCTTCGGGCGAAGAGTCTTCCGAGTTCGGCGGGCGGGGCGGAGCGCCGCCGCGCGTCACCACAGACCCCGGCCTCAATCGCTTCGTCTGGGACATGCGCTACCTCGACGCCGCGCGCTTCCCCGGCATGATCCTCTGGGCGGGCGATGTGCGCGGCCCCAAGGCCGTGCCCGGCACGTATCAGGTCAAGCTCACGGCGGGCGGCCAGACCTACACGCAGACGTTCGAGATCAAGAAAGACCCGCGCCTCTCCACGACTTCGGAAGAGTTCCAGAAGCAGATGGCGCTCTCTTTGAAGATTCGCGACAAGCTCACGGAGACGCACAACGCCCTCGCGCAGATACGCGACGTGAAGCGACAACTAGGCGACCTGCTCACGCGCGTCGGCGATCAGCCGAACGCGAAGCCCGTCGTTGACGCCGGGCGCGAGCTGAACGCAAAGCTCTCGGCGGTCGAGGAGGAGCTGTACCAGACGAAGAACCAGAGCAGCCAAGACCCTTTGAACTTTCCCATCAAGCTCAACAACAAGCTGGCCGC
>Ga0209577_10003244_pt1 | contig 15300 bp, 15 predicted proteins | sample GraSoiAngelo_109_FD_185874 | JGI IMG/M metagenome (GOLD analysis project Ga0209577, IMG submission 185874) | Grasslands soil microbial communities from the Angelo Coastal Reserve, California, USA - 14_0903_12_20cm (SPAdes) (version 2) | ecosystem: Environmental > Terrestrial > Soil > Grasslands...
AAGCGCCGCCGGCGGTAGCCGCCGGCAACTCGGTCAGGCCTCGAGCACCACGGCCAGACCCTGGCCCACGCCGATGCACAGCGCCGCCACCCCGTAGCCGCCCCCGCGGCGCTTTAGCTCGTGGGCGAGGCTCCCCAGGACCCGGACGCCCGAGGCGCCGAGCGGGTGACCGAGCGCGATCGCGCCGCCGTTGGGATTGACGCGGTCGGGGTCGAGCCCGTGCCACTCCCCGACGTCGGCCAGGCACTGGGACGCAAACGCCTCGTTCAGCTCGACGACGGCGACATCCTCCCAGGTGATCCCGGCGCGCTCCAGAGCGGTGTTTGCCGCCTCCACGGGGGCGATCCCGAACACGTCCGGGTCGACCGCCGCGACGCCTCGGGACACCACCCTGGCCAGCGGCTCGCGGCCGATCGCCGCCGCGCCGGCCTCGTCTGCCAGCAGCGCGGCGCCCGCCCCGTCGTTCAGCGGCGAGGAGTTCCCCGCCGTGACCGTTCCGCCCTCGACGAACGCCGGCTTCAGCTTGGCGAGCTTCTCGAGCGTCGTGTCGGGCCGGATGTTCTCGTCGCGCTCGAGCTCGGTGCCGGGAACCGGGACGACCCACTCCTCGTAGAAGCCGCTCTCCCAGGCCGACTGCGCCAGCTGGTGGCTGCGGAGCGCGAATTCGTCCTGGGCCTCACGCGAGATCGAGTACAGACCGGCGAGCTTCTCGGCGCTCGCCCCGAGGGAGATCGTCCACCGCTCGGGCATGTCCGGATTGACCATCCGCCACCCGAGCGTGGTCGACCACAGTTGCTGGTGGTCTCGGGGAAGCGGCCGCTCGGTCTTGAGCAGCACCCAGGGCGCCCGGCTCATCGACTCGACCCCGCCGACCAGCACGGTCGAGGCGTCGCCGGTCTCGATCGCGCGGCTGGCCTGAGCGGCGGCCTCGAGGCTCGAGGCGCACAGCCGGTTGATCGTCGCGCCCGGAACGCTCGTCGGCAGGCCGTTCAGCAGCCAGGCCATCCTGGCCACGTTGCGGTTGTCCTCTCCGGCCTGATTGGCGTCCCCGAACAGGACGTCGTCGACCCGCTGCGGATCGAGCTCCGGCGAGCGGTCGAGAAGCACGCGCACGACGTGCGCGGCCAGGTCGTCCGGCCTGGTTGACGCCAACCCGCCGCCGTACCGTCCGAAGGGGGTCCGCACAGCATCGATAACGTACGCCGCGCTCACTGACGGCCATGCACTGTATTCACGGACGAGCGAATGAGGCGCGGGACGCGTGACGATGAGTAGGGAGGATGCGCTGCACGCGCTCGAGTCGCAGCTGCGGGCTACACCGCCTCGCGGCCTCGGGGCCCTGTCCGAGGGGGAGCTCGAAGACCTGAACGAGGCGGTTCGCGAGGCCCGCCACCGGCAGGCGGCGGAGCTCCAGGCGGCAGGCGAGAAGGCGTTCGGGCACATCCCGCGGCTGCTGCGCGGCCCGATCCAGAAGGTGATGAGAGCGTGAGCGAGGCGCTCCGAAGCCGGGCCGAGGTGATGAAGCTGGCCCGGCTGCTGCGGCGCGAGCCCGACCAGCTCGCGTACCTGGGGCGGCTGGCGCCCGAGGATCTCCGGGTGCTCCGCGAGCAGGTCACGGACATGCTGTTCGAGGCCCACGACGGAACGCTGCGGCGCCTGGCGGCCGCGAGCAGGCTGCTGCCGGTAGGGCTCGTGGCGATGCTCGGACAGCACGCGTTCGGGGCGATGCTGTCGGCCCGGATCTCGGGGCTGCTCGACCCCGCGCGGGCGGTGGACATCGCGGCGAAGATGCCGCCCGATTTCCTGGCCGACATCGCGGTCGAGCTCGACCCGCGGCGGGCCAGCGACGTGATCGCGAGAATGCCGGCCGAGCGGATAGCCGAGATCACGCGCGAGCTGATGCGACGTGGCGAGTGCGTGACGATGGGCCGGTTCGTCGGACACCTCGGCAACGTCGCGCTGCGCTCGTCCGTGGCCGAGATCGACGACGCGACGCTGCTGCGGACGGCGTTCGTGCTTGAGGACCGCGACCGGATCGACGCGCTGGCGGACCTGGTGGGCGAGGATCGAATCGCGAGGCTGGCCGACGTCGCGGAGCGCGAGGGGCTATGGCCCGAGGCGCTCGACCTGCTGATGAACCTCGACCGGGAGCGGGTAGCGGAGGGGCTCGCGCGGATGGAGCCCGAGCGCCGGGAGCTGGTCGAGCGCCAGGCCCGTGAGCAGGGCGTTGAGCTGCCGACGATCGCCTCGGAGGGCGCCGCCTAGGAGCTTCGAGCGGACGCCGCCTCGAGCTCGCTCCGGGCCGCGACCCCGATCAGCTCGCCCTCGGGGCTGGTGATCACCGCCCACCGGAGGTCCTTCTCGGCCAGGTTCCGCGCGATCCCGGCCGCGGACTTGTGCGGACGCACGGTCGAGGGCCCCGCCTCCATCACCTCGTGCGCGCGCAGGCGCGGGTCGCAGTCGAGCATGCTCGAGCGCAGTCGGCCCAGGAGGACTCCGCCCGGGGAGACGACCAGCCCGAAGGGGAACGGCGATGACTCGATCCGCGCTCCCACCTCCCCGACCTGGTCCTCGAGTCCGCACGTGACGACCTCGTCGTGGACGAAGTCGCCGACCTTGGGCTCATCCGCCTGCTCGCCCTCCACCGGGCAGCCGTGGGCGATCCAGTCGAGCTTCCCGGGGTGGTAGTCGTACACCTCCCCGAACCCCAGGGCTTCGAGCCGGCACGCGGCTCGCGAGCTGAGGTCTCATATCGAGTCCCAGCAGTAGAGGACGACCGGGCGGCTCGGGTCGAGCGCGCCGGCGCGCTCTGCGTCGAGCTGCTTGAGCGGGAGGTTGATCGCACCCGGGATGTGGCCCTCCTCGTACTCCTGGGCCGGGAGCACCTCGACCAGCTGCGCCCCCTCCGAGATCAGCCTCTCGGTCTCGGCTCGATCGATTGTCTTCGCCATCTACCGGTGATTGTGCCGGTGCCGGTGATGGCGCCTGTGTTTGCGGTGGTGCCGGTGCCTGCGGTGGTGGTGCCGGGCCGGCTTCGGCGCCGTCGCGATGGGGCAGGAGGCGAACACGTAACAGGCCAGCGGCGGCTCGGCGCTGACCTGCGGCGCCTCCTGCTGGGCCTGGCCGATCGCCTGGAGATAGCGCGCGTAGTCGGATGGGAACGTGCTGGGGTCGACCCCCGGCTGGAACGGCTGCGCGCAGATGGTGGGCGAGATCCGCGAGGGATCCGCCACCCCTGGATGGGTGAACGCGTCGATCGCGAGCGCGTAGCCGACCGGGTCGTAGCTCCCCATCGCCAGGTGCTCCGAGACGTCGTTGGGGCAGATCTGCTGGACGGCGATGTTCGCGATCCTGCCCGCCCCGGTGTGCAGCGACGAGCTCCCGGAGGCGTCGAAGTTCGGCACCACAATCTCGTCGGTCCGGCTGAAGATCACCGTGTAGTAGATCCCGGCGAACGTCTCGGCGTAGCTGTTGAGCGCGCCCATGAAGCGCGAGCCCGACGCCTGCTGCCAGTCCGCCGGAGCGCACTGCTGCCGGCAGGAGGCGTTGGCGTCGAGCGTCCCGTGGTTTGAGGGGTCGAGCGATACCACGTCCTCGACGAGATTCCGGGTGTCGGGCCAGAACCGCAGGGCCCAGCGCGGCAGCATGCCGCCCTGGCTGTATCCGAGGACGTCGACCTTGCGGCCGGAGATCTTGGCCACGGTGCGCAGCGCGTTCACCACGTACTCGCCCGCGATCTGGATGTCGCCCATCGTGTGATACGGGAGCGTGACCGAGCAGTACGGCCAGTGGAGCGCGGCGAATGCGCGTTCGTAGTTCCACGAGTAGTTGGAGCTCGGATCGAGATTCGTTCCGGGGATCAGCAGGATCGGGTTGCGCGAGTCGCCCGCGACCCCGGCGGTGCATGTGAGCGCCTGCGCGAGCTTCGCGGCCGGGACGCTGAGGGGAGGACCCGGCCGATCGAGCGGGGCGTAGGGCCCGCTCGCCGCATCCGCAGGCGCCGCGATCGCAAGGCAGGCGAGCGCCGAGGTCAGCAGTCCGATCGCGATGCCTCCCCGCCTCACCTGCATTCCCCTTTTTTACCCGGGCGAGCGCGGCGGCGAATCAGTTGGGGGCTCGACAGCCGGGCTCGAGTCTGCAAAGCTACAGTCCTGTAGGTTTGTCTGCGCCCTTCAGAGTGCCGGAGGTATTTGCGTGAGCGCCACCCTCGAGTCCCCGCCCACCGTCGAGCAGACCCCAGGGCTGATCGGAGCGGCCGAGCCCTCGGAGGCCGGGCCGATCGAGCCCTCAGACCTCGCGGGCATGCCGGCGCCCCCGGCGATCCCGTGGCCGAGGCTCGTTCAGGTGCTGTGGTTCGGCCAGCTCCAGTGGCACTTCGTCCACCACTACCGGGACAAGCTGGGCGACGTGTTCCGCGCGAACGCGTACGTCCGCGGGCGCACCGCGATCACGTGCCACCCGGACCACATCCGCTCGCTGTTCAAGGCGCCGCCGGACCTCGTCCCCACGCTGGCCGCCGAGTCGCCCCTTCGGCCGGTGCTCGGTCCGCGCTCGGTGCTGACCTCGAACGGTCCTCGGCACCTTCGCCAGCGCAAGCTGCTGCTGCCCCCGTTCCACGGTGAGGCGATCGAGCGCTACCGGCGCATGATCGCTGAGGCGGCCGAGCGCGAGATCGGCCGCTGGCCGGTGGGCCGCCCGCTCGCGCTCGCCCCGCGGATGCAGGCGATCACGCTCGACGTGATCATGGGGGGGATCTTCGGGATCGAGGAGACGCCGCGGCCCGGCACGCTCGAGCACGCGCTGCGGCTGGCCATCCGGGAGCTGCTGCGGTCCTCCACGCTCCCAGGGGCGAAGCTGGCGGAGCTCATGAACATCGGGCATCAGGAGCCGTTCGGGCTGACCAAGCTCGGGCTGATGGTCCCCGATCGGTGCCTTTACGCGATCATCGCCAAGCGCCGCCGCGCCGAGGACCTCGATGAGCGCACCGACATCATGTCGCTGATCATGCGCGCTCGGACGGACGAGGGAGAGACGCTGTCTGACCGCGAGCTGCGCGACGAGCTGATGACTCTCGTCTTGGCCGGGCACGAGACCACGGCCAACCAGCTGGCGTGGGCGTGGGAGCGGCTGGTCCGCTGGCCCGAGGCCCACGAGCGCCTGCGCGAGGCGGTCCGCTCGGATTCGGAGTCCGCCGACGAGGTGCTCGAGGCGACGATCACCGAAGCGATGCGGGTCCGGCCGGTGATCCCGATGACCGGGCGCCGCGTGATGGCGCCCTGGCGGCTCGGCGAGTATGCGATCCCGGCGGACACCGCGGTCGGGATCAGCATCCTGCTGCTCCACCACCGCCCGGACGTGTACCCCGAGCCGCGGGCGTTCCGCCCGGAGCGGTGGCTCGGTCACAAGCCCGGAACGTACGAGTGGATCCCGTTCGGCGGGGGCACCCGCCGCTGCCTGGGGGCCGCCCTGGCGATGGCCGAGCAGCGCGTCGTGCTGGAGACGATGGCCCGGCGGCTCGATCTGGAGGCGACGACCACCAAGCCGGAGCGTCCCAAGCACCGCAACGTCACGATGATCCCGGCCCGTGGAGGGCGGGTGGTGGTGCGCTCGCGGCGCTAGCAGGAGAGGCGCTCCGTAGGCGCCGCTGTCGCGTCTGTCGCGCAAGCTGTTAAGGGGGCGTCAAGAATCGATTCACGGGCGTAGAGGTTCCGTCAAGACCCGGTCTGACGGGCATTTCGGGAGCTAGCGTCGCTCGTAGTTTGCTTCGATTTCATCGACCTACTGACCTGGCTGTCCCGACTGCGAGCGCGCGGCGATGAGGCAGAGCTTCAACATGGCGGCGCACAAGCTCGGCTATTGGGTTCCGCCCGCGTCGCCCGAGGCGAACGGCAAGGACCCCGAGGCAGTCCAAAGGCGCTTTGAGGCGCTCGCCGATTCGCGGCGGGACGTCATCGCGCATGCCGGGCGCGCGGTGCTCGTGCTCGGGGCGCTCGGGGTCGTGTACGGCGACATCGGCACCAGCCCGCTGTACACCGAGCAGGTCATCTTCGGCTCGTATCGCGCTACGGCGCACGTCACGCCGGCCACGGTGTACGGCGTCGCCTCGCTGATCTTCTGGGCACTGATGGTCGTCGTGTCGATCAAGTACGCGGGCTTCATCATGCGCGCGCACAACCGCGGCGAGGGCGGGATCATGGCGCTCACGGCGCTGCTTCAGCGCAACCGGGTGGCTCGCGGGGCGGTGCTGGTGACGCTCGGCATCTTCGGCGCGGCGCTGTTCTTCGGCGACGGGATCATCACCCCGGCGATCTCGGTGCTCGGCTCGGTCCAGGGGGTGCAAGTGGCCACCCCGGCCCTGGCCCACCTCGTGGTGCCACTGTCGGTGGCGATCCTGATCGGGCTGTTCGTGCTCCAGCGGTTCGGGTCGGGCACGATCGGATGGTTGTTCGGCCCGATCATCCTGGTCTGGTTCGCCGCAATCGGCCTGCTCGGCCTGAGCGAGGTGCTGAAGGACCCGTCGGTTCTCCAGGGCTTGTCGCCCACCTGGGCGGTCCGCTTCATGATCGACCACGGCGTCGAGGGCTACTTGGTGCTGGGCGGCGTGGTCCTGGCTGTGACCGGGGCAGAGGCGCTGTACGCCGACCGGGGTCACTTCGGCGCGAAGCCGATTCGGCTTGGCTGGTTCGGCGTCGCGCTACCCGCGCTGATGCTCAACTACCTGGGCCAGGGGGTGTTCATCCTTCACCACCCGGCGCTGGCGAAACACCCAAGCACCTTCAACCCCTTCTACCAGATGGCGCCCAGCTGGGCCCTCTGGCCGCTGGTGATCCTGGCCGCCCTGGCGACCGTGATCGCCTCGCAGGCGGTGATCTCCGGTTCGTTCTCGGTGGCAAAGCAGGCGGTTCAGCTCGGCTTTCTCCCCAGGCTCAAGGTTCTGCACACGTCGGCGACAGAAGGCCAGATCTATGTGCCGATCGTCAACTGGGCCCTCTGCATCGGCGTGGTCGCGCTGACGCTCGTCTTCCGCTCCTCCGCGAAGCTAGGTGATATCTACGGCGTCGCGGTGACCGGCACGTTCATCCTCAACACCGTGTTATTCGTTGCTGTCGCCCGGTTGCTGTGGGGCACGCCGCGGCGACGGGTTGTGCCAGTCGCCCTGCTTTTCCTGGCCGTCGAGGTCGCGTTCTTCAGCTCCAATATCGCCAAGATCGAGCACGGTGCCTGGTTGTCGCTGGTGATCGGGCTCGTCATTTCGATCGTGATGATCAACTGGCGACGTGGCCAGCTGATCGTTACGCGGAACCGCGTCGCGCAGGAGGGGCCGCTGGACGACTTTCTGGACGGTCTCGCCGGCAAGCAGCCGCCGCTGACGCGTGTGCCAGGCGTCGCGGTCTTCCTGTGTCGCGACAGAGACACGACGCCGCTGGCGATGCGAGCAGACGTCGAACACACGCACACGCTTCACGAGAAGGTCGTGATCGTCTCGGTCGACACCGTCAGCATCCCGCACGTGGAGATCGACGACAGGTTCACGGTCGAACTGCTGGGCTGTGGCCTGTTCAAGGTCTTCCACGTGGGCATCCGGATCGGCTACCAGGACAAGCTCAACGTTCCCGAGGCTCTGGGGCTGTGTCGCATGCGCGGGTTGCTCGAGCGCAACCTCGACTTGGAGCACGCCTCGTATTTCGTCTCACGAATCACGATCGTCCCGAGCGACGCTGCGGTGATGCGACGCTGGCGGAAGAAGCTCTTCATCACGATGGCCCGCAACGCCTCCAGCCCGATCGAGCACTTCGGTCTCCCGAGCGAGCGCACCGTCCTGATGGGCTCGCAGGTCGCTCTCTGAGGCTCGGGCGACCGCCCGGGTCGCCGGGCGAGCTACCGATGGCGAGACCCGGAATCGAACCGGGGACACCACGATTTTCAGTCGTGTGCTCTACCAACTGAGCTATCTCGCCGTGGGGGCGCGATGCTAGCGCCTGGTGGTTGGCCGGATGGCGCCGTCGCGCGCGCAACAATCCAGGTGGAATGGCCGGCACGAAGCAGCTGTTCGTCCTGCGCCACGCGAAGTCGAGCTGGGACGATCCCGGACTCGAGGACCACGAGCGCCCGCTCGCCCCTCGCGGCCAGAAGGCGGTGAAGGTGCTGGCCGAGCATCTCCGCGCCGAGCGGATCGAGCCCGAGCTGATCCTCTGCTCGAGCGCTCGCCGGACGCGGGAGACCCTCGACGGGATCGGCGTCCGCGCCGAGACCTTGATCGAGGACGACCTCTACTCCGCCTCGCCGGGCCAGGTGGTGGAGCGGCTCCGCGGGGTGCCCGACGAGATCGACTCGGTGATGGTGGTCGGGCACAACCCGGCGATGCAGGTACTGGTGCTGCGCCTGGCGGCCGAGACGGCGTCGTCCGAGCTGGACGGATCCGAGCTCGCGGCCGTGCAGCGCAAGTTCCCGACGGGGGCGTTGGCGACGCTCGAGTTCGAGGGCGCGTGGAGCGACCTGGCGCCCGGCGGGGCGAGGCTGACGGCGTTCGTGCGCCCGCGGCAGCTCGCTGCGCGGTAGCCGGGGTCGCGAGCCGGGTACTGTCTGCGGTCCATGCGTCGACGCCTAACGCTGATCGTCGCCACCCTCGCCTTGGTCGCGGGTCTGGTGCTCGCCGGCTGCGGCTCGAGCTCGTCGAGCAACCCGGTCGAGACCAGCCTGTCCTACTTCCCCAAGGACAGCCTGTTCGTGATGAGCATCCAGACGGATCCCAACTCGTCGGCGATCCAGAGCATGCAGTCCCTGCTGCACCGCTTCCCGGCGGTCACGTTCGGCGAGGCAGCGCTGACCGCGAGGCTCGAGCAGATCGGGATCAACTACAGCACCGACATCCGGCCGCTGTTCGGCAATCCAGCGGTGATCGGGATCGCGGGCCCGTCCGCCGCCCTTGCCCGCTCGAGCCTCCTGGTGACGTGGGTCACGAAGGACTCCGGCACCCTCGACAGCCTGGTGAAGAAGCTGCACCTGTCCTCCAGCCAGACGATCGACGGCGCGAAGGTCTACAACGTCTCCACCGCAGGCTTGGCAGTGGACGGCTCGACGCTGGTGCTGGCCGCCTCGCCGCAGGCGCTCAAGAGCGCTCTGGACCTGCACGCCCATGGCGGCGGCCTCACTCCCGCCGACCAGAGCAAGGCGATGGGCGGCCTGCCGAAGGACGCGCTGATCCAGGCCTTCGGCGACCTCACCGCGGTGCTCTCCCAGCCGAGTGCCGCCAAGGCCAAGCAGGTCCCGTGGGTGAACGCGCTGCGCGGTTATGGGGTCTCGATCGTCGCGAACGCCACCGGGCTCACCTTCCAGTACCGACTCGACACCAGCGGTGCCAAGCTCAATGAGTCGCAGCTTCCGATCGCTCCCGGGAGCACCCCGCCGGGGCTCGCGGGGTCGCTACCGATCAGCGTCGGCGTGAAGGACCCCTCGCGGATCTGGAAGTTCGTCGAGGGCGCCGAGCGCATCACCTCGCCGGTGAAGTACTCGGCGTTCCTCAATCGTCAGGCTGCCGTCCGCGCCAAGACCGGCGTCGATCTCAACAGCCTGCTGTCGCTGCTGACCGGCGAGGCGGCCCTCAACAGCGACGGGAAGGTCACGATGATCCGCGGGCAGCTGAGCGATCCCACCGCGGGCAAGCAGACGCTGGCAAAGCTCGCCACCCAGCCCAAGGCGTTCGGCTCCGGGCCGGTGACCGTCTCCCGTGCGCCCGGCGGCTTCTACGTCTTCAAGGAGCCCGCCCACACGACGACCGCCGGCGTGGTCGGCAACGAGCTGGTAATCGGCATCCGGGCGACCCCCGCGCAGCTGACCTCGTTCGCGTCAGCTCCGGCGACCCCCGCGTCCGGGGCCCAGGGCTCGGTCGCGTTCCGCGTCGGGCTGCCCGCGCTGGTCGGGCTCGCGCTCAAGCAGGCGCAGAACAAGACGGTCCAGACGCTGCTCAGCTCGCTGGGCGACATCACGGGCTGGCTGGCCGCGGACCCGGCGGCGCTGACCGGCAGCGCCACGCTCGGGATCAAGTAAGCCGGGTCAGCAGCTCGAGCGCGCCCCGCTTGGACAGGGGCTCGTTGAGGTTCCCGCACTTCGGCGACTGGACGCACGAGGGGCAGCCGTCGCTGCACGGGCACTCCCCAATCAGGCGCTGCGCATCGCCTACCAGCCGCTCGAACTGGTCGTAGCCCCGCCGGGTGATCCCCACCCCGCCGGGATGGCCGTCGTAGATGAAGATCGTGGGACCGCCGGTCTGGGGGTGGGCGTTCGTGGAGAGGCCGCCGATGTCCCACCGATCGCACATCGCGATCAGCGGCAGCACCGCGATCTGGCCGTGCTCGACCGCGTGCAGGGACCCGAGCAGCAGATCGGCCGGGAACCCGGCCACCGCGTCGTCGAGCTCGTACCACAGCGCCCGGGTCGGGAACTCGACCGTCGGCAGGTCGAGCGTCTGGAAATCGATCATCTCGTGGTCCTGGAGGCGCTTTCGCTGATAGCCGAGCACGGTCTCCGAGTAGGAGACCTCGCCGAAGCAGAGCTTCACCCCGAGGCAATCGCGCTGCTCGAGCAGGCGCTCGATGTAGGTCATGCTCTCCCGCTTGGTCTGGGTGAAGTAGTCGCCGCCGAACGGCTCGAGCATCGCCCGGCGGCCCGCCAGGTCGAGCTCCAGCACCCGGTAGGAGCGCCCCATGTGCAGGTAGATCGCGCCGTCGTGGACGGTGGTGTAGCCGCGGGCCCCCTCGACGGTGCCGATCACCTCGCCGGAGCTCGCGTCGATCAGGATGAAGCTGTCCGCCGAAGCCGACCGCAGCGCCACCCGGGCCGCCGGGTAGTCGTGGGCGCGGCGGGGGACGAAGCCGGTCGCGCGCTCGCGCAGGAACCCGGCGTCGGTCAGTTCCTTGGCGGCCTTCTCCCATGATGCGCCGAAAAACGGTGCGTCTTCGTCGTTGAGCGGGGCTTCGTGGGCCGCGCACAGCAGGTGCTCGCCGTAGATCTCCGAGCTGTGCGGGTCGAGGATCGCCGCCTCCACCGGACGGGTGAGGAACTCGTCCGGGTGGCGGCAGAAAAACTGGTCGAGCGCGTCCTCGCCGGCGATGTAGACCGCCAGCCCGCGTCCGCGCCGGCCAGCCCGGCCCCACATCTGCCTGAGGCTGGCCACGGTTCCCGGGAACGTGACGCAGATCGCGGCGTCGAGCTCGCCGATGTCGATGCCCAGCTCGAGCGCGTCGGTGGCGACGACCCCGAGCAGCTCGCCGGAGCTCAGGCGCCGCTGGACGTCCTGGCGCTGGGCCGGGGTGTAGCCCGCCCGGTAGGGCGCGATCCGGTTGGCGAGCGCGGGCTCGAGCCGGTCGGTCGCGTGGCGGAGGATCAACTCGACGCCCTTGCGCGACTTCATGAAGCAGATCGTGCGCGAGCCGCTCGCGATCAGCTCGGAGAAGAGCTCGGCCGCCTCGTACAGCGCCGATGCCCGCACGCCCAGCTTCTCGTCGAGCAGGGGCGGGTTCCACATCGCGACCCGGCGGGTGGCCCGGGGCGCGGCGTCTTCGTCGATGAGGCGGAAGTCCTCGAGCCCGGTCAGGCGCTCGGCGAGCTCCACTGGGTTGGCGATCGTCGCGCTGGCCAACAGGAAGCGGGGCTCGGTGCCGTGGATCCGCGCCACCCGTCGCAGGCGTCTCAGCACATTGCCGACGTGCGAGCCGAACACGCCCCGGTACACGTGGGCCTCGTCGACGACGACGAACGCGAGGTTCGCGAACAGCTCGCCCCACGCCGGGTGGTGGGGCAGGATCCCGACGTGCAGCATGTCGGGGTTGGTGAGGATCACGTTGCTTCGCTTGCGGATCGCCGCTCGCTCGGTCCGCGGCGTGTCGCCGTCGTAGATCGCGGGCCGGATCTGCTTGTGAAGCGCAAAGCGGTGAAGCGATCGCGCCTGGTCCTGGGCGAGCGCCTTGGTCGGGTACAGGTAAAGCGCCCGGGCGGCGCGATCGGAGCTCAGCACCTCGAGCGTCGGCAGCTGAAAGCAGAGCGACTTCCCCGAGGCGGTTCCGGTGGTGACGATCGTGGACGTTTCGAACGCCGAGTAGATGGCGCGCGCTTGGTGCTCGTAGAGGTCCGTGATCCCCGCCTCGTGCAACGCACCGCGGACGCTGGGATTGAGCTCAACCGGCACATCCACCAGGCGCGCGGAGCGCGCCTCATAAACGTCGTCGTGGACCAGCCGCTCGTCCTCGCGTCCGGTCTTGAGCAGCTCCGTCCACGGTTCGGTCTCCCTGATCGTCGCCACCCTCCCAGTATGGTCGCCCGCGGACATGCGCTGCGTGTACCTGGATCTGGACGGGACGCTGCTCGGGCCCGGGGCGTCGCTGCTACGCGGTGCCGAGGGGCGATTCGCGCTCGAGGGGGTGCGGGCGCTGCAGGCCTGCGCTCGGGCGGGCGCCGAGGTGATGCTCTACTCGGGGCGCAGGCAGTCGAGCGTGTTCGAGGCCGCGCGGCTAATCGGCTGCTCGGCGTTCACGTTCGACGTGGGGTGCGGGCTGGTGATCGACGGCGAGCTGGAATGGCTCACCGGCGGGGTCGAGCCGTCGGAGGAGAAGGGGACGATCTACGAGCAGATCGAGCGGTCGAGGGCGCCGGCGCTGCTCCTGGAGCGCTATGCGGGGCGGCTCGAGTACCACACGCCGTGGGATCGCGGGCGGGAGGTCTCGCACCTGTTCCGCGGCTCGATCGACCTGGGCGAGGCGCAGCAGCTGCTCGACCGGTCGGGCTTCCAGTGGCTGCGGCTGCTGGACAACGGGGTGGTGCGGGCGCCTGAGGAGCAGATGCCGGGACTGCCGACCGTCCACGCCTATCACCTGATCCCGGCGGAGGCCTCGAAGGCGCGCGCGGTCGCGCGTCACATGCAGGCGCGGGGATATGAGGCTTCTGAGTGCATCGCGGTGGGGGACTCGCGCGAGGACCTGGAGGTGAGCGCCGTGGTGGGCGCGTTCTGGCTGGTAGCGAACGCGGTGACCCGCGACTCGACGCTGGACGACGAGATCGCGGGCCGACCGGGCGTTCGCCTCGCCTCTGAGCCGTACGGCGCGGGAGTCTACGAGGCCGTCGTTACGACCCTAGCGGAGGGGGCTGCTTAGGGGTTTGTCCGGCGGCTGCTAGGCGCTGCCGACCGGTTCGAGCTGTCGCTCGGACTCGTCTTCGCGGCGGCGGTTCCCGGTGATGGGCCGCTCGCGCCTGCGCCGCGGTGGGGTAGGTCGTCGAAGCTCGGGCTCCCGGGTCTCGGCCTCGACCGCGTCGACCACGGCCCAGCCAAGCCGTTCCATGAGGTTCGCGGCGAACCGCTCACTCTCGAAGTCCTCGGCGTTGATGCGTTCCCGGAGCGTTACGGCGGTGTCGCCGGCGTCCGCAGAATTTCCTGCCGTCACGATGATCTGCGGCATCGTCTCTCTCCTTCCGGTGTCTCTCTCCCGCTCTGACCCGTGGACGTCAGTCTCGCACGGCTCTCTTCATCCCAAGTAAAGCTCGTGTGAGACCGTAGGTCAGGTTCGGGCGAACCGATTGAGTACCCGCGTGAACCACTCTCTAACGCGGCTCCAGAACCCGGTGCGACGGCGCCCGCTGGCGGATGGAGGGATCGTGGTGCGGACTACGGCGATCCACTCGTCGAGCGGCAGCTCGCCCGCGATCAGGCGCGCCAGCGCACCCGTGACCGGGGCGTCGAAGCCGGCGGTTTCCAGCGCCCGCGCGAGCAGCGGAACCGTCTTCAGCGCCTCCACGGCCTGCCCGACCCGGGCGCCGATCTCCCCGGTCGATACGCCGTGGGCGAGGAGCTCACCCGCGCGCCGGTTGCGGCTCTCCGGCGCGAGCGCCGTCGCCACGAGGTCGCCCGTGCCCGCCAGGCCGATCATCGACTCGGGTCGCGCACCCTGCGCCTCGGCCCAGCGCCACACCTCGGCGAAGATGTGCCCGGCGGCGGCCCCCGCGACGTTCAGGCCCTGGTCCACGGTGGCGCCGGACGCCAGCGCCGCGGCGTTCTTCGCCACGCCCGCGAGCTCGACGCCGATCGGGTCGTTGGACTCCTCGCACACCACGCCGGCGCGGATGAACACGCCCGCCACTGCGGTGGCCAGCGACTCGCTGGACGAGGCGGCGACCAGGCCGGCACCCGCGCTCACCATCTCTCTCGCGTGGGCCGGTCCGCCGACGCACCCGGTGCGGGCTGACCCGAACAGTGTCCGGAGGATCGAGCTGGGTGGCGAACCGTCTGGCGGGACCAGTCCCTTGGCCAGCGAGATCACGGCGGCGTCGCGGGCCAAGCCGTGATCGTCGAGCCCCTCGATCACCTCGCGTAGGCCGGTCGCCGGCACACTCAGGAACACGTACTCGGCACGGGACACGCCGGCGTCCGCGTGCTCGATCCGGAGCTCGCGCGGGAGCTCGACGCCGTCGAGGTACTCGCGGTTCTCGCGGTCCTCCTTGAGGCGGGACTGCTCCTCGGTGCGGGTCTGGAGCGTGGTCCGCAGGCCGCCTCGCGCGAGCAGGACCGCGACCGCGGTACCGAAGGAGCCGGCGCCGATGACCACCGCGCGGTGGGTGCCGGGGGCGGGCAGGTGGAACGACGGGCGTGAGAGCGAGGGCATTGTCTAGGTCTCTGGGTGGCGCGGGGTTACGCGATGCCGCGGGAGCGGGCGCGCTGCTCGCGCTCGCCGGCTTTGTGCTCGCGCTCGATCGCATCGGCGAGCACCGCGCCGGCCTCGGAGAGCTCGCCGAACGCGTCGGCCACTGCCGCGGCGTTCGACCCGGTGATCGCTCTGTTGAGGCTCGCGACCGCTCGGTCGAAGCGTTCCCACAGGTCCTGCGGTCCGCGGCGGCCGGTGCCCGGTCTGAGCTCGTAGGGCGGCTGGGCGCTCTCGGCTCCGGGCACGGGACGCCACATCAGGCCGGCCGTGTGCGCGTGCTCCCAAGCGACCTGCTCCCGCGCGGCGGCCTCGCTGAGGGCGCGGATCCTGGTGGCGAACCCGGGATCCGGCGGCGCGAGCTTGTGCGCGCGCATCGCGCCAGCCCACTGCTCGCCGGCCTGGCGCACCGCGCGCATGATCTGGGCGTGCTGGGGATCGAGGTCGTGGCTATCCATTGGGGTGGTCTGGGGTGGGGGCGGTCAGCGTTCGGGGGCGGGTCACCGTTCGGGAGCGGGGTGGTCGCCGTTCGGGGGCTCCGCGAGGCCGACCGGCTCGCCGCCCCAGAAGTCCTCGGCGCTGGGACCCTCCGCCTGCGCCGAGCCACCAGCGCCGG
>Ga0209577_10003245_pt1 | contig 15297 bp, 10 predicted proteins | sample GraSoiAngelo_109_FD_185874 | JGI IMG/M metagenome (GOLD analysis project Ga0209577, IMG submission 185874) | Grasslands soil microbial communities from the Angelo Coastal Reserve, California, USA - 14_0903_12_20cm (SPAdes) (version 2) | ecosystem: Environmental > Terrestrial > Soil > Grasslands...
GAGTTCACGAAGCGCAGAGCAGCACCTAGAGCCAGGCGTATGTGCGCACGCAGGACAGGGTCTGGCAGGGAGAAGACCCACATGTGGACGGTCCTTGCTTCACCGCTGAGCCACAAGGCAGGTGCAGCCAGCTCCATCAAGGAGGCGGCAAGGGGGTAGTCAGGCGCAGCGAGCGCGTGTGCAATCGCCTCCCGCAGCTCGCCCGCCGCCTCATAAAAACTGGCAGCCCGGATGTGCAACAGCGGGACCAGTTCGGGCTGGCTGGCGTACAAACGAGCGCGCAGGGCCTCGCGAAAGAGATCATGAAAGCGATACCACTGTCGCTGCTCATCGAGCGGCACCACAAAGAGGTTCGCTCGATCCAATTCCTCCAGCATCTGCTGGCAGGCGGGCTCATCCGGCACTGCGGTGACCACCTGGCATAAGGACGCATTCATGCGGGTTAAGATCGATGTCTGGAGCAGAAAGTCCTGGAGCGTGCGTGGCAAGTGCGCGAGAATGTCCTGCTGTACATAGTCCAACAGATACCGGTGGGAGCCCCCAAAGTCCGAAACCGCGGCAGAGAGATCTTGCCGCTTGCGCAGGGAAAGCGCCGCCAGTTGCAAACCGGCGATCCACCCCTCGGTGCGCGCCGCCAGGGTGGCTACGTCTTCTTCCGAGAGAGGCAGGCCCATCCCCTCTACGAGAAAGCTGGCCGCCTCTTGCCGGGTAAAGCGCAGATCCTGGTCGCGGACCTCGATCATCTGCGAGCGAACACGAAACCGGGAGAGGGGAAGCTCAGGATTCGTGCGCGTGGAGAGCACCAGGTGCACATTAGCAGGTGGATGATTGAGCAGCGCAAGTAGGGAGTCGTGAATAGCCTGGTCAGAGATCACATGGTAGTCATCCAGGATGAGGATGAACTCTCTATCCACCTGCTCCATCTCATCGAGGAGCGTGGTCAGGATGGTCGAGAGCGGCGGAGCCTGTGGCGCATGAAGCATCTCTCGCGCCGCCTCGCCAAAGGTGGGCAGACAAGTCTGCACTGCGGCAATGACCGAGAGCCAGAAGCGGATCGGATCATTGTCTGGCTCGTCAAGGGAGAGCCAGGCACAAGCCGGTCCGGCGCCCCTCCGCTCTGCGCCCTGCTTCGTCCTCCCGCGTGGGAGCATCTGATGCAAAGCTGCCACCCACGCGGAGAGCAGCGTGGTCTTCCCACTTCCAGCAGCGGCCGAGACCAGCGTCAAGGGGTGAGAGAACGCCGCATCCAGTTCGCCGAGCAAGCGAGAGCGTTCCACAAGCGAGCCTGGCAGACGCGGAGGAGAGAGCCTCAAAGAGAGCAGCGGGGAGCGCTGCTCAACCTGCGGGGAAGCTCCTATCCCTGTCCCTGCTTGCCCCGCTGCTGCTCGGCGGATTGAGGGTGAGCTGGAAAGCGCCTGAGCCTCCTGCTCCAGGCGTGCGAACGTCACCCTGGCCGATGGTCCCAGATAGCGTTTGCGGGTGCGTCGCTCCTGTGTCCGATAGGCATACCAATAGCCGGTCCCGCCAGGTCTCGCTTCCTTGAGGACCGAGAGTTGGCCAGCTTGCCCCCAAAAAGCAAAAGCGGTATGCTCGTTCAACCAGTGAGAGAATGCTTCATCGTCTCTTCTCTGGAAACACTGTTGGAGTTGCCCATGCATATGCAGTTCATAGTGCTCTCGCTCGTGCATCCAGATGAGTACATACCGTGATGGTTTGGACACAGCTCCCTACCTTTACTGTTGGGTGTTTCACCCGCTATTCCCCAATACCGAGGAGTATAGCATACAAACGAGCCAGAAGGCAATCAGTATTTCAGCTTTCTAGTTATACAGCAGGTTTTATTAAAACAGAACGATCCTGATGAAGTCCGCCGTATTGGGCGAGCCATAGCTACCGCACCCCAAGAAGATACCCTTCGCTGGTTTCTCGGCACTTATTTACACTAAAAAAGAGAGCGTGATTGCTCACGCTCTCTTTTGTTATACTGCTTGACTATGCCGCCTGCTTCACTTCTTGTGCCTCAACAGCAACCCTACCATCGCTTACGATCAGTCGAGCCACCTCTCCGGGTTTGATATCACCCGTCAGCAGCGCGTCTGCCAGCGTATCATCGACGTAGGTCTGGATGGTGCGGCGTAATGGACGCGCGCCATATTCCTCGTCGAAGCCTTCGCGCAGCAGGAGATCGCGCACTTCATCGCTCACCACCAGTTCGATGTTGTGTTCGCTCAAGCGCGCACGCACCTGGGCCAGCAGTAGATCAACGATCGAGTAGAGTTCCGCCTTACCCAGCGAGTGGAAGACCACAATCTGGTCAATGCGGTTGATGAACTCGGGCCGGAACATGCGCTTCAGCCCTTCCATCGCCTTCGAACGCATGGCCTCGTGCTGCTCATCGCGGACATCATCGTCTTTGGTTGGCAAGAAGCCGATACGCACCGCGCGTTTGAGATCCATGCTGCCAGCGTTACTGGTCATAATCACGACGGTATTCTTGAAGTCTACCGTGCGACCCTGACCATCGGTCAAACGGCCATCATCCATGATTTGCAACAGGGCATTGAAGACTTCTGGATGTGCCTTCTCCACCTCGTCCAGCAGGATCACGCTGTACGGACGACGACGGACTTGTTCTGTCAACTGACCACCTTCGTCGTAGCCGACATAACCGGGAGGGCTACCAAACAGTCGCGAGACCGTATGCGGCTCCATATACTCCGACATGTCGAGGCGAATCAGGTTCTCCTCGCCGCCGAAGAGTTCAGCCGCCAGCGCCTTCGCCAGCTCCGTCTTACCTACACCTGTGGGGCCGAGGAAGAGGAAAGAACCAATCGGGCGCTTGGGGTCTTTCAAACCGGCGCGCGAGCGGCGAATGGCACGCGCAACCGCGCTGATAGCCTCATCCTGACCGATAACACGCTTGCGCAAGTCATCTTCCAGGTTGAGCAAGTTCTGACGCTCGCTCTCCAACATCTGGCTGACAGGTACCCCTGTCCAGTTCTCAACCACCCTGGCGATCAACTCTGGCGTCACAAGCAGTGTCACCGCGCTGCCAGAGTCGGCACGCGCCTTATCCAGTTTTTCCTGCGTCACAAGCTCTTGCTGCCGCAGCTTGGCCGCGCGCTCGTAGTCCTCGGAATTGGCGGCGGCCTCCTTCTTGGCCTGGATATCGGCAAGTTCCTTTTCCAGGTCAGAGATGAGCAACGGGCTGACAATACCCTTCTCCACCGCCTCTAAGCGCAGGGCCGAACCCGCTTCGTCCATCACATCGATGGCCTTGTCGGGCAGGAAGCGGTCATTGATGTAGCGATCAGAAAGCTTGACCGCGGCATCGATTGCTTCGTCGGTGATGCCTACACCATGATGCAGTTCATAGTTGGCACGCACAATACGCAGCATGTCGATAGCCTCTTCAGGGCTTGGCTCTCCAACCATTATCGGCTGGAAGCGGCGCTCCAACGCGGCGTCTTTCTCGATATGTTTGCGGTATTCATCCAGCGTTGTCGCACCGATACAACGCAGTTCGCCGCGCGCCAATGCAGGTTTGAGCATGTCTGCTGCGCCAACTGCGCCCTCAGCCGCGCCCGCGCCCACGACCGTATGTAACTCGTCGATGAAGACGATCACATCTTCGGACTCGCGCAGTTCTTCAAGAATAGACTTGATGCGCTGCTCAAACTGTCCCCGGAACATCGCTCCGGCTACCATGCCGCCAATATTCAAGGTGACAATGCGCTTGTTGCGCAGCGTCGCGGGAACTTTGCCTTCCTGGATGCTGCGGGCCAGTCCCTCGACTATCGCGGTTTTACCTACTCCCGGCTCACCAATCAGCACCGGGTTATTCTTTTGTCGACGACCCAGTACAGTAATCACGCGGCGCAGTTCGCGCTCTCGTCCTGCCGTTGGGTCTAATTTTCCTTCTGCTGCCTCGGCAGTCAGGTCGCGTCCATACTGATCTAACGTCGGCGTTTTGCTATGTTTAGCCTGTCGCTCGGCGGTAGCTGTATTTTTGCCGCCCGCGAAAGGAGTATTGCCATTACTTCCAACAAAACCAAATGGAGCACCACCAGGCATACCAGAACCTTCAGGACCGCCCATCTGTCCCATTGCAGCGCCCATCAACTCCTCAACACAAGACTGGCAGAGGTAATGATGCACTCGTTGGCCATTGGCGTCAATCTCATCGATGCGCACACGGGCGGGATTCTTTTCACAACGTTCACATTTCATGTAAGAGTATGCTCCTCACTATTTAAGTAGTACGATGGTGAACTTTTACTTCTTACATCGGTAACGGGGGCAAAGTACTCAATGAAGAGGATTTTCCCTTGATAATCCATGCTTTTCGGTAAAGGTTCAAGATCGTAACTGCATTTTAGCAGTCTCGTCAACTGATTGCTAGAATATAGCACAAAAATTGCTGCTTGTCTAGCAATCTTAATACGAGATTGCTAATCACCTATGAGAACAAGGAGGAGTGAGGGGTTATTCCCATAGCAACCAGATTCCAGCATGAAATAAAAACGTCGATCTCCAAGTAGGGACAAGGGGCGGCTGTGTGGCAGGGAAGGGGCCTTGTGCTTGTCCTCCCCGGGCATCGAGCAGGCACACAGGACAAGCACAAGGCCCCTTCCCCACGCCGCTCCACACCTTGTCCCTACTATATCTTGAGGGAGTGTAACAAGCGTTCCCGGTGCCAGTTCGGGTCACCAAAGAGGCTCCACGTTCCACTGGCACGCCGGAAATAGAGTTGCATATCATGTTCCCAGGTGAAGCCAATCCCGCCCAGAGTCTGCACCCCCGTGTAGCCGGCCTGCCGGTAACTATCGCTGACGTGCGCTTTTACCATGCTCATTGCCTCGGCAACTTCATCTGGTTGGTGGTCCAGGGCGTAAGCAGCATTGTAGACGGCCGAGCGAGCGCTGGTCAGGTCGAGAGCCCGGTCTACCAACGGATGAGCCACTCCCTGGAAACTGCCGATCACCCGCCCATACTGTTCACGGGACCTGGCATACGCCACAGCCGTATCTAGAATCCACTGCATCCCGCCTACACCTTCCGCGCTCAGTGCGAAACTGGCGCAATGTAAGGCCTGTTCCAGCATCTGACCAGCCTCATTGCCGGCATCGATCTTCTCGGCCGGGGTATTGTTCAGTGTGATGCGCGTCAGGCGCCGGCTCAAATCCATGCCCTCCAGGATTTCCACTGTCAGACCCCCGGCACCCTTCTCCACCAGGAACAGGCCCAACTTTCCTTCCTCTTTGGCCGTCACGATAATAAAATCAGACACGTGGGCATCAAGAGCAAACATTTTGGTGCCACTCAGCGTGTATTTGCTGCCCACTTGGCTTGCGGTCGTCTTGATCGAATCAAGCTCGTAGCTGGCGGCAGGCTCAAGGTAAGCCACGCTCGCCCTGCCCTGCCCCTCCGCAATCGACGGCAGCCAGCGTGCTTTCTGCTCAGCACTCCCAGCCTTTGCCAGTAATGGGGCCGCCAGCGCGACCGTAGCCAGGAACGGGCCGGGCAGCATTCCCCGGCCTGCTTCCTCGAACAAGACTGCAACGCTTAGCCACGACTCTGCTAACCCACCATATTCGACCGGCACAGTCAAACTCATCCAGCCCTGCTCGGCCATCTTCTGCCATAGTTGCTCATCAAAAGCGCTTTCAGTCGCCATAATCCGCCGCACCTTAGAAGAGGGCAATTCCTTCTCTATGAACTGGCGCACTGTTTGTGCCAGCATCTTTTGTTCGTCGCTGAGAGCCAAATACATCTTTCTTGCTCCTCTTTCAAATGCAATCGTTCATCTAAGACCCAGATTTCCTGCTCATTACTCCCAATTCCTGTAGGGACGCGATTTATCGCGTCCTCAAACATACGGCAAACCGGGTACTCGCTCATGTCACTGAATACTGACATGTTACTACCCTGACTTGCGTCCTCAAACATGCGGCAAACCGAGCACTCGCTCAGCTACGATATTGCGCTGCACCTCGCTGGTGCCCGCTTCAATGGTATTGCCTCGCGCACGCATGTACTCATACTGCCAGCGGCCTTCAAAGGGGGCGTTCGGCGAGTCAGGAGCCAGGCTGGAAAAAGGACCTTCGAGTTCAAAGGCCAGTTCAACCAGGCGCTGGTTTAACTCGCTCCACTGTAATTTAAGCAATGAACCCTCCGGCCCCGGAAGATGGCCCCGGCTCAGAGTAGACATTTGGCGCATGGTATTGAGCTTGAAGGTCTTGACATCGGTATACAGCCGTGCAAGGCGCTGCCGCACCTGCGAATCCTCGATTACAGGTTTTCCATTCAAGGTACTGCTGCGGCTCAGTTCAATGAGCGCCTGCAAGCGCTGCTCGAGAAAAACGATCACGCTCAGCGAGAAACTTCCCCGCTCGTGCATCAGGGTGGTAATGGCTACCATCCAGCCCTTATTCAGTTCGCCGACCAGGTTCTCCACCGGCACTTTGACGTTTTCGAAGAACACCTCAGCAAATTCGGCCTCGCCCGTCATCTGGACGAGCGGCCTGGCGCTCACTCCAGGCGACTTCATATCTACGATCAGATAGCTCAAACCTTTGTGCTTAGGCACCTCAAAATCCGTGCGCACCAACAAAATACAGAAGTCGGCCACGTATCCATAACTGGTCCAGACTTTCTGCCCATTCACCACAAAATGATCACCCTCTCGCACCGCCCGCGTCTGGAGGGAAGCCACATCGGAACCGGCGTTCGGTTCGCTAAAACCCTGACACCAGATTTCCTCCGCGCTCAAGACCTTGGGCAGGTAACGAGCTTTCTGTTCAGGAGTGCCAACGGTCAGGATGGTGGGGCCAACCATATTCAGACCTATCACATTTGCTGTGGCAGGAGCCTGAGCGTGAGCCATCTCTTCATTATAAATGGCTTCCTGCATCAGGCTAGCGCCGCGCCCCCCATACTCTTGAGGCCAGCCGATCCCAATCCAGCCTGCCTCGAATAATTTCTTTTGCCAGGCCCGGCGTACATCCACTTTCTCCTGGAAGGTCATAGTGCGTTTTTCACGGAACTCATCAGTAATATTTGCCGCCAGCCAGGCCCGCAATTCGGCCCGGAAAGTCAGTTCTCCCTCATCGCTCATGGCCTGCTCTTCCTTCTGAAATCCTTCAAATCGTCGCTCGATGTGTTTTCGTTCACGTGATGCAATGTCGGCGGGACAGTGGAATTGTCACCACATTACATTCTCGATCTCTCAACTTACTGCTGCTGGTACTCTACCACATCCTTCTCCGTTTAACCACTACCGGATATTCAGCAGTTAAATCCATTCGACTTCAAAGTAATACTGATAACCAATGGCGCTAGATTTACAACAAACCCTGCTCGTAATGGGACTGGCACTAGCCATTTAATGCTATATAGTTCGATTATTGCTGAATCAACTTGCCAGAATGTCTGGAAACCTATATACTTAGCACCTGACAAAGCATGAGCTTGTATGTACTCTTATCCTAAATGCAGAAACACCATTACCAGTAGAGAGGTTGGGTCGTCCATGGCAACACAAAACAAGAAGATCGGCTATATCATCGCGTTAATCGGCGGCGCTCTAGCCATACTCGCCTTTTTCGCTCTGCCGTTTGTGGCAATTGGTCCATTTTCCGTCACGGGAGAGCAAGTAGCCAGTATTGGTATATCATCTGGTTACAGTTCAAATAGTGGCCAGGGAGTAGCGTTTCTCTGGCTTGCGCCAGTGATTGCAGCGGTTATACTGGTAATTGCCGGTTTGCAACTGCGCAGTAGCAATCGGTCAAGCACAAAGAGAGCTCCTGCCGGATGGCTGATTGGATTGACCGTTCTAACCCTTATAATCTTAGCGCTTTTCTATCTCGGTGCTACCCAGATAAGCGCTATTGGTGTCTCTGGTGCATCCCTTTTAGGCGCGGGCTTCTGGGTATACACACTGTCAATCTTTGCTGCTTTCATTGGCGGAATAATGGAGGTCAGGAGGAAACCGGCAACTTCGGCGGTGCAGACACCGGCATCGCCCTGGCAATCTCCGCCTCAGCCATGGCAGCAGCCAGCACAACCAACAGCCGGACCATCACCATATCCACCAACTGCACAGTACCGGCAGCCGCAGTCATCACCGGCATCGTCGCCATATCAGCAATACCCGCAGTCGTCGCCAAATCCGCCGTATCAGCAGTACCCGCAGCCATCGCAGTATCCACCATCGCAACAATCGTCAGGTTCACAGTGGCAGCCGGGACCACCAAACCAGTAAGGTAAAAAAGGACTCTGGAGAGAGTCTTTTCCGGGGTCCTTATCAAACGCGCTGTGTAGCAACATGGAAGAACCAGGGAGCAGTGATCGAAAACGCGTCCCTGGTTCTTTATTGATTGATTAGGCATTTCACCTCGCCAATATGGTATAGTCAAAAAGAAAATGTCTGGCTTATCATAGAGGAGCGCACATCGATGGATTTTGCCTACACCGAAAAAGTCAACGCATTACGCAAGCGCGTCAGCGATTTTATGGATCGCTACATCTACCCCAACCAGCAGCTCTATTACGAGCAGATCACCGCTTCGGGCAACCCGCATCACCACGCCGAAATTATTGATGAGTTGAAAGTAAAGGCCAGGGCTGAGGGGTTGTGGAACCTCTTCCTGCCCGATGAGGAGTACGGCGCGGGCCTCACCAACCTGGAATACGCCCCCTTAGCCGAAATCATGGGGCGCGTCAGCTGGGCCTCCGAAGTATTTAACTGCGCCGCGCCCGACACAGGCAATATGGAGATACTGGCCCAGTTCGGCACACCCGAACAGAAACGCCAATGGCTGCAGCCTCTGCTGGACGGCGAGATTCGTTCGGCCTTCGCCATGACCGAGCCAGATGTCGCCAGTTCCGACGCGACCAACATCCAGCTCACCATCCGGCGTGAAGCCGGTGACTATGTCCTCAATGGACGCAAGTGGTGGATATCGGGAGCGGCACGCGAACGCTGCAAGATTCTCATCGTGATGGGCAAGACCGCGCCCGATTCTCCTGATAGATACCGACAGCAGAGTATGGTGCTTGTGCCAAAAAACACGCCGGGCGTCACGATTTTGCGCAATCTTCCGGTAATGGGCTATATCGATAACGAGAGCCACTGCGAGATACTTTTTGAGAACGTGCACGTACCGGTGAGCAACCTGCTAGGCGAAGAAGGCGGGGGCTTTGCCATTGCCCAGGCGCGCCTGGGTCCGGGACGCATTCATCACTGCATGCGTGCCGTCGGAGGCGCGCAGTACGCCCTTGAGCTGATGTGCCAGCGCGCCGCCTCGCGCATCGCCTTCGGCAAACCCTTGACTGAGCAGGGCGTCATTCAAGAATGGATCGCCCAATCCGAACTGGAGATCGAGCAAGCCCGCCTGCTGACCCTCAAAGCCGCCTGGATGATCGATACGCTGGGGAAAAAGGCCGCGCAGAAGGAGATCGCCATGATTAAAATCGCCGCCCCCGAAGTATTCTCCAACGTGGTGAGTCGCGCCATGCAGGTCTTCGGAGGCGCCGGTCTGAGCGATGACTTTCCACTTGCCTCGATGTGGGCGCACGCCCGAACGCTCCACATAGCCGACGGCCCCGACGAAGTGCACAAACGCGCAGTAGCTAAAACCGTCATTCGCCAATTAACCCATTCGTGACCATTGTAAGGGCGGGGGCGGCGTGGGGTGGGGTAGGGACCCTTGCGGTCGCCCTGGGAGGTACAACTAAGTTAACCCATTCGTAGCCATTGTAAGGGCGGGAGAGGTGTGGGGCGACGTGGGGACCCTTGCGGTCGCCCTCTGGGGTTATGCTACGCTGTCATATACCCAACCCTTACATGAAAGGAACATGATCATATGACATCCCTTCCTCCTCTGGTTGACCAGGAACGATTACGTGAGTATCTCGCCAGGCGCATTCCGGCCGAGCATACAAACGATATGCCCCTGCGCGTCGAGCGCGTGCGTGGCGGGCACTCCAATGAGACGTTTTTCATTGGGCGCGGTGGCCAGGAATGGGTACTGCGCCGTCCACCGCGCGGGCCTTTGTTGCCAACTGCACACGATGTGCTGCGCGAATACCGCGTACTCAAAGCCTTGAACAATACCAATGTTCCGGTGCCGCGCGTCATCCTGGCCTGTGATGATGTGAGCATCATCGGCGCACCATTCTACCTCATGGAACGCTTGCATGGTCTGGTCATACACACTGAATTACCCTCCTTTGCCGATGATGCCGCCGGACGTGTAGCCCTCAGCAGATCGTTGATCGATGCGCTGGCCGCGCTACATACCGTTGATTGGCAGGCCGTCGGTCTGGGAGATTTTGGCAAGCCAGAGGGCTACCTGGAACGCCAGGTGCGCCGCTGGACCGGCCAGTTGGAGAAATCGCGTCAGCGCCCATTACCTGACCTGGATGCTGTCACCGCGTGGTTAACGGCCCATATGCCCGTTTCAGGACCAGCCACCATCGTACATGGCGATTTTCGCATCGACAACGCCATGTACGCCAGCGACAGGCCGGAGGTCATTGCTATACTCGACTGGGAAATGGCTACCATTGGTGATCCCCTGGCGGATGTCGGCTATTTGCTTTCATTCTGGCGCGAACAGGGTGACCCGGAACCCGGGTTCACCTCCGATTCGTGGCGAGTGATGGAACAGCCAGGCTTCCCGTCGCGCAAAGAGATAGCAGCGTATTACGCTGAACGCACCGGCCGTTCGATAGGAGATATGGCCTTTTACGTGGCCCTGGCCATCTGGAAACTGGCGATCCTGCTGGAAGGCAGCTATCAGCGTCACCGCTCCGGCACAACCGATGATCCATTCTTCGAGCAATTAGAATATGGGGTGCCCGCGCTTGCGCGCCAGGCGCTCGATGTATGTAACAATGCGCCATCATAGATTAGGAACCAATCAAATACATGCAAGACCCTTTTTTGATCCAGCGCGACAGCGCCGCTGAACTTTTCATCGTGCGTCACGCCGACGCAATCCCTGGAGCAGATGAAATTATTCCTGGCGGCATCTATGATGACCTGCCGCTCAGCCGTATCGGGCGCGAACAGGCCCAGGCCTTAGCTGAGCGGCTCAGCAAGCTCCAATTCGATGCCATGTACAGCAGTCCCTTGAAGCGCTGCCTGCAAACCGCCGCGCCGCTGGCTGAACGCCTGGGTATGACACCTACCATTGTCGAAGGATTGAAGGAAATCCGGCTGGGCAATATCCGTCCCTTGCCCGATGATACTCAAGACCTGGCAGCCCTCACGCGGGCATTGCAAGAACGCCAGCGGGATATTGTGCGCCTGGCAGGAGAGGCCGGACATTGGGATGTCATACCCGATAGCGAACCCTCACAAGCCTTCCGCCAGCGCGTCGTCGAGGCGTTTGATGACATCGTGAGTAGGCACATCGGCCAGCGCATCGTTGTATTCGCGCATGGGGGTGTCGTTAATGCCTACGCCGCAGAAACCCTGGGACTGGCTCGTGATTTCTTTTTCCCTGCCGCTAATACCTCCATCACCGTAGTGCGCGCAGCAGGGAAACATCGCGTTCTTTATATATTAAACGACTTCGGACATGTACGTAGGCATGCGTAAGGCACCCTGACACGGTGTCCCTACGAACTCTGTCCCGTTGCCAGGCCGTAGAACAGCAGGAAGGCAGCGGCAAACATCACCAGGGCTGTCACTATTAACCCGATATTCGTCATGATACCGATGCGTTGCCCGCGCATGATTCTGCGGTTATTGCCCATAATGATGAGGTATACCACGAGAAGCGGAGCCAGCACACCCGATAGCACATTCGCCCAGAAAATAAGTTGAATGGGACTGAACCGTAGCAATGCAATGATGAGACTTACAGCTAATGACACGGTCAGGATAAGATAAAAGCCTTCATTCTGCCAGGGTTTCTTGGAAAGTCCCGCAGGCCAGCCAAAGGTTCCCGCTACTGCATAAGAGGTACTGGCAAGCAGCACCGGAATAGCTACAAGCCCTGCTCCGATAAACCCGATAGCAAACAGGTATTTAGCGAATGGGCCAAGTAATGGCTCTAATGAGCGCGCTGCATCTGCCGCTGTCGTTACGCTCTGGTGATGTGCAAAAAGCGTGGCTGCGGTACAGATAATAATAAAGTACGCCACTAAGTTGCCGCTGATCACGCCTATCGCAATATCTATCGCTGCTCGGCGCTCTTTCTGCCTTTTCGTTCCGGCGCGTTTCTCCTCTTTCTCGCCCTGCACCTGCCAGTACATGTTGTATGGAGAGACAGTTGCGCCAAGTAACGCGACGGCGCTGCTGACGCTGGCGAAACTGAAATCCAGGTGAGGCACAAAGGTATTGAACAGCACCGCACCCACATTTGCCCTGGAAAACACAGCAGTAATCAGGTAGGTGACAAAGCCCAGGCTCATTGCAATGAAGATCTTTTTGATGGAGTCAAAATTGCGATAAACGGTGATATACCAGAGAATGCCCCCTACCGGAACTACGAACCAGGCCCACGGCACACCGGTAATCAACTCGAGGCCACTGCCAATAGCAACAAGGTCGGCAGCAATCAGCGCCACGTTCGCAATGAGCAGCACCAGCGTAGCCGGGATACCTATCCACCGGCTATAGTGTGTGCGCAGGACTTCGGCAAAACCCATCTGGGTCGTTTGCCCTAACCGGGCGCAGGCAAACTGGACAGCCTGATACAACGGTGTCGAGAGTAGCAACAACCAGAGATGCCCAAAGCCGTTCGCGGCTCCATCCACGGAATACGTCGCCACCGCGGATGCATCATTGCCCGCCATGCCTGCCAGAAATCCCGGGCCCAGGATACTCAGCAGAAAATTATGGCTCCGGCTTTTAGCAGGAGTTTTCCGCTCAACTCCCGTCGTCTGTAGTACTTTTTCTTCCACCTGGAAAGGAAGCTCTCGCCCTTTTTTACTTCTGGCATTAGCAGCAGCTTCTAACTCTCGCAAAGCTTCCGCGGTCGGTATTTCTTTCCCTACCTCTTCGAGCAAATCTCCCGATTTTTCAGAGGTTAACTCTTCATCGCCTACTGCGGTAAGTGCATCCGCTTCCTGTTTACTGACTTCAATCAGCACCTTCCCCTGGCGCTTATCTCCTTCAGCAGGACGATCTACAGATTGAATGCGGTCGGCGGGAACTTCCAGTTTCTTCTTGAAGACGACACCCTTTTCGACAGTAAGTTTCTCGACGTTGCCCTGCACGTCGCGGGCAACGTCGGATACTTTCGGTTTACTGACATCCGCCTCGCCAAGATCACCCCTGGTCGCTTCCACTTCCATACCGGGTTGGACACTTCTATCATTGGATTTGCGTTTTTTGGGCACCGTTCCCGCCTCTCCCGCCTGGTCTTATCCCGCTGCATTCATCAGCTATTGCGGTTTTGGAAGAATCCTTGCCAGAAAGCAGCGAGTTGGCTGCGTATCTCTGAACCCGGCCAGGGGGTATAGAGCAAAACCAGCACTAATCCTGTCAGCAGTCCCATGCGGAACAAGAATTTCCTCTGCATACGCTTGCGTGCAGCGCGATTACGACGAGATTGCAGCGAATCACCCACACTCTGGATGTTTTTCTGTGCCTTCTGCAAACTTTTAGTAGCGCTTTTTGTGCTTTTTTCAAGCATCTCCTGGGCAGTAGCCAGGCCAGACTGCAAGGTCTCCTGCGTAGCACCCAGGCCAGACTGCAAGGTATCTTGTGCAGTATTCTGCCAGCGCTTCGCATTCTTGCTCGCCTTTTTCAGGTTCTTGTTCGCGCGTTTCGAGTTCCTTGCCAGAATAGCCTGCGCTACTGCCATGCCTACTTGAAGCGCGTCCTGCGTCTTCGCCAGCGTTGGCTGCACATTGTCCTGAACCTGCCCCAGGCCTTTATTTGCCTGCTTCTGCGCGCGCTTCAGGTTTTTGGCAGTGGCTTTCTGCGCACTCTTCACCATCTCCTGAGTCGTACCCAGTCCTGAAAGCAACAAGTCCTGCGCCTTTGCTACGTTCGACTGCACACTATCCTGCACCGTAGCTGCCGTAGACTTGACTACTTTTTTCGAGTTCTCTTTTACATTCGTACCGTTCAACTGGTACGTATCGGACGTTTTCTTCACGGTAAACCTCGCTTCCTTTCAATGGAATACTATCCCACTAACAGGCACGTTACACACGTTCATGAGGTTTCACAAGAGCAATTGTTGAGCTTGTCCCTACTAATTCATATGCGCACGCTTGGCATTCACGTTATGGCTGAGGAGTTCAGCCGGGACAATTCTGGTATCCTGTCGCCCCAGCGCCTTACGAGTTGAGACCGTCGGACGGAGCGGACGCCTTTTACCCGTCAGACGCGCGCGATACGCGGCATGCAAGATATATTCAGCGACACTTGCTACCTTGCGCGGCACCCCATAAAAGCTGGGGAAATCGTTGATGTCCACCAGCATCAGCCCCTGCGGCGTTTCCAGTACATCTACGCCGTAGAGATCAAGCCCGAACATCTGCCCCACACAGCGCGCCAGCTTGAGCATCTCGCGATTCACCGGCACCTCCTTCTCCTGCACCCCGCTATGCAATGGAGAACTTTTGACAATCGCATGCACCTCCTGGCCTGTGACATAGAGCTTGATATCGTATCCTGTGTTCTCGACGCAGTGCTGCGCCAGGTAGTGGCTGGTTTCGTCAAGCTTCAATTGCGCCATCTCTTCAGGTGTGCGCACCAGGTGAATATCTTGTAAGGAGGTGCCATCGCTAGGTTTGACCACCACCGGATACAGTTCATGCGGTACCTTTACTAAGGCGCGATAATGTCCCACAAAATAGGTCGTTGGCACGGGAAGGCCACAAGACTGGGCGAAAGCCACCGCCACCGCCTTGTCTCGTATCAAGCGGATAGCGCGCGAATTATTGATCGTAGGGATACCAACAGCCTCAGCAGCCTCCAGGATCGTTAATCCAGGTCCATCAGTAACGGTTTTGAGGACGTAGGCGTCGTAGTTGGTCAGCGAGAGATCGGTCAGGCTGGTCACGGCTGCATACGGCTGCAGCACATCAATTTCATGCCCCCACTGTTGTAACTGGTCAGCTACAACCATCGGCATGGGTTTCGTTGCATATTTCTCTTCCAGGATAAAGCAGAAGCGCATGGATTATTCCTCCTCCAAATCAAGTTCTTTCAGGAGATGACCACCTTTCTCCTAAATGTTCTTATGCAGCCTGCCAACGGACTGCGTCCTACCTGCGGTCAGGCTGGCCGCAAGGAATGTACTCAAATCGTTCTGTGAACACTAGTAT
>Ga0209577_10003246_pt1 | contig 15297 bp, 17 predicted proteins | sample GraSoiAngelo_109_FD_185874 | JGI IMG/M metagenome (GOLD analysis project Ga0209577, IMG submission 185874) | Grasslands soil microbial communities from the Angelo Coastal Reserve, California, USA - 14_0903_12_20cm (SPAdes) (version 2) | ecosystem: Environmental > Terrestrial > Soil > Grasslands...
CGACTGCGCCTCGGAGGACAAGCACCTCTGCGGCACGGGGGTGGCGTTCAAGCTGGCGCAGGCGCTCGTGCCCGCGCTCGGCCTCTCGCCCAACCTGCCGCTCCATTTTCTCGACCTCGTGGCCCTGGCGACCGTGGCCGACGTCGTGCCCCTCACCGGCGAGAATCGCATTCTGGTGCGCCACGGGCTCAAGATGCTGGCCGACTCGCGCTGGACCGGCGTGCGCGCGCTGATCGACGCGGCGGGCCTGACGGGCAAACCGATCAAGTCCGGCCACGTGGGGTTCATCCTCGCGCCGCGGCTCAACGCCGCCGGCCGCATCGACGACGCGAATCTGGGGCTGCGGCTGCTGCTCTCCGACGATCCCGCCGAAGCGGCCGCCATCGCGCGGGAGCTCGAGACGCTCAACGCGCGGCGCCAGGAGCTGGACCAGCGCATTCTGGACGAGGCGGTCGAGCTGGCCGAGCGCGTGCTGCGGCCGGAGGACCGGGCGCTGGTGCTCGCGGCGGACGCGTGGCACGCCGGGGTGATCGGGATCGTCGCGTCGCGGCTGGTGGAGCGCTACGGCCGGCCCACGTTTCTCATCGCGTGGGACGAGGGAGGAAGCACGGGCCGCGGCTCGGGGCGGAGCATCGCCGGCTTCGACCTCCACGCCGCGCTGCACCGCGTGGCGCCCCATCTCGAGAAATACGGCGGCCACACCATGGCGGCGGGCCTCACCATCCGGCGGGAGCGCTACGAGGCGTTTCGTGTTGCGTTTCTCGGCGTCGCAGGCGAGCTTCTGCGCCCCGACGACCTGGTGCCGGCGCAGCGGGTGGACCTGGAGCTGTCACTGGGCCTCGTGAGCGACGAGCTGGAGAAGCTGATCCGCTATCTCGAGCCGTGCGGCGCCGGCAACCCGGCGCCCGTGTTCGGAGTGCGCGGCGCTCGCGCCGTCGGGGCGCGCCGGGTCGGCACGAACCACCTGCGCTTCACGCTGGACGACGAGTCGGGCGCACTGCCGGCCATCGCGTTCCAGTGGGCCGACGCGATTCCCGATCAGTGGCTCGGCGAGCGGCTGGACGTGGCGTTCCGGCTGGAGCGCGACGAGTGGCAGGGGCGGACGACGCTGCAGGCGCGGGTGGCGTCGTTGGCGCCGAGCACATGAACGCGGAATGCGGAAGTCGGAACGCGGAACAGCAGGTCGCGTGTCCGTTCCGCGTTCCGCCTTCCGCGTTCCGCGTTGGGGAGGGGGTGAGGCAGGGGATGATCCGCATCATCGCCGGCGAGTTCAAGGGGCGGCGCCTCAAGACGCCGGCGACGGACAAGGTGCGACCCACCGCGGACCGCGTGCGCGAGGCGTGGTTCTCGATCCTGCAGCGCTCGATCCACGGGGCCCGGGTGCTCGACCTGTTCGCGGGCTCGGGGGCGCTCGGGTTCGAGGCGCTGTCGCGCGGGGCCGTGAGCGCGGACTTCGTGGAGCTGCACCGGTTCGCGCTCGCCACGCTCAAGGCGAACGTGAAGACCCTCAAGGTGGACGACCGTGCCGCGATTCACCGCGCCGATGCGCTCCGCTTCGCCGAGCGCCTGCACCCAGGCCGGTACGACGTGGCGTTCGCCGATCCCCCCTACGCCGGGCAGGAAGCCGCCCGGCTGGTGGCCATGTTCCGGCTCAACGCGTTCGCGCGCGTCTTCTCGATCGAGCACCCTGCGGACCAACCCATTCCGGGCGACGACACGCGCCGCTATGGCGACACGGCCGTCACCTTCATTTACGCCCCGTGACGCGCATCGCCGTCTACCCCGGCTCGTTCGACCCGATCACGCGCGGGCACGAAGACCTGATCCGGCGCGCCCTCACCTTCGCCGATCGCGTGATCGTCGCGGTCGCCGTCAACGTGGCGAAGCAGCCGCTGTTCACGCTGGAGCAGCGCCTCGCGCTGATCCAGAAAGCCGCGGCGGATCCGCGGGTCGAAGTCCGGTCGTTCGACGGCCTGCTGGCCGACTTCGTGCGCGCCGCCGGCGCTACCCTGATCGTGCGCGGGCTCCGCGCGGTGAGCGACTTCGAGTACGAGTTCCAGATGGCGCTGATGAACCGCAATCTCGCCCCCGGGGTCGAAACCGTGTTCCTGGTGCCGGCGTTCGACCTCACCTACCTGAGCTCGAGCCTGGTGCGCGAGGTGGCCCGCTTCGGCGGCGATGTGTCGCAGCTAGTCCACCCCGCGGTGGGTCAGGCGCTCAAGCAAAAGTTCGCGAAGTGACGTTCCGCGACGCGCTGCAGGGGCGGGCCCGTCGCGCGCACCGCCGCGTCGTGCTGCCGGAGGGCGCGGACGCCCGCGTGCGCGCCGCCGCCGCGCGGATCGAGCGGTCGGGACTGGGGTCGGTCGAGCTCCTGGAAGGGACCGCTCCCCGCTCCCCGCTCCCCGAAATGGTGCGCCTGCTGCGCGACCGTCACCCGAGCAAGTTTCCCGACGACGCGGCCGCCGCCACCGCCCTGGCCCATCCGCTCACCTACGCCGCCGCGCTCGTGGCGCTGGGCCGCGCCGACGTGATGGTCGGCGGCGCCACGTTTCCGAGCGGCGACACGATCCGGGCGGCGCTCTGGACCGTCGGCACGGCGCCCGGGATCACGACCGTGAGCGGCGCGTTCTACATGGTCAAGGACGACGTGGTGCTCACGTTCACCGACTGCGCGGTAGTCCCCGAGCCGACCTCGGAGCAGCTCGCGGAGGCGGCCCTCGCGGCCGCGCGCGACCGTCGTCGCATCGTGGGCGACGAGCCGGTCGTGGCGTTCCTCTCGTACAGCACCAAGGGGAGCGCCGCGGGCCCCCGCGTGGAGCGCGTGCGCCGGGCGCTCGAGCTCTTGGCCGCCCGGCGCCCCGACTTCGCGTTCGACGGCGAGCTGCAGACCGACGCGGCCCTCGCGCTGGACGTCGCGGCGCGCAAGGCGCCCGGCTCCCCGGTCGCGGGCCGGGCCAACGTGCTGGTGTTCCCCGATCTTGACAGCGGGAACATCGGCTACAAACTGGTCCAGCGGTTGGGCGGGTGGGAGGCGATCGGACCGATCCTGCAGGGATTGGCGCGTCCCATCGCCGACCTGTCGCGCGGCGCCACCGCCGACGATATTGTGGACACGGTCGCGGTCGCCGTCCTTCAAGCCGGGGAGCAGCCATGAGCTTCACGTTGCGTAAAGACAAGCACGGCGTTGTCGTCGTCGGCGTCGACGGCCAGCTGATCGTCGGCAATCGCCAGGAGCTGAAGCAGAAGGTGCTCGACTCGCTGGAGACCGGCGGTCGCAAGTTCGTGGTGGACTTCGCCAAGACCGGCTACATCGACTCATCCGGCCTCGGCGTGCTCGTGTCGCTGTCGAAGAAGATCAGGGAGCAGGGTGGGGATCTCCGGCTGTGCGGCCTGAACGAGGACCTGCAGACGCTGTTCGAGCTGACCAAGCTGGACACGCTGTTCGCCATCACCAAGACCTCCGAGGAGGCGCTCGCCGCTTTCTAGCCGTGACCACGCCGCTGCACCTCGACGTCCGCCGGCGCGCGGCGGGAGGTGAGACCGAAACCGAGCTGTCGCTCGATGTGCCGAGCGATCTGCAGTACGTCGGGCCGGCGGTCGAGTTGATCGTGGGGCGGCTCCCCTCCGGGCCCCTTTCGCCGCGCCGCATCCGATTCAATTTCCGCACCGCCCTCGCCGAAGCGCTCGCCAACGCCATCGCGTACGGCAACCATCACGACCCCTCCCGCCTCGTGCGCGTGCTGGTCCAGGTCGGACACGACGTCGTCCACCTGCACGTGACCGACGAAGGTGACGGATTTGACCCGGACTCGGTGCCGGACCCCACGCTCCCCGAGCGCCTGGCGCTGGAGGACGGGCGCGGGTTGTTCGTGCTGAAGCGCCTGGTGGACCAGGTGGCCTTCAACGAGAAGGGGAATTCGGTGTGTCTGACGCTGCGGGCGGGCTGACCGGGGAGCGTCTCGAGCGGCTGTTGCCGGTGCTCGAGCGGCTCGCCGGGGCGCGCCTGAGGCTGCGCACGGACCCGGCCGACCCGCCGCCCGGGTCGGCGTCGCTCGTACCGATTCCCGGGACCGAGGGTGTGTGGCTCGAGATTGCGAACGGGCGGGTCGGAGCGCCCCTGATCCCGGGCGCAAGCCCGGGGTTGGCGGACGCCCTGGCGCAGATCGTGGGCTCCGTGCTGTCCGCCGAGCGCGACGCCGCCCAGGTGGCCGCCGAGCTGTCGGAGCGGTATGAAGAGATCGATCTCATCTACACGATCAGCGAGATCCTCGGCCACACGATCCGGCTGGACGAGGCGGCGGACCGGATCCTGCGCGAGGTCTCGGCGGTGGTGGGGGCGCGTCGCGCCACGCTGCTGGTGCACGATCCCGAGGCGCACCTGCTGCGCATCGTGGCCGCGCGCGGCATGGAGCGGGGCGACGCCGAGCCGATCGAGGTCGACGATCTGTGCTCGGTGGCGGCGCGGGTGTTCCGCGAGATGCGCATCGTCAGCTACGATCCCACCGACCCCAAGGCCGTCAATCCCGGCTGCCCCGAGGGCCGCAATTACCGGGGCAAGGCGTTCCTGTCGGTGCCGGTGCTGTACGCCGCGCCCGGGGCGCGCGGCAAGCCGATCGGGGTGATCAACCTGACGGATCGGGTGGGCGAGGATGCGTTCACGGCGGGCGATCGCAAGCTCGTCGCCGCGATCGCGAACCAGATCGGCGCCGCCATCGAGAACGCGCGCCTCGTCGCGCAGGACCTGGGGCAACAGCGCGTGCGCCGCGAGCTGGAGCTGGCGCGCGACCTGCAGCTGAAGCTGCTGCCGTCGCCCCTCGTGCTCGCGGCGCGCGTCGACGTGGCGGCCCGCTGCCGCCAGGCGGACTCGGTGGGCGGCGACTTCTACAACCTGCTGAACCTGCGCGCCGGCCGGATCGGCGTCATGATCGGCGACGTGACGAGCCACGGCTTCAGCGCGGCGCTGATCATGGCGCTCGTGATGGCCGCGTCGGGCATCCACGCCGAGGCGGCGGAGACGCCCACCGAAGTGCTGCGACGGCTGGAGGAGTCACTCACCGAAGAGCTCGCCAACACGGAGATGTTCCTCACCGTGTTCTACGCCGTGGTGGACCCGAAGGCCGGGCGCATCACGTTCGCCAACGCGGGTCACCCCCACGCGTTTCTCGTGTCCACCCGCACCGGGGAGGCCATCCGGCTCGAGGCGACGCGGCCCCCGCTCGGCCTCGCTACCGCCCCGGGCGCCGACACGACCCAGCCGTGGATCCACAAGGACGCGATCCTGTGCCTCTTCACCGACGGCGTGACCGAGGCACTGGGCGGGCGGGGCGAGCGGTTCGGGGAGGAGCGCGTGCTGGGCCACGTCGCGCGGCTGCGGGACCGGCCGGCGCTCGAGATCCTCGAGTCGGTGCATGCCGACCTGGCCGGCTTCACCGGCGGCGCCGCGCCTACCGACGACCGGACCGTGGTCATCCTCAAGGCGTGATCCCCGACAAACGGCTCGGCCAGCACTTCCTCACCGATCGCACCATTCTCGAGAAGATCGTCGACGCGCTCGACCCCGCGCCCGACGACGTCGTGCTCGAGATCGGGGCGGGGACGGGGACCCTCACGTCGGCGCTCGCGCCCCGGGTCGCCAAGGTGCTCGCGGTAGAGAAGGATCGACGGCTCGCCAGAGATTGTCGATTGCGGATTGCGGATTGCGGATTGGACAATGTAGCGGTCGTAGACGGGGACGCGCTGCGGCTGGCTTGGCACACGCTTCTCGAGACCCACTCTGCAAATCCGCAATCCGCAATCCGCAATCCGCAATTCAAAGTCGTCGGCAACATCCCCTACGCCATCACGTCTCCCCTGATCGACAAAGCCCTCACGCCGCCCCTCCCCGAGCGCATCGTGTTTCTCGTGCAGGCCGAGGTCGCCGCGCGCATCGCGGCGGCGCCGGGGTCGAAGCCGTACGGCGCCCTGTCGGTCGGAGTGCAGGCGGTGTGCCGGGTGGAGCGCCTGTTCACGGTGCGGGCGGGTGCGTTTCACCCGCGGCCCCGGGTGGACAGCGCGCTGCTGCGGCTCACGCCGCTCGCGGTGCCGCTGGTGGCGCCGGCGGAGCTGGCGGCGTTTCGTGAGTTCGTCACCGCGTGCTTCACCCGGCGACGCAAGCAGCTGCGCAACGTGGTGATGGCGGCGACGGGGCGACCGGCGGCGGTGGTGCGCGCTGGGCTGAGCGAGCTCGGGCTCGCCGCGGCGGCGCGGCCCGAGACGCTCGCGGCTCCCGAGTTCGTGCGGCTCTTGCGTTGGAGTGCTCGGTTGTGAAATTATTCACAATATGCGGAAGATTTCCGAGAGCACCGTGCGGCGGCTCTCCTTGTATCTGCGGTTCCTCGAGCAGTTCGCCGCACAAGGCCAAGCCACCATCTCCTCCGCCGAGCTGGCCCGGCGGGGCGGGACGACATCGGCCCAGGTCCGCAAGGACCTCTCGTTTTTCGGCTCGTTCGGCAAGCGCGGTCTCGGCTACTCCGTGCCCGAGCTCACGGCCAAGATCCGCGACATTCTGGGCTTACGGCGCACCTACCGCGTCGTGCTGGTGGGCGCCGGCCGTATCGGCGGGGCGCTGATTCAGTATCCCGGCTTTCGGCAGCGCGGCTTCCACGTCGGCGCGATCTACGACCGCGATCCCAAGAAAATCGGCTCGCGCTGGAACGGCCTCGTGGTGCGCGACGTGCGCCACCTCGAAGCCGACCTCGCCCGGGAGCCCACCGACATCGCTATTGTCGTGACTCCGGCGGAGGCGGCCCAGGACGTCGTGGATCGGCTGGTGCGCGCCGGTGTGAAGGCGATTCTCAACTTCGCGCCGGCGCAGCTCACCGTCCCAGCCGATGTGGTCGTCAAGTCGGTGAACATGGCGCTCGAGCTCGAGACGCTGAGCTTCGCGCTGGCCAACCGATAGAAACGCGGAACGCGGAACTCGGAACGCGGAACATGAGCGCGAGCGCGGCAAGCCGAGCGACCTTTCCTTGCTGTTCCGCGTTCCGCCTTTCGCGTTCCGACTTCGGCTCCGCCTTCCGCGTTCCGCGTTAGATTCCCGCCCATGGCCCGCGTCCACGTCACCTCGGAAATCGGTCCGCTGCGGGCCGTGCTGGTCCACACACCCGGGCGCGAGCTGGTCGCGGTGACGCCCGGCAGCCGCGAAGACTACCTGTACGACGACATCATCGACCTGGATCTCGCGCAACGCGAGCACCGGCGCTTCGTCACGGTGCTGGAGCGCTTCGCCCAGGTTTACGAAGTGCGCACGCTCTTGACCGAGCTGGTGGCGCGGGCCGACGTGCGCGAGTTCCTGGTGACGCGGGCGCTGGAGGTCGTGCCGTCCGACGCGCTCGCCAAGCAGCTCGCGATCCTGTCGCCCGAGGCGCTCGTCGGCCGCATGGTCGAGGGCGCCCTGGAAGAGGCGGGGCCGATCGCGCGCGCGCTCAACGAGACCGGCTACGCCCTCCCCCCGCTCCCCAACCTGTTCTTCACGCGCGACGTGGGCATCGTGATCGGGGAGCACTCGATCATCGGCTCGATGCGCTACGGCGTCCGCTGGACCGAGGAGCTGCTCGTCAAGGCGCTGTTCCGCTACCACCCGTGCCTCGAGAACGCCGGCATTCTGTACGACGGCTCCGAGGAAAAACGCAACAACTACACGCTGGAGGGCGGGGACGTGCATCCGCTGCGTCCCGACCTGCTGCTGCTCGGCTTCAGCGAGCGCTCCAGCCCCGCCGCCCTCGACCACCTGTGCGACCTGGTGTTCGAGCATTGCGGCGTGAAGGACGTGATCGTCGTGGTGCTCCCCAACGAGCGCACGGCGATTCACCTGGACATGATCTTTACGCAGCTCGATCGCGAGCTGTGCTGCATCTATCCACCGCATTTTGTGGGACCGGAGCGGCTCGCGGTGCTGCACCGGCGCAAGAAATCGAAGGGCGTGAAAGAGATGCCGAACTTTTTCGCCGCCATGCAGGCGGTGGATCAGCCGCTCGAGCCGGTGTTCTGCGGCGGGTCCGATCGCGCGCTCCAGGAGCGGGAGCAGTGGGCGTCGGCCTGCAACTTCATCGCCGTGCGGCCGGGCGTGGTAGTCACCTACGCCCGCAACGAGGCCACCCTGCGCGAGCTCGAGCACACGGGGTTCAAGACAATCTCGGCCGCGAACCTGCTCGACGGGGCGGAGCCCCTGGGGGACGGGGACGGGGAGCGGGCCGTGATCACCATCGAGGGGAGCGAGCTGGTCCGGGGCGGCGGCGGTCCGCGCTGCATGACGCTGCCGCTGCGCCGGGATGACCTCTAGCGCGGTGCCGCCCCCCCTCCCGCTCGCGCTCTGCCGCTTCGCCGTCGTGGACGTGGAAGCGACCGGGAGCGCACCGCCGGCCGGGCGGCTGCTCGAAGTCGCGGTGGCGATGCTCGAGGGCGGCACCGTCCACCTCGCGTACGACGCCCTGCTCGATCCCGGCATGCCCGTTCCCACCGCGGTGGCGCGACTGACGGGGATCACCGACCAGATGGTGGCCGGCTGCCCGCGGTTCGCCGACGTGGCGCCGCGTCTCGGGCGCGTGCTCGAGGACGCCATCTTCGTGGCCCACAACGCCCGCTTCGACTGGCACTGGCTCGCGGGGGAGTGCGCGGCGGCGGGGGTGCGCGCTCCCCGGGGCGCGCCGCTCTGCACCATCCGCCTGACCCGCCGCCTGGTGCCGGAGCTGCGCCATCGGCGGCTGGACCAGGTGGCGGCGTTCTTCGGCGTCGAGAACCCGGCTCGCCATCGTGCGTTCGGCGACGCGCTCACCACGGCCTACATCCTGCGCGCCCTGCTGGGCCGCGCGGCGGAGCGGGGCGTGGAGACGCTGGAGCAGCTGATCCAGCTGCACGATCTATCGCGCCACAAATTGCGGATTGGGGATTTCGGATTGCGGAATGGACGCCCACCCTTCGAATCCGCAATCCGCAATCCGCAATCCGCAATTCCCTCTTGATGCACACGACCTTCCAAGTGGGCCGCCTCACCTGCCATGCCCTCGAAGGCGGCTCCCAGCGCCTCGACGGCGGCGCCATGTTCGGCGTCGTGCCCAAGCCGCTGTGGCAGCGGCGCATCCCCGCCGACGAGCGCAACCGCATCACCCTGGCGCTGCGCTGCCTGCTGATCGAGCACGACGACGGCCTCGTGCTCGTGGACACCGGGCTCGGCAACAAGGAGGACGCCAAGTTCAAGGACATCTATGGGGTCGCGAATGAGGGGAAGGACGGGCGCACCTGTCTGGAGGATGCGCTGGCGGAGCTCGGCCACGCGCCGGCGGACGTGCGCTGGGTGATCAATACTCACCTGCACTTCGATCATGCGGGGGGCAATACCTATCGGGAGGTTGTGGAGGATGGTGGAGGTGCTGGAGGGGCCATCCGGGTCACGTTTCCACGGGCGACCTACGTGGTGCAGCAAGGAGAGCTCGAGTTCGCCCGGCACACCAACGAGCGCACGGCGGCGAGCTATCTGGCGCCCAATTTCGAGCCCGTGTCGTTCACGCTGGTATCGGGCGACGCCGAGCCGCTTCCCGGGATCCGCTGCCTCGCCACGCCCGGGCATGTGCCGTTTCACCAGTCGGTCCTGGTCGAGAGCGGGGGGGAGCGTGTCTGCTTCCTGGCGGACCTGGTGCCCACCGCCGCCCATCTGCCGCTGCCGTGGATCATGGGCTACGACCTCGAGCCCCTGGTGACGCTCGAGTCGAAGCGCCGTCTGTACCAGCGGGCGGAAGCCGAAGAGTGGCTGCTCTTCTTCGAGCACGACGCCACGCTGATCGCGGGGCGATTGGGACGTGAGGGGAAGGGGTTCGGCCTTGTGGAGCCGCTCGGGGCGGGCTAACTTGGGCGCGACAATACGGTAAGCGGGCGCCGCGCGCGCCTCACCCGCTGCCTCTCCGAGCAGGAGAGTGCTCTAGGGTTCCGAGAGCGTCGTCCGTCATGCAGCGATGACGGACGAGGCGACGCGGATTCCCGAAGCCGGCGGAGTCCGCTTTTTCTTTTCTTCTTGAGGAGGAGATCGGCACCTGGCGATCGAAAGCCCGAACAACAAAGCGCCGCGCATCCGAGTCAACCGGCAGATCCGCATCAGCCCGATCCGGGTGATCGCCCCCGACGGAGCGCAGCTCGGCGTGCTGACCGTCGAGGAAGCGTTGGCCGCGGCGCAAGAGCGAGGCCTCGACCTGGTCGAGGTGGCGCCGCTCGCGCGACCCCCGGTCGCGAAGATCATGGACTATGGGAAGTTCAAGTTCGAGGAGGCGAAGGCGGCACGGGCGGCCAAGAAAAAGCAGCACGTCATCCACTTGAAGGAAGTGAAGTACCGCCCCGGGATCGACGATCACGACTTCGCGTTCAAGACGCGGCACGCGCGCGAGTTTCTGCAGGACGGCAACAAGGTCAAGGTGACGATGATGTACCGGGGCCGGCAGATGGCCCACATCGACCTGGGGCGCGCGGTGCTCGACCGGGTCGCCAACGAGCTCAAGGACATCGCCAAGATCGAGCAAGACCCGAAGCTCGAGGGCCGGAACATGTCGATGGTGCTTGCACCGAAATGAGGGACTCGGGGCTCGGGGTTCGGGACTCGGGTGATCACCCGGAGCCCCGAGCCCCGAAGCCCGAACCCCGAAAGGTTTTCAGATGCCCAAACAGAAATCCAAGCGCGCGTTGCGCAAACGCGTCCGGCTGACCGGCACGGGCCGGTTGCGACGGCACCACGCGTACAAGAGCCATATCCTGACCAAGAAGCATCCCAAGCGGAAGCGACACCTGCGCAAGGCCACGCTGGTCTCGCACGCCGACGAACGACGCCTCAAGCGGCTGTTGATGGCGTAAGGAGCGACTGATGCCCCGCGTCAAGAGCAACGTCGCGCGCCTGAAGCGCAAGAACAAGATCATGAAGCTCGCCAAGGGCTACTTTGGCGGGCGCTCCAAGCTGTGGAAGGCGGCGAAGGAGTCGGTCGAGCGCGCCCAGAAGTACGCCTACCGCGATCGCCGCCGCCGCAAGGCGGACTTCCGGCGCCTCTGGATCACACGGATCAACGCCGCCGCGCGACAGCACCAGCTGTCCTACAGCCGCCTGATGAACGGGCTCCGCAAGGCCGGCGTCGAGATCAACCGCAAGGTGCTCGCCGACCTCGCCGTGCGCGATCCCGTGGCGTTCGAGCAGATCGCGGAGGTCGCCAAGCAGGCACTCTGACCATGCGCGACCTCCTGGCGGCCCTCGCCAAGCTGCGGGAGCGTCTGCAGGAGATTCCGCAGGCGGACGAGCGCCGACTCCAGGATCTCAAGACCGAGATCCTCGGACGCAAGGCTGGCGCACTCACCCAGATACTCGGGCGCTTGCCCAAGCTCGACCCGTCCTCGCGGAAGGAGGTCGGGGCGGGGGCGAACGGGCTGAAGCGCGAGTTCGAGGCCGCCTTCGCGGCCCGCGAGCGCGAGCTCAAGCGCGCCGTGGGTGGCGCGACGGGCCTGGACCTGACCATGCCCGGGCGCGCCGTCTGGCGCGGCGGCCTCCACCTCGTCACGCAAGTCGTGGACGAGATCTGCGACATCTTTCGGGAGCTGGGCTTCACCCGTGCGGTCGGACCGGAAGCCGAGACCGAGCGCTACAACTTTTTCGCGCTCAACTTCCCCAAGGACCACCCCGCGCTCGACGCGCAGGATTCCTTCTACCTGGGCGACGGGGTGTTGCTGCGCACCCACACGTCGCCGGTGCAGATCCGCACGCTGGAGCGCTACGCGCCGCCCATCCGTGTAGTCATTCCGGGCCAGGTGTACCGCCGCGACCCGTTCGACGCGTCGCACTCGCCCGTGTTCGAGCAGATCGAGGGCCTGGCCGTCGACGAGGGGATCAGCTTCGTCGACTTCAAGGCCACACTCGCCACTTTCGCGCGTCGCTTCTTCACCGCCGATACGCGGGTGCGGTTCCGGCCGTCGTTCTTTCCGTTCACGGAGCCGTCCGCCGAGATGGACGTGCAGTGTCAGATCTGCGGGGGGGCGGGGTGCGCCACCTGCAAGCAGACGGGCTGGATGGAGATCCTCGGCTCGGGGATGGTGCATCCCGCCGTGCTCGAGAACTGCGGCGTCTCGAGCGAGCGCTACTCGGGCTTCGCCTGGGGCATGGGCCCCGCGCGCATCGCCATGACGCGCCACGGCATCGCCGACATCCGGCTGCTATACGAGAGCGACGTGCGCTTCCTGGCGCAGTTCGCGGGTGGCGTGCGATGATCGTCTCGCGCCGCTGGCTCGAAGCGCTGCTGGGCCGCCCGCTCGACGCGCGCGAGGTCGCCGAGCAGCTCACTATGCACGTCGCGGCGGTGGACGCCGTCGTGCCGCTGCACCAGGACCTGGGCGACGTCCTGATCGGGCGTGTGCTCGAGGTGAAGAAGCATCCCAGTGCGGACCGGCTGTCGGTGTGCCTCGTCGAGGCAGGCAGCGGGTCCGTCGAAGTCGTCTGCGGCGCTCCCAACGTGCAGGCGGGCAAGACCTACCCCTACGCACCGGTGGGCGCCACGTTGCCGGGCGGCGTGAAGCTCGAGCGCCGCAAGATCCGCGGCGTCGAGTCGAACGGCATGCTCTGCTCAGCCAAAGAGCTCGGTCTCGGCGAAGACCACGCGGGCATCCTCGAGCTCGACACCACCGCACCGCCGGGGAGCCGGTTCCTGGACGTGGTGCCCGTGGCGGATCATCAGATTGTCATCGACGTCCCCGCGAACCGCCCCGACCTGCTGTGCCACAAGGGGGTCGCCCGCGAGCTGGCGGCGGTGCTGGGCGGGACGACGATCAAGCTTCCCCCGATCGCTGGAGGCGCGGCTCCGGCCGGCGGGGACGCCGCCCTCGGCGGCCGTCGCCGCGCCCCGCGCGTCCCCATGGGCGTGGTGGATGGCGTCGAGGTTCGCCTCGAGGACCCCGAAGGCGCGCCCCGGTACATGATCGCTGTGATCCGTGGTGTATCGGTGGGTCCCAGCCCGCGGTGGCTCACCGATCGGCTGGCTTCGATCGGGCAGCGCTCCATCAACAATGTCGTTGACGCCACGAACTACATCCTGTTCGAGATCAACCAGCCGTTGCACGCGTTCGATCTGGCGAAGCTCAACGGGCCGGCGGTGGTCGTGCGGCGGGCCAAGCCGGGGGAAAAGATCGTCACGCTCGACGGGCTGACGCGGACCCTCACTCCGGACATGACGGCGATCTGCGACGCCAAGCGGCCCACGATCATCGCGGGCGTCATGGGGAGTGCCGATTCCGAGGTGAGCCCGAGCACGACCGATCTCGTGGTCGAGTGTGCTTATTTCCAACCCACGCGGATTCGCCGCACACGGCGCGCGCTTGAGCTATCGAGCGAGTCGAGCTACCGGTTCGAGCGGGGCATCGACATGCTGGGCATGCCGGACGCGTTGCGACGCGCCATCGAGCTGATCGTCGCCGTAGCGGGCGGGGACCTGCGCGAGCCGCCGCTCGACCTCTGGCCCGAGCCGCAGCAGGAGAAGACCATCTTTCTCCGCCCCGAGCGCGTCGCGCACCTGCTCGGCATGCCCGTCGAGCAGGGCGAGATCGAGCGGCGGCTCGCCGCCGTGGCGTTCTTTGTGGCCCCGAAGGACGGCCGCCTCGCGGTACAGGTGCCGGGGTGGCGCCCCGATGTGACCCGGGAGGTAGACCTGATCGAGGAAGTCGCCCGGCTGAAGGGGTACGACGCCTTCCCTGACGAGTTGCGTCCCTATCGTCCCGGGACGGTCCCCGACGCACCCGAGGAGCAGGCCCGCGCACGCGTCCGTGACGGCTTGGTCCGCCTCGGTCTGCTCGAGGCCCGCACGCTACCGCTCGGCTCGCCGGACGGGCCGGACGCGGTGCGGATTCTCAACCCCCTCTCGGCCGAGGAGGCGCACCTGCGCCGTCGCCTGCTGCCGGGGCTGGTGCGGCGAGTGGAGCACAATTGGGCCAACCGCAACCGCGATGTACGGCTGTTCGAGGTGGGGACGGTCTTTCGGAAGGGGACGGGGGACGCGGGAGGTGCGACTGGTGCGCCCGACGAATGGACCTCTCTGGCCGCCGTCCTCACCGGAGCCCGGCGGCCGCCGCACTGGTCCGAGGGTGCGAAACTACCTGATATGGACATATGGGACTTGAAGTACCACTTTGAGTTAGCGGTAGAGCTCGCCGCCCCCGGCTGTAACGTGGAACCGGTAATCGGCGGGGCGGTGGGGTGGCAGGCGGTGGAACGGGGTGGTGGGGTGGTGCTGGGTTGGGCTGGCCCCCTCGACGCGGATGCCCCGGTGTGGGCGGCTCCGCTGTTCGGGCTCGAAGTCCGCTTGGCGCTGACGGACCTGGGGCCGGTGCGGTATCGTCCGCTCCCGGTGCAGCCGCCGGTCGAGCGCGACGTGGCGCTGGTGCTGGCGGGGGGGGTGAGCGCGGCGCAGGTGGCCGAGGTGCTGCAGCGGGCCGTGGGCCCGCTGCTCGAGCGCCTCGAGGTGTTCGACGAGTATCGTGGGCCCGGGATTCCGGCCGGTCAGCGCGGCGTCGCGTGGCACTGCTCCTTCCGCGACCCGGCGCGCACGCTGCGCGAGGCGGAAGTGGACGCGGCGCTGGCACGGGGGCTCGCTGCTCTGGAGGATGAGCTTGGCGTACGACGGAGAGAGGGCTGATGGACCGGTGCTCGACCAGCTCGAGACGATCCTCCGGCACGTAGCGGAGGAGCTGACGGGCTGGCGCACGCGCGCCCTCAAGGCCGAAGCCGAGTTGAAGGAGAGTGGCGCTCGGGGAGGCGCGGGCAGCGTCAAGCCGGATCTCGACGCGCGCGGCCGTCTAACGGACCTGGAACAGGAGAACAAGACGCTGCGGCAGCGCGTGGAGGCGGCGCGCCTGCGCGTGCATGATCTCCTGTCGCGGCTGACGTTCCTCGAGGAGCAGGCCCGCGACTCCGGGCCCAACGGCGGCGGACGGACGGCGGGCGCTTCGGGCGCGGGAGCCCCCCCATGAGCACCAAGAAGCACGCGGTCAAAGTGATGATCGGGGGCGACGAGTACACGGTGCGGTCCGATCTGCCACCGGAGTACACCCGGGACGTGGCGGCCTACGTGGACCAGGCCCTCAAGAAAGTGCTGTCGCAGGGTCCCATCGTGGAGACGCACAAAGCGGCGATCCTGGCCGCGCTCGACATCACGAACGAGCTGTTCCAGGCCAAGAAGGGCGAGCGCGAGGTCGCCGCCCGGCTGGCGGCGCTCGCGGACGACCTGGCGAAGCTCTTGCCCCCCGGGAAGC
>Ga0209577_10003248_pt1 | contig 15293 bp, 14 predicted proteins | sample GraSoiAngelo_109_FD_185874 | JGI IMG/M metagenome (GOLD analysis project Ga0209577, IMG submission 185874) | Grasslands soil microbial communities from the Angelo Coastal Reserve, California, USA - 14_0903_12_20cm (SPAdes) (version 2) | ecosystem: Environmental > Terrestrial > Soil > Grasslands...
CCGCAACCTGCCGGGATCGGCGTCGGCCGAGCGCAAGAACGGCTCAGGCGGGGGGGGCGCCCAGGTGGAGTCGCCGACCTCGTAGCCGGCAAGCACGTCGAGGATCGCCGCGGTGTCGGCGACGGTACGGGTCAGCACCCCATCGATCACGAGCGAAGAGTCGCCCAGCTCGGGTGCCAGCGAGATGCGCCCGCGCGCCGGCTTCAGGCCCACCAGCCCGCAGCAGGCGGCGGGTATTCGGATCGAGCCGCCGCCGTCGTTGCCGTGGGCCACGGGCACCATGCCGGCGGCGACCGCTGCCGCCGCGCCGCCGGAGGAGCCGCCCGGAGTGCGCTGCAGGTCCCAGGGATTGCGCGTGGGCCCGAACAAGCGCGCCTCGCTCGTGGGCAGGATGCCGTACTCGGGCAGCGTGGTCGTGCCCACGATCACGAACCCCGCGCCACGCAGCCGACGCGTCACGCTGTGGTCGTAGTCGCTGGTGTAGGCGGCCATCAGCGCGCAGCCATAGGTGAGGCGCATGCCCTGCACGGGCCGGTTGTTCTTGATCGCGATCGGGACTCCGGCGAACGGACGCTGATCGCCGGGCGCGATCTCATCGGCGCGGGCGAGCGCGCGGTCCGCATCGACCTGGACGAACGCGTTGAGCGTCGGGTCGAGCTGCTCGATGCGATCGAGCGAGCACTGCACGAGCTCGCGCGCTGAGACATCGCCGGCGCGCACCAGCCCCGCGAGCTCGCTGGGGGGGCGAAACATCAGGTGGCGATCGGTCACGGCTCCTCCTCTTTGGTCGTGCTGAGGGCCCGAGCTCGGATCGCGCGGGCGGCGTGCTCGCTCACCGAAGAGCCTACTCCGGCGCATATTCCTGCGACGATATGTCCCTGTCCACAAGACAGCCACCCCGTCAAGCAGCGAGCCCAGAAAGCGAGTGCAATGAGCGAGGTACAGTCCCCCACCGTCGGTCCCGAGAGGACCGTCCAGGCGAGTCCTCCCGAAGCGGTCCGCTCCGGCCTCGAGGGAGTCGTGGCGTTCGCCACCGAGATAGCGGAGCCCGACAAAGCGGGCGGCGCGCTGCGCTATCGAGGCGTCGACATCGAGAACCTCGTCGGCGCGGTCCCCTACGAGCAGGTCTGGGGCCTGCTCGTAGACGGCCACTTCAAGCCGGGCCTGCCCCCGGCGGAACCGCACACCTTGACCGTCCGCTCGGGCGATCCTCGTGTGGACGTGCAGGCGGCGCTGGCGATGCTGGCGCCGGAGTGGGGCTTTGGCCAGCTGATCGACATCTCCGACGAGGAGGCGCGCGACAACCTCGCCCGCGCGTCGGTGATGGCGCTGTCTTTCGTCGCCCAATCCGCGCGCGGCGCCGGACACCCGCCGGTGTCCCAGGGCGAGGTCGACAAGGGGCGCACGATCCCCGAGCGCTTCCTGATCCGCTGGCGCGGCGAGGCCGACCCCAAGCACGTGAAGGCGATCGACGCGTACTGGATCTCGGCGGCCGAGCACGGCATGAACGCCTCCACGTTCACCGCCCGCGTGGTCGCTTCGACCGGGGCCGACTGTGCCGCCGCGCTGTCCTCGGCGGTCGGGGCACTGTCTGGTCCGCTGCACGGCGGCGCGCCCTCGCGCGTGCTGAGGATGCTGGACGAGGTCGATCGCTCTGGCGACGCGGGGAGCTGGGTGGCGGAAGCGCTCGACCGCGGCGAGCGCCTGATGGGCTTCGGGCATCGCATCTACCGCGCCGAAGACCCGCGCGCGCGCGTGCTACGCCGCACCGCCCGCGAGCTCGGCTCGCCTCGCGTCGAGGTGGCGGAAGCTTTGGAGAAGGCCGCCCTGGCCGAGCTGCAGGAGCGTAAACCCGACCGTGTGCTGGCGACCAATGTCGAGTTCTGGTCGGCCGTGGTGTTGGACCTTGCCGAGGTGCCGCCCGAGCTGTTCACGCCGCTGTTCACCTGCGCGCGCGTCGCGGGCTGGTCGGCGCATATCCTCGAGCAGAAGCGCGAAGCCAAGCTGATCCGGCCCACCGCGAAGTACGTCGGCCACGGGCCGCGGGGGGTCAACTAGGCCGAGCGCGACCGACGGCGATCGCTACTGGCTGTCGGGAATTTGCCGAGCTGCCGCTCGCGCGCTAGGCCACGAAGCTCGCAAGGACCTGCCCGGCCTCGGCACGAGGACCTGAGATAAAAGTGAGGACCCGGCGTCATGCCAGGTCCTCGTTTGTGATTATCGGCACGGGGGCGCGTGGGCTACAGCCGCCCCCGAGCACCCGCGCGGCCGGATGGGCCGGCGGTCGCGTGGGGGCGACTACATCATCCCGCTCATGTCCGGCATCCCGCCCGCTCCGGCGCTCTCCTTGTCGGGAACCTCGGCCACGATCGCCTCGGTGGTGAGGATGTTCTTGGCGATCGAGGCTGCGTTCTGGAGTGCCGAGCGCGTGACCATGGCCGGGTCGATGATGCCCGCCGCGACGAGATCGACGATCTCGCCGGTGGCCGCGTCCAGGCCCTGGCCTTTCTTGGCCTTGCGCACGTCGTTTACTACCACCGAGCCCTCCAGCCCGGCGTTCTCGGCCAGCTGGCGCAGCGGCTCCTCGAGCGCCCGCAGCACGATGCGCGCTCCGGTGCGCTCGTCGTCATCCGTGGAAGCCCCGTCGAGCGAGACGGCCGATGAGGCCTCCAGCAACGCCACTCCGCCGCCGGGCACGATGCCCTCCTCGAGCGCCGCGCGCGTCGCCTGCAGCGCGTCCTCGACGCGGTGCTTCTTCTCCTTCATCTCGGTCTCGGTCGCCGCTCCGACCTTCACGACGGCGACGCCGCCCGAGAGCTTGGCCAGGCGTTCCTGGAGCTTCTCGCAGTCGAAGTCCGAGTCGGTGTTCTCGATTTCGGTTTTGATCTGGTTGATGCGGCCTTTGATCGCCTGCGCGTCACCTGCGCCGTCGACGACCGTGGTGGTGTCTTTTGCTACCACCACGCGACGCGCGCGCCCGAGCTGGGAGAGCTGGGTGTTCTCCAGCTTCAGCCCCATCTCCTCGGTGATCACCTCGCCGCCGGTGAGGATCGCGATGTCCTCGAGCATGCGCTTGCGCCTGTCGCCGAAGCCGGGCGCCTTGACGGCCACGCCAGTGAACGTGCCGCGCAGCTTGTTGACCACCAGCGTCGCCAGCGACTCGCCCTCGACGTCCTCGGCGATGATCAGCAGCGGCTTGCCGCTCTGGATCACCTGCTCGAGCACCGGCAGCAGATCGCGCACGGAGCCGATCTTCTGGTTGGCGATGAGGATGTAGGGGTCCTCGAGAATCGCCTCCATGCGGTCCTGGTCGGTGACCATGTAAGGCGAGATGTAGCCCTTGTCGAACTGCATCCCCTCGGTGAATTCGAGATCCATGCCAAACGTCTGGCCCTCCTCTACGTTCACCACGCCGTCCTTGCCGACCTTCTCGATCGCGTCTGCGATCACGTCGCCGATCGCCTCATCGCCGGCCGAGATCGTCGCCACGCGGGCGATCTGATCCTTGCCGGAGACCTCCTTGGCCTGCGCTGCGATGTTGGCCACGACCTCGTCCACCGCCTGCTCGATGCCGCGCTTGAGCCCCAGTGGATTGGCGCCCGCCGCGACGTTCTTGAGTCCCTGGCGCACGATCGCCTGGGCGAGCACCGTCGCCGTCGTGGTGCCGTCGCCGGCTACGTCGTTGGTCGCGGTCGCGACCTCGCGCACGAGCTGGGCGCCCTGGTTCTCGAACACGTCCTCGACGTCGATCTCACGCGCGATCGTGACGCCGTCGTTGGTGATGGTGGGGGCGCCGAACTTCTTGTCGAGCACCACGTAGCGGCCCTTCGGGCCGAGCGTGACGCGGACGGCGTTGGCGACGGCGTCCACGCCGGCCTCCAGGGCTTTGCGGGCCTCTGCGTTGTACTTCAGTTCCTTATGAGCCATTCTTCACTCGTCTCCTTATGCGACCTTCGCGTAGACGTCGGACTCGCGGAGCACGAGCAGCTCCTCGCCGTTGTCTGGGTCTTTGATCTCGTTTCCGCCGTACTTGCTGTAGTAGACCTCGTCGCCCTTCTTGACATCAAGCGGGACGCGTTTGCCGGCATCGTCCAGCCTGCCGTCGCCAACGGCGAGGACCTTGCCCTTCTGCGGCTTCTCCTTGGCGGTGTCGGGTCTCCTCCTCCTCGACCGCCCGCACGATCAGGCGATCGCCCAGGGGCTTGAGCTTCATGTTGAAAACCTCCATCTAGAGAGATGCGACCGGCGGCTCCGGCCTCGACGAGTCGCGCCGCCGACCGTTGGCACTCTCGCACGAGAGTGCCAACCGTCACGGGTAAATATACGACGATCGGGCGCTATTTCAAGCCATCTTGGCAGTCAGGGCGCCGACTGCCAAGATTTTTGCAGCGCTCAGTTCTGCGCGCCGCCGAACCCCTTCATCGCCTCGGTCATGCCGCTGGGCGTCTCCAGGATCTGTGAGAAGCGCACGACGGTGACGGTGTCGTCCATCGACACCGGCCGCGCGTAGATGTGTTCGAGGAAGTTGATCAGCTCCTCGTGACGGCGGAACTCCGGGTTGTCGTGCTTGATGTCGCGCGGCGAGAGGTCTGAGACCTTCATCACCTCGACCTGGTCGATCACGGCCTCGAAGATACGTTGGCGTGGCGAGTACTGGTAGCCGATCGTGACGAGCACCGCCTGGTTCTTGCGGTACTTGCCGGACTTGTCCCCGAGCCGAATCGTGGCGGTCTTGCGGCCTCGCTTGAGCTCGTCCGCGAAGATCGTCGAGTAGAAGTTGAGCACCTGCACGGAGGGCAGGCTACCGGTCTTTGCGGCCTTCCTCCAAACACGCCAGGGCGCGCCCAACCATCTCCCGCTCGGCGGCGTGCGTGAGCTCGCGCTGCGCCTCGCGCAGCCCCAGCCAGCGCACCTCCTCGACCTCCTCGTCGTGGTTGGCGGTGTCGCCGGCGAGGTAGGAGAAGAGGAAGAAGGTGACCGACTTGCCGATCGTCTGCCCCCCACGCCGGTACCAGTAGTGAGCCTCGCCGAGCTCGCGCACCGGCTCCGCTTCGACCCCCGTCTCCTCGCGAACCTCCCGCTGCGCCGCCTCCAGCGCCGTCTCGCCCGGAGCGAAGTGCCCCTTGGGCAAGGCCAGCACGCGCGTCCCGTCGGAGGCGCGCTTGGTGGGCACGATCGCCAGCACCTGCTCGTCGCGCACGACGACGCCACCCGCGGATATCTCGCGAGTCGACGTGGCGCGCGGACGCTTAGAAGACATACTGCTTGAGGGCCGCGGGATCGTGTACGACCAGACGCCCTCTGCCCTGGGAGATCACCCCGGCGCGCTCGAGCACGGCCAGAAACCGGCTCGCCGACTCCCGCGAGGAGCCCGCCAGCTGCGCGAGGTCCGCCTGCGTGGCGGTGACGAGCACGTCGCCTCCGGCATCCTCGGCCTGTTCCTGTTCCACGAGCTGGCTCAGGACCACCGCGACGCGGCTCTGCACGGTCTGGAAGGACTGGCGCGCGAGGCGTTCATTGGTCTCCCGCAGGCGCCTGCCGAGCGCGATCACGAGGCGCGCGGAGATCTCCGCGTGCTCGCTCAGCAGCCGGCGCATGTCGGGCCCCAGCACGCCCACCACGCTCGTCGGCTCGAGCGCTTCGACCGTCGCCGAGCGCCGCTCGTCCTCGAACAGCGCGAGCTCGCCGAAGATGTCGCCGGGCCCGAAGCGCGCGAGCGTGATCGTGCGTCCGTCGCGGTGCGTACGCACCGCGATCGCGCGACCCTCGCGCACGATGTAGCAGGTGTCGCTGGCGTCCCCCTCGCGGAACACGACCTCGCCCGCTGCGAAGCTGCGCGGCACGGCGAGCTGTGCGATCCGCTCCAGATCGCCCCGCTCCAGCGTCGAGAAGACCGGCACCCGCCCGAGCAGCTCGACGACCTCCTGCGAGCTCGTAGACGCCACGCCGGCAGGGATATCACAGGCGAACGCCCGCCTCCACGGACCTTCCGCCGGCTCGCGCGCTGGTTCCACCGGCGTCGCGGGCCGGCGCTATCGTCAGCTTCATGGCCAGAGTAGGGAGCGGGCTCGCCGCTGATCGCTCCGCCGCGGTGATCATCATGGCGCTCACTGCCGCGGCAGCGGCCGTGGCCGCGCCGGTGTCGAGCGCGCGGATCCCCGGCGCCACCCGCGCGCAGGTGCCAAGCTCGCTGCGCTCCTCACCGGAGCTGTGGGCCACGATCGATGTGTGCAACCCGCCGGACCAGCACGACACGGTCGGTATCCGCGGCTCCATGCCGAGCGACGGGCAGGCCCACGACACGATGTTCATGCGCTTTCGCCTGCAACACATCGACGCCACGCTCAAGCGCTGGGTCGACTTGGCCAACGCCGCCTCCGGCTTCCTCCCGGTGGGCCCCGCGCGCACCGCGCGCCAGGCGGGGCGCAGCTTCGTGCTGTTCCCCCCCTCCGGCGGCTCCGCCTTCACCCTACGCGGAGTGGTGAGCTTTCAGTGGCGGCGTGGAGCGAAGGTACTGGCGACGATCACCCGCGCGACCAAGGCCGGGCATCAGAGTCTCGCGGGCGCGGACCCGAAGAACTTCAGCGCGGCCACGTGCCGCATCCGCTGAGCGCCTCGTCAGGCAGGCGCGAACAGGCGCGGGTCATTGGTGATGATGCCGTCCACGCCCATCGCCGTGAGCTTGGCGATGTGGGCGGCATCGTCGACTGTCCACACGTAGAGCTCGCCTCCGCCGGCCGCCACCGCGCGCACGAGCGCACGCGTGACCACGCGCCAGTGGGCCATGATCGCGTCGAAGCGGCGCTCGCGCAGCGCGGCGCGCACGCGGCGCGGCAGCATCGCACGGTAGCCCGTGAGCATCGCCAGCGCGGGAACCGCGGTGAGCGCGTCCGTGGTGTAGTCGCGCCGCACGCGCGGCACCGACCAGCCCAGCCGCAGCGTCGGCTCGGCCGCGCGGATCAGCGCCAGGCCGCGCGGGAACATGCCGCTGACGAGCGTGCGCGAGACCAGGCCGGAGTCGCGCAGGGCCTCGAGCACGCGAAGCTCGTACCCCTGTAGCTTCACGTCGACGTCCAGTTCGAGCTCGGCGAAGTCCTCGCCCGAGAGGTGCTCGAGCGCCCGCTCGAGGCTGAGCGGCGTGCGCTGGCGCAGATCACGGTAATCGTGGGCCACGAGCAAGCGGCCGCTGCCGTCGGGATGCTCGCTCAAGACGTCCAGCTCGATCATGTCCACGCCGTGTCGCAGCGCCGCGTCGAAGCTCGCGAGCGTGTTGCCGGGCTCTATGTGCGCGGCGCCCTTGTGGCCCACGCGCCGGGGCCGGATCAGGGAAGACTCGATCATCTCTTCCAACGATGGCAGAGATCACGGCCGTCTCCGCTGGCAAGCGAAGCGGGCGGCGCCAGAGGCGCCGCCAGGGCGCGCGCGGGCCGCGGCTGGCGGTCGTCCGCTCGCGTCCGGGCTCGCCCACGCGGCCGAGATGCGCCCGCGCGGCCCATAGACTCTGCTCACAATGGAAACAGGAGTGCTGCCATCGCAGCTACTGCGCGAGGCGATCTCCAGCGAATGGCTGCTCGCGGGCGAGTGGCGCATCCCGCCCGAGGCGGTGCAACCGGCAAGCGTCGATCTGCGCCTGGGAGAGCATGCTTGGGCGCTGCGCTGCAGCTTCCTGCCGGACACACGCTCGACGGTCGAGGAGAAGGTCGAGGACCTGGCGTTCGAGCGGATCGACCTGCGCGACGGCGCGACGCTGGAGCGCGACCGCCCCTATCTCGTCCCCCTGATCGAGCGCCTGCGCCTGCCGGCGGACGTGCGTGCAAAGGCCAATCCCAAGAGCTCGACCGGACGCCTGGACGTGTTCACGCGGGTGCTCACGGACCGCAGTCATCGTTTCGATGAGATCGCGGCCGGATACCACGGGGGGCTGTACCTGGAGGTCGTCCCGCGCACGTTTGCGATCCGGGTGAGGACGGGCCTCGCGCTCAATCAGGTGCGACTGATCAGGGGCGACGCTCGCTTGAGCGACGAGCAGCTGCTCGCCCTCCACCGCGACTCTCCGCTGCTGCACCTGGACTCGGCCCCCATCCCCGCGGCGGAGCTCTCGCTGGCGGAGGGGCTGTTTCTCAGCCTGGACGTGTCCGGCCCGGCCGAGAGCATCGTGGGCTACCGCGCCAAGAAGAACAGCCTGCCGATCGACCTCGCGCGCGAGGGGGCGCTGAGGTGGCAGGAGTTCTGGGAACCCGTGCACCCGGAGCCGGGGGGACGCATCGTGCTCGAGCCGGAGGTCTTCTACCTGCTGCTGTCCGCGGAGGGAGTGAGCGTGCCCCCCTGCTACGCGGCCGAGATGCTGGCCTATGATCCGACCGCGGGAGAGCTGCGAACGCACTATGCGGGATTCTTCGACCCGGGCTTCGGCTACTCGCGCGCACGCGACGCGCACGGTGCGCGCGCGGCGCTCGAGGTGCGCGCGCGCGACGTGTCGTTCATGGTCGAGCACCGCCAGCCGGTGTGCAAGCTGGCGTTCGAGCGCACGGCCGGTGAGCCCGACGTGCTCTACGGCGAGGAGGTGGGGTCCAGCTATCAGCACCAGCAGACGATGCTCAGCAAGCACTTCCGCGAGCACGCCGCGAGCCTGGCCTAGCGCGACGGCATGCGCCGCGCGCGGGCGGCGGTCCGCACGAGGTCGGTCGCGTAGTCTCTGCGGCGGATGGCTGCCCGTCTCACCATCGCTGCCCCCGCGAAGGCCGTGCTCGCCGTCGCTTGCGCTGCGCTGCCGGCGGTGGCGCTCGGCGCGTGCGCGAAGACGGTCTCCACCGGCGCCTTCAAGGGCGAAGAGCGCGAAGTCGCGCAGGCGGTCTCGAACCTGCAGTCCGACGTGACGGCGGGAGCCGAGCAGAAGATCTGCAGTAACGATCTCGCGGGCGCGGTGGTCGCGCGCCTGAACGCGGCGCCGGGTGGCTGCAAGCGCGTGATCAAAGACCAGCTCGCCGAGATCGACAGCTCTGACGTGCGTGTCGACTCGGTTGCGCTGAGCGGCGCCGGCGCGGCGCGCACCGCGACCGCGAAGGTGCGCAGCATCGTCTCGGGCAAGACGCGCGCCTCGACGGTGTCCCTCTTGAAGGAAGGGGGAAAGTGGAAGATCTCGGCCGTCTCGTGAGCGGCCGGCGGCTGGGGAGCCCGCCGCGCGCGGGCGGCGCTCAGCCCAGCGAGCGTCCGTACTGGCGTTCGTAGTACTCGCGATAGTCCCCCGAGCGGATCGGCTCCCACCACCAGGCGTTGTCGCGATACCACGCGACGGTCTGCTCGAGCCCTTCGCCGAGGCGCACGCGCGGCGTCCAGCCGAGGGCGCGGACCTTCTCCGAGGAGAGCGAGTAGCGGCGATCGTGGCCGGGGCGGTCCTCGACGTGCTCGATCTGGGCGTCGTCTGCGCCCGTCAGCTGGATGATGCGCCGCACGACCGCGATGTTCTCCTGCTCGTCCGGTCCGCCGGCGTTGTAGACCTCTCCCGGCACCCCGTGCTCGAGCACGTGCCCGATCGCGCGCGCGAAGTCCGTCGAGTGGATCCAGTTGCGCACCTGCATGCCGTCGCCGTACACAGGCAGGCGGTCCCCGTGCAGCGCGTTGAGGATCATCAGGGGAATCAGCTTCTCGGGATACTGGTAGGGGCCGTAGTTGTTGGAGCCGCGGCAGATCAGCGCGGGCAGCTCGAAGGTGTGGAAGTAGCTCTGCACGAGCAGGTCCGCGCCCGCCTTGGTGGCGGAGTAGGGAGAGGAGGGACGCAGCGGGGACTGCTCGGTGAAGGTGCCCGCCTCGATCGAGCCGTAGACCTCGTCGGTCGAGACCTGCACGAAGCGAAGCGCGTTCGTCCGCGCCGCCTCCAGCAGCACGTAGGTGCCGAGCGCGTGCGTCGACACGAATGCGTCGGGCTCCGCGATCGAGCGGTCCACGTGGGTCTCGGCGGCGAAGTTCACGATCGCTTGCGGCGCCGCGGCCTCGATCGCGGCCGCGACCGCCACCGCATCCTCGATCGCGCCGCGCACGAAGTGAAAGCGGGGATCGTCGGCGAAGTCGTGGAAGTTCTCCTCGCGACCGGCGTAGGTGAGCTTGTCGAGCACCGTCACCTCGTCGCCGTGCTCGCGCAGGCGCAGGCGCACGAAGGTCGAGCCGATGAAGCCGGCGCCGCCGCAGACGAGCAGTCTCATGCGCGCATCATCCCAGCCCGCGCCGCCAGGTATCCCGCGAGGCCGTCGCGCCAATCGGGCATCGGCACGACGTCGTCGCGCTCCGATGCGAGCGCAGACCACGCCGGACGCGGCGCCGGCCGAGCCACCTCCGCACTGCTCGCCGGCTCGACGCGGCAACTCAGCTCGGCCTGGCGAAATATCTCCCGCGCAAACCCGTTCCAGGAGATGTGCCCCGCGCCCGCGAGGTGGACGAGGCCCCCGACCTCGCGCTCGACGAGGCCGATCAGCGCCGGCGCGAGATGGCCGGTCCAGGTCGGGCAGCCGACCTGATCGGCGACCACCTGCACCGCGTCGCGCTCCGCCGCCAAGCGCAGCATCGTGGCGACGAAGCTCTGCCCGTCGACCCCGAATAGCCACGAGCTGCGCACCACCGCGTGGCGGGAAGACGCGCGCAGCACGGCCAGCTCTCCGGCGAGCTTGCTCTCGCCATAGACCGAGCGCGGCCCGGTCGGATCGGACTCCACGTAGGGACGCGGCGCGCCCGCCGCGTCGAGCGGCGCCTCGCCCGCGAACACGACTCGGCGGCCGCCAGCGCGAGGTTGCGCGCGCCGTCGGCGTTGACGGCGTGGGCCTGCTGGCGGTGGGTCTCGGCGCCATCGACGTCGGTCCACGCCGCGCAGTTGATCGCGGCGTCGACCGATCCGCGACCGCCCCGCGTGGGCGTGAACGCCTTCGCGACGGCGGCCGCGTCGGTGATGTCGAGCTCCTCCCGCGTGCGCCCCACGAGCTCGTGCCCTCCTCGCGCCCCGGCGCGCATGACGTCGTGTCCGAGCATCCCGCCGGCGCCCGTCACGAGCAGCGTGAGCGACCTCAAAGGATCGAGATGTCGGAGTTGTCCCCCACCATGAAGCGATACGCGCGCGGCTGCCGGTCGCCGCGGCGCACGCTGACGTTGCGGCCCAAAAGCGATGACTCCATGCGCCCGTCCAGATCGCGCACGCTGCAACCGGCGAGCAGGATCGAGTGCTCGACCTCTGCCCCGGAGATCGTGCACTGCTCGCCGATCGCGGTGTAGGGACCGATGTAGCAGTCACTCAGGCGCGCGCCCGCGCCGATGATCGCGGGCCCGCGAACGGTCGTGCGCTCAAGGCGCGCCCCCGCCTCGATCACCACGCGCCCGTCCGCGCGCGAGTCGATCAGCTCGCCGTCGATGCGCTCGATCAGATTGTCGAGGATCAGACGGTTGGCCTCGAGCATGTCCGACAGCCGCCCCGTGTCCTTCCACCAGCCGCGCACGATGTGCGGCTCGACGCGCAGGCCCGCGTCGACGAGGTGCTGGATCGCCTCGGTGATCTCGAGCTCGCCGCGCTGCGAGGGCGTGATCGCCCGCGCGGCGGCGTGGATCTGGGCGGTGAACATGTACACGCCGACCAGCGCCAGGTCGGTGGCGGGCGCGGGCGGCTTCTCGACCAAGCGCACGACGCTGCCCGTCGCACCTGCGGCGGCGTCGGCGAGCTCTGCGACGCCGTAGTTCTGCGGATCGGGCACCGGCGTGAGCAGGATCAGCGCGTCGGGCTCGTGCTCGCGGAAGGCTGCGACGAGGTCGGAGATCCCCCCCTGCAGCAGGTTGTCGCCCAGGTACATCACGAAGGGGCTCGAGCCGAGGAACGGCTCTGAGGTCAGCACCGCGTGCGCGAGCCCCAGCGGCTCATCCTGCAGGATGTAGGAGATGCGGACCCCGAAGCGCGAGCCGTCGCCGGCGGCGGCTTCGATCTCCGCCCCCGTCTCGGGGGCGATCACGATCCCCACCTCCTCGATGCCGGCCTCCGCCATCGCCTCGATGCCGTAGAACAGCACCGGCTTGTTCGCCACCGGCACGAGCTGCTTGGCGCTCGTGTGCGTGATTGGGCGAAGGCGCGTGCCCTTGCCCCCCGACAGGATCAAACCCTTCAGCGGCTCCATTGCTGGTGGGTGAGACTACTGCGCAGCAGCCACAGAGCACTTCAACAAGTGACACCAGCCACGCACAGGAGCGCACAACCAACCCGCGTACGCGCTGTGTCGCCGCGCGCGACCGGCGAGGCTTGCGGCGTGCTGAGGGCCGAGCGCTAGCGCCAGCGCCCGGCCCTCCACAGCACCGCCTATTTGTCAGTGCCTAGTCTCTAGCTGTACCTATTCGGCGCCGATCGTGCCTTCGATGCCGACGACGGGTGCTCGTCCAGGTGCTTCCTGCTTCGCCGTTTCGAAGGAGAGTTCACTCGCGGCATTCTGAGCGCACTTTTCCACGACGCTCGCTTTTTCTGCTGGCGTGCCCGGTTCCGTAAAGTTGGCGAAGCCGCTAGCAGTTCCTTCGGTGCTCGAGAGTTTTGCTTCGATTTCGCCGACGGGGAAGACGGCCTTGGGCAGAGAGACGAACGTGAAGTTGGATGTGAATTCCCATTCTTTTCCGCCCATTTTGGTGTCCTGCAGCTTTATCGTCGAGGTGGCGCCGCCTTCGTCTTCGGCCAGCGTGCAGGAGAGGTTTCCCTTACCACCGGAGACCGCGGCCGATACCCCTTTCCACGGGCCGGTAGACGATACGGCGACGGTTTCGCCTTTGGCGTTCACTTCTTTGCCGGTCGCTGTCCCCGTGCATTGGAGCGCTTCGCTTCCGGCGTGCTTCGCGCCCACCGGTGCGCTTGCGAAGCCGTATTCCGTTCCTGCTTTTTGTTGACCGCCTAGCGCCGGCGCGAATTTCGCCTTACCTTCAACGAAGCAGTTGCCTCCAGACAGCTTCCCTTTTTGGCCCGCGCTCGCCGGCGCAACCGACACTACAAGGGCTGTGACGACGGCGAGGACTGCGACTAGGACGACTCGTCTCATGCTTCTCCTCTCATTGCATTTGTGACCCTTGATGATGTTCCCCTGTCTGTCGAGTCGTCCTCTTACGCCTTCGTGTCGATCGGCAGCTCGTTCCGTCACCCAGCTGCCCGCAGGTGTTGCCACCCACGCCGTGGCGGCTAGGGAAGGTGAGCCCGGGCGGGCGCGGTCATCCATCGCCGACGCGGCGACTATCCAGCGAGTGTGGGCACGAATCCCGTGGTCCGGCATCCTGCCTAGGGAAGTCAAGGCCATTCTTCTCTCCTCGCTGGCTCCGCCGCTGCGCGCGCGGATAACCCGTCCGCCTCGTTAGACGATGGGATCCAAGCAAACCTGCTTGGGCGTGTCAAGTCTCGCATACGCATGCCTAACGCACGGTCACTCGGAGGCGCTTGATGTAATCTGATGGGCCCAACTTGGAGGACTTGCGATCGCCCGCCTGAGGGCGCGCGCCGTCGCTGCGCCCGGGGAGATCGGTCCCTTGCGTGGTCCGCTGCCAGTCCGCTCGGCGGCGGCGCGGGCTAGTGGAAGGCACGAAGGAGGGCCGAGGCTCGCGCCCCGGCCCTCCTGGCGCCGAGCAGACCTGACGCCTGAGCAACGTCCGGTGCCGGCCAGCGTGAAGATGGCGCTTAGGTGCCGATCGAGCCTACCGACACGGCGTTGAATTCGAGTTCGTGGACACCGCCTTCCCGGCACTTTGCCGCTTCTTCTTCTTTGGAGGCGAAGAAGTTGGCAAGACCCGTTGCCGTCAGATTCTCCGTCCCTGATTCCTCGATGAGCAGGGCGACGCTGCCCGCGGCGGCTTCGACATCGAGATCGAATTTGTAGGTTCCGAAGAGCGTGCCGGCGCCGTCTTTGACGTTGGTGCCTTTGCTGACGCAGGTGAACGTTCCTTCCCCGCCCGTGACGGTAGCTGCGCCTTCTTTTCTGGCTTCCGAGCCAGCTTCAACGCATTTCGCCGTCCCATTGAATTCGTATTCCAGGGTTTGCGGGGTTTCCGACAGTTTCGCGGCTACTTTTTCCCCTAAGGGACCTTTCGTGAAGAACGCGGCCTTCCCGCTGACAGCGCAGGCTCCGGTCAGCTTGGCTGCGCTCGCCGAGGTGATCGGTGCGAGCACGAATGCGACCACGCAGAGACATGAAAACAGCAAGGTCCTCTTCATATCCACTCCAATGCTCGGCTTTTCCATTGACGTGGAGCCATCCTCGGGCAAGGGCTTACCCCTCGCGTCACCGCTCAACCTCCAATCCTGCTGCCTACCCGTAAAGGCGCGACGCTAACCAGCCGCAGAGCGGCCCCGTCAGTAGACGTCGCCGAGCTTGCGATGGTCCCACGTGGCGCGGCGACGCTCGATGAACTCGAGGCCGACGCGCTTGGCGGCCTGCCGCTCGACCGCCGCGCGACCCTCGCCGGGAAGCTGCGGCGGCGGCTGCACGCCGCGCGGGACTGCATGGCGCAGCATGATCTGCTCCCCGAGGGCCGCCACCGTCGCAAGGTCGCGGCAGATGACCACGTCGCACTCCAGCGCGATCCCGCGCAGCTCCGCATAGCTCTCGCCAGCCTCGACCTGCACCGTGGCGCGCGGATCGCGCTCGAGGTTGCGCACCTTCTGCGAGGCGGCATAGGTCCACGCCCACAGGCGCGGCCCGGCCTGCGACGGGGGCGGGTCGCGCAGCACGTACCACAGCGGCATCATGTGCGGCCAACCCCGCGGGCCGAGGGTCGCGCACGTGAGCGTGCGCTCCTCGGCGAGGAACGCCCCCGCCTCCTCCTCGCCCATCTTGATCTGCGCGCGGCGGCTCACCGCGACAGCCTGTCACAGCACCGCGGCCGCGGGCTTGCCGCGGGCGGGCGAGCGCGGCCAGCGCCGCACGGCGCCCGGCCCGGCTACACTCGCGCGGGCGTGGCGTGCGCCTCGCGCAAGCGCGCAACCGCGGCGCGAGCCGCCTCGCGCGCGTCCTCGGGCGCGAGCACGGCGGCATCGCCCGCTTCCTTGAGGATCTCGCGCACGAGCCAATCGATGCCCGCGAAGCTCAGCTCGACCACGACGGCGCCGTCGTCGCACTCCTGCACCACCCGCCGCGCCTCGCGCGCCCAGCGCGCGCGCTCGGTGGAGATCCACACACGGGCCGTCCGCGAGGCCTCGACCTCGCCGGTGCGCAGCCACCCGTCGACCTCGGCCGCGGGGTCGACCTCGGGCCGCGGCTTGAACTTCTGCGCGGTCACCGACGCGCGCTTGATGCGATCCAGGC
>Ga0209577_10003253_pt1 | contig 15285 bp, 9 predicted proteins | sample GraSoiAngelo_109_FD_185874 | JGI IMG/M metagenome (GOLD analysis project Ga0209577, IMG submission 185874) | Grasslands soil microbial communities from the Angelo Coastal Reserve, California, USA - 14_0903_12_20cm (SPAdes) (version 2) | ecosystem: Environmental > Terrestrial > Soil > Grasslands ...
AAACAATTGAACCGAATTCTTAAAGATCCCTCAGGTTCAGCGAAACAAGTTCGCCAGAACTACTCGCCCCCAACGGTTACCGCGGACGGTCGTCCACGGGTTGAGGGCAAGTTTATCTTCGCTGGTGATGAAAAGCTGTACGTTCGGGGGGTGACATATGGCACTTTTCGTCCAGATGCCAATGGCCAGCAATTCCCCAGTCCTGAAGTTGTCGAGTCCGACTTTGCAGCAATGGCCGCGAACAATTTCAATGCGGTTCGCACCTACACGGTCCCGCCACGTTGGCTTCTTGATGCTGCCCAGCGCTATGACCTTTATGTGATGGTGGGCTTGCCGTGGGTACAGCATGTCGCCTTTCTAGACAACAAGAAGCAGAGGCTATCGAACGAGACACGCATTAGAGACGATGTGCGCAGTTGCGCCGGTCACCCTGCCATTCTCTGCTTCGCACTTGGAAACGAGATTCCAGCTTCAATCGTAAGATGGCACGGCGCAAAGCGAATTGAGCGATTCATCAAGAGGCTGTATGAGATCGGCCGGTCTGAAGATTCCTTCGGGCTCTTCACTTATGTTAATTATCCATCAACGGAATATCTGAACCTGCCTTTTCTCGATTTTGTTTGCTTCAACGTTTACCTGGAAGATCAGAAACGACTGGAAGCTTACCTCGCGAGACTGCAAAACATCGCGGGCGATCGTCCTCTGGTAATGGCGGAAGTCGGTCTGGACAGTCGCCGAAATGGTGAACTCAAGCAGGCAGAGGCACTTGGTTGGCAGATTCGAACGACGTTTGCCGCAGGCTGCGCTGGCGCATTTGTATTCTCATGGACCGACGAGTGGTTTCGCGGTGGATTTGATATCGAGGATTGGGACTTTGGCGTGACAACCCGAGACCGCCGAGCCAAGCCTGCGCTTGCGAGAATGCGCAAGGCATTTGCCGAAGGTCCATTCCCAGCGGATTTTCGCTGGCCCAGAGTCTCTGTGGTCGTTTGCAGCTATAACGGCAGCCGCACTATTCGCGAGTGCCTCGAAGGTCTCGGCAGGTTGGATTATCCAAATTACGAAGTGATCGTGGTCAACGATGGATCCACTGATACTACAGCAGCTATTGCAAGCCAATACGATGTGCGCTTGATTAGTACCAAGAATCGCGGCTTGAGCAACGCTCGAAATACCGGCATCGAAGCGGCTACGGGCGAGATCGTCGCGTATATCGATGATGATGCTTCACCCGACCCGCACTGGCTAACGTACCTGGCCGTTGCCTTTCAGAACAGCTCACATGCGGGGATAGGTGGTCCAAACATTGCCCCAGCCGGCGACGGGCATACCGCTCATTGCGTCGCTCACGCACCGGGAAATCCGGTTCACATTCTCCTATCGGATCAGGAAGCTGAGCACATTCCTGGTTGCAATATGGCATTTCGCAAAGCCTGCCTCCAGGAGATAGGCGGGTTTGATCCTAACCTCCGCGTTGCCGGCGATGACGTCGATTTATGCTGGCGTTTGCAACAGCGAGGATGGACGTTAGGTTTCAGTCCCGCCGCCATGGTTTGGCACCACCGGCGTAATTCGGTACGGGCGTATTGGAAACAGCAACAGGGATACGGGAAGGCTGAGGGACTGCTGGAAAAAAAGTGGCCAGAGAAATACAACCCCCTAGGCCACATCAGCTGGGTGGGTAGAGTTTATGGCAACGGCTTCACCCAAATGCTTGGTCGGCGTCGAGGACGTATTTACCAGGGCATTTGGGGTAGCGCGCCGTTTCAGTCGATCTACCAACCTGCCCCTACTCGGCTCCGGTCCCTACCGATGATGCCCGAGTGGTTTTTAGTAATCCTGGCGCTAGCGGTTTTTTCGGCTTTCGGTTTTTTGTGGAGGCCATTGTTTCTGACGGCACCTTTGCTGCTTGTAGCCGTCGGCGCACTTCTGGCGCAGGCCATAATGAATGCGGCCCAGAGTCCAGTTGCTAATGCGACGATGGCTCCCTTCGCGCGGGTAAGATTGCGCGTGCTCACGGCGTTTCTTCACGTGGTCCAGCCTCTAGCTCGATTGCGTGGGCGTCTGCGGTGCGGTCTTACGCCATGGCGCGCGCGTGGATCGCGTCGTTCATCGTTACCTTTCCCTCGAACATTCAACATCTGGCGTGAGTACTGGCAAGCCCCTGACAAATGGCTCGAAGGCTTGGAGGTTGAACTGCGGTATCGAGGCGCGATTGTGCGTCGAGGCGGTGATTTCGACCGCTGGGATTTGGAAGTTCGAAGTGGAATCTTTGGCGGCGCCCGCTTGCTAATGGTCATTGAAGAGCACGGGGCCGGCAAGCAACTGGCAAGATTTCGCGTCTGGCCGAAGTACTCGCTGATCGCAGTAGCGTTGCCACTTTCTTGTATCTCCCTCTCAATTATTGCTGGTTTCGATTCCGCACAGCTAGCTTGCCCAATATTCGCAGCCCTGGCCTTGTTGTTTGTCGTACGCGCGTTCAGAGACTGTGCCGAGGCTACGGCGCTTTTATTTCACGCGCTCGGTAAGATGAAGGGCCGCGAGGCTGCGGCGTGTTCCGTTGTCTCGGAACAGCCGCTTTCAGAGATTATTAGTCCGGCTGTGGGCCAATCGCTAATCGCGAGAAAGGACAATGCGATGGCGCAGCCGAAACCTTTAGCGACGGCAGCAGTGGGCCGAAGATCTTCCCTCTATTAATACGGCTTGAAAGTTTTATCACAAGGAGCAGGTGGAGTGGTCCAAGAAAAAGAACTGTGGGCTATGATTACGGCATCCGGCACCAGCCCAAATTCAGTACGAAGCGCCAAATCTCCCGTCAGTACTCGGATCATCGATGGATTTGAAGATCCCACTTTCGGCCGAGAAGAATGGCAGACCCTGTTGCAACAAGGCGTCACCGACTCCGTATTTCTTACTTGGCATTTTCAGCGAGCGTGGTGGGAAACCCTTGGTCGAGGAAAGCTCTTGCTTATTGTGGCAGAACGAAATGACAACGTCGTTGCCCTGGCGCCGTTTTATATCGATTCTCAGATGGTCTATTTCCTCGGCACCGGGTTCGAATCGGACTGTTTGGATTTCATTGGCGACGTTCGCGATCCCGAGGTGCTCGATGCGCTTCTGGATACGGCCCGGGCTCACACTCCAAACTTCGAAGGTTTTAAATTCTATTTTATCCCCGAAAAGTCGGAGACGGCGAAGGGCCTCGCCGAGGCTGCCGAACGGCTCGATCTATCATGCTATGAAGAAGGCGCGGAGACGGCGCCATATTTGGATATGGCTGGGCACCCCGGACTCGCGATGGATCTCGCAAACAAAAAGAGGTTGTTGAAGTACGAAAGATTTTTTTGTGAAAACGGCGGGCTCACCGTGCAGCACCTGCGAGAGGGTCACGAGATTGCGCCGTACCTCGACGAACTTTGTGAACAGCACATAGCCCGTTGGGAAGGAGGAGGCAACCCGAGTCGCTTTCTCGATCCCAGAGCGCGTAGGTTGATCGAGCGCCTGACTTGTCTGGCGGCTGATTCCGGCTGGCTGCGGTTTACACGCCTGGAATGGCAGGGGCGCTCGATAGCGCTGCATCATGGCTTTTGTTACGGCGGCCGTTATATTTGGGGCACGCCAAGCTTCGCTGTGGATCTCGCCAAACACTCGCCCGGCCAGGTTATGATCAGACAACTGCTGCTTGCCGCCGTCGAGGAAGGCGCCAGCAGTTTTGACTTTCGCACCGGCGCTGCGACATTCAAGTTGCGCTTTGCCTCCGACGTCAATTGCCTGCGTCATTGGGGTCTTTACCGGCATTGACGGCCGTTTACAGTTGCGACAATTGAGAAGGCGGCAACTTAAGAGTGGGAAACTTTCATGCAAGCAGCGCTCTCCACGCAACCTGATTTGAAAACGCTGACAGCCGGTTTGAGATCCGTGCTGAATGACCGCGACGCTGACGGTCAGTTGACAGTGCTTGAACGAGCAGCCAACAGTTATTCAAGCGGTTGCCCCAGCGAGATCGTGACGTGCCGAATCGCAGGCGGCACTGATCTACGGTTGTTGTGCAAGTACGAACTTCCTGATGGTCAATCGCGAGGCGATGTCGATTATGAAGCTACGGTGTATCGTCACGTGGTCGAGCGGTCTGGGTTATCAGCGCCGAAGTTCTATGGTTCGCATATCGATCCCGATGGCAGGAAATGGCTGGTTCTTGAATATCTCGCTGACGGTACGATGCTGAATGAGACCCTTGATGCGGATTTCATGTGGGTGGCAGCTAGCTGGCTCGGAAGCTTCCACGCGGCCCAGGATAAACGAGTGGGCAGCACCGAGCTAGGATTTCTCAAGGTTTATGACGCTGAGTATTACGCGGAACTGGCGCGACGAACATTGCGGTTCGCGGGCGATTTGAACGGAAGTTTGACGTGGCTGCCGGCGCTCGGTAAGGCGTTTGAAGAGTTTGCTTGTCCGTTGGTGGAAAAGAGTTCCACCGTTACGCACGGAGACTTTTATCTGCACAATCTGCTGTGGAAAGATGGCAACGTTTATCCGCTCGATTGGGAATTGGCCGGAATCAAGCTAGGCGAATGGGACTTGGCTTGTCTTACCGACGGATGGATGGGAGAGACTGCGCGGCAGTGCGTGTCGGAATATCGAAGGAGCCGATGGCCGGGCGGCGCGCCGCCCGAGTTCGACCAAACAGTCGGAGCTGGCCGTCTATGCCTCTATTTCTACAACCTTGGGACTGATCCTGATTGGGCCTGCGATGCGAAGGGTCTCTGGTATAGCCAACAGCTTCGCGCGGCGGGCGAGGAAATGAGTCTCATATAGAAGAGATGGTTCGCCGTTTCTCAATGTGAGGAAAGTTCAGAAGCATTAATGAGAAAGCGTAACGTCACCGCCAGAGTCCTCAATGGATTTGATGATCCAACTTTGGACCCTGCGCAATGGGAGAAGCTCTTGTCCGATTGCCAAACGGATATCGTTTATCTGACGTGGGAATGGCAAAGGACTTGGTGGGAGGTCTTTCAGCCAGGCGAGTTGCTCTTGATCGCAGTCGAGCGAAACGGTGAGCTCGTTGCAATAGCGCCGCTTTATGTCGACTCTGGGATGGCCTATTTCGTGGGCAGCGGATTCGAATCCGGTTATCTGAATTTCATCGGCGAGACTAAGACCGGAGTTCTCGACGCGATCCTGGGAACCGTATGCGACCGCTTTCCGGACCTCGAGGGTTTTGAGTTCTATTTCGTCCCCGACAACTCCGGCACAGGACGACGGCTGAGAGGAGCGGCTGGGAGATTTAGTCTCGATTGTTACGAGACAGACAGAGTGGCCGGCCCGGTACTCAATCTTGCTTCTCCTGAAATTGCGCTGGCGGCCACGCAGAAGAAAGATGCGCTGCAACACGAACGAATGCTCCGGCGCGAAGGAAAACTTGAGATTAGTTGTTTGCGCGAAGGCGAAGCGATACTTACACACCTCGAAGAGTTTTTTGCGCAGCATACTGCGCAGTGGATAGCAAAGACGGGTACGGGGCGTTTTCAGAATCCACAACAGCGCAACTTCATCGAGCGGTTGACGAAGGTCGCCGCCTCCACCGGATGGTTAAGATTTATCCGCGCGGATTGGGACGGAGTGCCGATCGCGTTTCAATACGGATTCTGTTATCGGGGCCGCTTTGTTCGCCAAGTATCGAGCTTCGCAATCGATATGGCCCGGTATGCGCCGGGGCAAGTTTTGCTCAGGCACTCGTTTCTCCTGGCAATTGAGGAGGGAGCGCATACTTATGATTTTGGAATCGGCGATCAGCCTTACAAGCATCGATTTGCAAGTCACATAAACCACGTGCGAACGTGGGGGCTCTACCAGCATGAGTCTTCCCCAAACTCGGCGCCGGAAGTCCAGCCGCACGCGATTCAGCCGATTGGGTAGCAGAGAATTATGATGCGTCGCTTTATGAAATCATTGAATAGCTATCTTCGTGCGGATGTCTATCGCCGATTCTTGCCTTACCTCAAGCCGTATCGCTGGGCCATGGTTGGTGTCGTAGGCATCGAGATCGGGTTGATGGGGCTCAACCTCCTGGATCCGTGGATGACGAAGATCCTTGTTGACAATGGATTGAATCGCCAGCCGCTTCCGGAATGGCTCAAGAGTATTTTTTCGTTCCTGCGGTCTGGAAGTGTAGTGCGCATAGTTTTGTTTGCGATCCTGGGAGCAATGGTGCTGAGCCTCTTCCGGCGCGCAGTAGAGTTCATCCTGGCCAACGTAATCAAGGCACGGGTGCGCAACGGAATCGATTTTAGCTTTAAGACCGACCTGTTCCACCACCTTCAAAAGCTTTCATTTTCATATCATGACAAGACCACAGTCGGCGATTCCCTCTACCGGGTAAACAATGACACGGCGTTCGTCAGTGATATGATTTACAGTAACCCGAGGTACCTGTTCACATCGGTCCTCCAGCTCGCAGCCATTCTGGCAATCGTCGCCCGGCTTGACTGGGTGATCGCGGTATTGGCAATAGCCGTGGCGCCAATCCACTACATCTCCATCGGTTTTTATACCAAACTCTTCAAAAATAAGTCGTTGCGAGTCCGCGCCATGGAGAGCAAAGTCCAGACGATCATCCAGGAAGTTCTCTCCTGTTTGCGGGTGGTCAAAGCCTTTGGGCAGGAGGAGCGCGAACAGAAGCGCTTAATCCAGAGCGGTTGGGAGGCGATCTTGGCGCGGGTGCGATTGGAGATACAGTATGGAATGTTTTCGCAGGCTCTTGGTTGGGTTTCTAAGCTCGACAGTACGATCATTATGTTGCTCTGCGCTTTCAGGGTTCTTGGCGGTCACATCTCAATAGGCGAGCTACTAGTGGTCATGGCTTACGTCGGTCAGATCCATGATCCAATTCAAACTCTCGGCTCCACTTTGACAGGCGTTCAGGATTCAATGATCAGTGCTGAGCGCGCCTTACAGGTGATCAATCTCGAGCCCGAAATCCAGGATAGCCCCGACGCTAAAGCGCTGGACCGAGTCGAAGGTGAGATCCATTTCAAGGATGTTTGGTTCAGTTACGAGCAAGAGACACCTGTGCTTCGCCATGTCAACATCAACGCCCGGCCAGGCGAGGTAGTGGCGATCGTCGGGCCAACGGGCGCGGGCAAGACTACTACCGCGTCCTTGATTGCTCGTTTTTATGATCCGAAGTCGGGCAGCGTGACTCTTGACGGGCACGACCTGCGCAATATAACCCAGCGTACCTTGCGCGATAACATCGCTTTGGTATTTCAGGAGCCGGTGCTGTTTTCCGGCACCATGATCGAGAACATTGCTTATGGACGGCCGGACGCGAGCATCGAGGAGATCGAGGCTGCGGCTCGGGCCGCGAATGCTCATGACTTCATTCGCCTGCTGCCTGGCGGATATGAATCCGAAGTAGGAGAGCGTGGCGTACGTCTTTCCGGGGGTGAGCGCCAACGTATATCGATTGCGCGAGCTTTCCTTAAGGATGCGCCGGTGCTCATCCTGGATGAGCCCACGTCATCGGTTGATTCGCGCACTGAGGAGGTAATTCTTGACGCTTTGGATCGTTTGATGCTTGGGCGAACTACCTTCATTATCGCGCATCGGCTGTCGACCGTTCGTCACGCTGACCAGATCCTGGTCATGGATAAAGGCCGCATCATGGAGCGAGGAACGCACGACGAACTGCTTCAAGGCGGCGGCTTGTACGCTCAACTGTTCCGCATTCAGTCACGCGGCTTGCGCCAAGTTCGCGCCGCGGCTGGGTGAACAACCACACTGACCAATTCACTTGAGGTTGAGCGTTCGGAGACTTAATGAATATTTGCTTAGTAGCGCAGGACTTCCCTCCTGAAACCGCGCAGGGCGGAATCGGCACTCAGACGTGGAACAAGGCGAGAACCCTGGCGCGCTTGGGCCACGTCGTGCATGTGGTGTCCAGCGGGGGTGCTTGTGGAGAAGATCTAAGCACGGAGAATATCGCCGGGGTCATCGTCCATCGGATGCCGTTTCCAGGAGAAGAGCCGGGAAATGAATTCGAGGTTTATAACACAGCCACTTATTGGTTAGCTTATTCGTGGTCGGTGCTTCGTCAACTTCACCGGTTGAGGCAGACGACCACGTTCGACCTGATCGATTTCGCCGAGTATGGGGCCGAAGGGTTCGCGTACCAGTTAGACCGCACTGCATGGAATTGGGTTCCCGTGGTGGTGCAGCTTCATGCGCCACTGGCGTTGTTGGCAGAGCACATCGAATGGCCTGAAAAGAAAAGCGATCTTTATCGAGTCGGCACTCTGATGGAAGGACTCTCGATCCAGCGGGCGGACGGCTTGATGGCATGCAGCTCCAACATTGCGGATTTCACTGCCGATTTTTACTGCGTGCCGCGCGAATCGATCGATGTGGTTCATTGTGGTGTCGATGAGGAAGCCTTCCGACCTGCGTATGAAAACGAATTAGTCGATGAACGGCCGACGGTATTGTTCGTAGGCAACATCGCCGTGAATAAAGGGTTACCGACGGTTTTTGACGCCATACTCCGATTGCGCAGCAAGTATCCCAACATTCGCCTGCAAGTTCTGGGAAATGCGGACGACGATCTGGCGGATGAGTTCAAAGCGCGCGCACACAATGAAGGCGCGACGGCGAATGTAGAGTTCCTCGGGTTTGTAGGTCGGTCTCGCTTGCCCGAGTTTTATCGCCGCGCTTCAGTGTTCGCTTCACCCGCGCAGTACGAGGGAGGGGTAGCAAATGTTTATCTCGAAGCGATGGCTTCAGGATGTCCAGTGGTAGCCAGCACTGCCGGTGGCGCGCGGGAAGCAATCGTCGACCGAGAAAACGGTCTGCTGGTGCCGCCCAATGATGTGGAGGCGACAACGATCGCCCTCGATCGAATCCTGAGCGACTCATCGCTGCGTCGAAAAATGGGAATCGCCGGCCGGCAGCAAGTGGAAGACTACTTTTCGATGGACAAATACATTTTGCGTGTGCTGGCCACCTATCAAAAGGCGATTGATCGATCGCAACAAAAGTTGGAAGATCTGAGAGCTGAGGTCGGCGAGACGCAGGCCCTCTCCGCGAAGGCGTAATCAATCTGTAGTTAATGAAAGAAGGAAAGTACTTTCGAATTCCCGAGAGGCCGGCAGACATCGAGCAGCTTTGGCGCGAGGCGAAACCTCTCGACACCAAGACATTGCCGGCATGGTTGTCGCCTGAGGACGCGAGTATGTATCGCCTTTCTGGCCCGGCGCCTGCCGCCGGCATGCTCGCAGGCGATCCGCAGTCTTGCTTCGCCGAGGTTGAAGAACTCGAACTGGCGGGATTAATCGTCGATCGAGATCGAAATGGGAACCGCGATCACATGGGCAACGTTTATGTCCGCACACTGGATTATCCGGACATATGGTCGATTGGAATCTACGCTGGAGATTCCCCGCTGCATCTTACACCGGCCCATGGTGTTGTCAGTCCAGTTCTCACTCGCGACGACGTCACGGATGTGCCCGCGGTTTTTGTCGCCGATCCCTTCATGATCCGAGCGAATGATCGTTGGCATATTTTCTTCGAAGTGATGAATTGGCGGGCTAACAAAGGGGAGATCGGGCTCGCAACAAGCGAAGAAGGATTCAAGTGGACTTACCAGCGGATCGTTCTGGCTGAAGAGTTTCACCTTTCATATCCGTGCGTCTTTGAGTGGATGGGTGATTACTACATGGTTCCCGAAAGTTGTCAGGCTGGAGCCATTAGGTTGTACAAGGCCGAGGCCTTCCCGACTAGATGGTCATGTGTTGGAAACTTACTGGTTGGCCCATATCTGGTTGATCCTTCCACTTTCCGCTACCGCGACAAGTGGTGGATGTTTGCCGAAACAAATCCTGAAGTCAGGCATGACACGCTTCGTCTTTATTACGCGAACGACTTGACTGGACCCTGGCGAGAGCATCCACAGAGTCCAATCGTGCGGAGCAATGCGCGTGGCGCAAGACCTGGCGGTCGAGTGTTGGCCGACGCTGACCGCATCATTCGCTTTGCTCAGGATTGTTCATCGTTTTATGGCGCGGCGGTCAGAGCCTTTGAAATCACCGAGCTAACTGAGGCTAACTATAGCGAACAAGAAGTCGGGTTGGATCCTATTCTGGGAGCAAGTGGCAAAGGTTGGAACGCCCGCGGTATGCACCACATCGATGCTCATCAACTGAATGATAAGAGCTGGCTGGCGTGCGTGGACGGCTGGCTTAGTATTGGAAAGGATGATGAGCCTTTTCTTGGTGCAACTCAGGGCTTGTCGAAAACTCTTCGGCAAAACGCATGAGGCGGTACCAGACGGATGGAACTTGCCGCTGAGCGTAAAATGAAGATAAATCTGATTTACAACAAGATTCCGCATCATGCCTCTCACTCGGGCTACGACCAACTCGCGCGTTATCTCGTCGATAAAGTGGCAACCAATAACCTTGAGAGCGACGTTCCCAAATGGATCCCATGGCCGGTCTGGAGCTGGATGGCTGATCGTTTTGGCCCGTGGATTTCGGCTCGATCACGTATGGATTGGTACGATATATGGGGACTCTCTTTGGAAATCGGCGCCGGTTTCCAACTGATGAAAGGGAACGGCTCCATATATCACCTGCTTTATGGCGAGAATTCTTATCGTCATCTCGGCTCTTTGAGATCCTTTGCTCGACGAAAGGGTAGCCGGATCATCGCGAGCTATCATCAGCCCCCCGAAGTTTTCGAAAGAGTAGTTCGCTGCAAAAGCATTCTGAAAAAGCTCGACGCCATAATCGCGGTTTCTCAAAACCAGGCAAGCTACTTCGCGTCCTTTGTCGGTGACGATAAAGTTTTTGTCGTTCCGCATGGCGTCGATACAGATTACTTTTGTCCTATTGAGAAGGAGGAGTTGAATGGCAGGCAGTGTGTTTTCGTCGGCCAATGGCTGAGAGATTTTGAGATGATGAGGGCCGTTGTTGCTAACGTAGGAGCCCGGGATGCGCAAGTAAAGTTCAAAATCATTACCAGCGAGGACAAGGCAAGCGTCTTTAACGGCGCAAGAAATATCGAAGTGCTCAACTCGATCTCCGACGCCCAGTTGCTTGAGGCATATCAAACGGCTGACATTCTGGTGCTGCCGCTAACGGACTGCACCGCGAACAATTCGTTGCTTGAAGGGCTGGCATGCGGGCTTCCAGTAGTGACCACGGATGTAGGCGGTGTTCGCGACTATGTCGATTCTTCTTGCGCCAGGATTGTGCGCTCCGGCGACGTGAACAGTATGAGCGAAGCGATCCTGACTTTAGCCTCGGACGGCTCTATGAGATCCGAAATGGGCAAACAAAGCCGCCGGCAAGCGTTGACTTACGATTGGGCTTTAGTCTCAGGCAAGTTGCTAAGTGTCTATGAAAAAGTGGCTGCCTGACGGTTCAGGCGGATTGATAACATCTGAACCTGAGCGCTAACTATGCATCAGCCAACGCTAGCAAGCATCATTATCAGTAACTACAACTACGCACGCTTCCTGGGTGAGGCGATCGATAGCGCGCTAAACCAAAGTTACACTAATGTTGAAGTCATCGTAGTCGATGACGGCTCGGCTGATGACTCACGCGAGGTCATTGCCAGCTATGGCAATCGCATTACCTCACTTCTTAAGGAGAACGGCGGAATGGCATCTGCCTGGAACACCGGCTTTCGCGCGAGCCGGGGCGAGGTCATTCTATTCCTCGATGCGGACGACACGTTGGCTGCCCATACATTTGAAGAGGCAATCGAATATTTTGAGGATGAGAAAATCGTAAAGGTTCACTGGCCAGTATGGGAAGTGGACGCGAATAATCGAAAGACGGGTCGTTTGCTTCCGGGGGAGATTCTTCCGGAAGGAGATTGGCAAGAAGCCGTGATCGCTGAAGGTCCCGATGCTCTTGTCTTTCCGCCGATCCACGGCAATGCCTGGTCACGCCGGTTTCTCGAGAAAGTTTTCCCTATACCCGAGAGAGAGTTTCGACAGCACAGCGATACCTATCTGATGACCCTTGCTCCCGTTTACGGAACTATAAGAAAGAGTTCTCAGCCGCGGGGGTTTTATCGCATGCACGGCGGAAATGATTTCGCTTGCCTGGCGGCGGACGAGAAGACCGAGAGAAATTTGGAAGTCTATGATTCGCGCTGCGCCGCTTTACGCAGTTGTCTTGAACGAATGGGGGTCGCCGTCGATCCGCAAAGATGGAAAGACGAGAACTCACATTACAAGTGGATGAAGTGGCAGCATCTGTCTGCGATGGAAATTAAAGCCCTGGTTCCGCATGGGAGCACCTTTATCCTGGTCGACGAAGATAACTGGGGAGAAAAGACAGGCAACAGCGAGATTGTCGGCGGCCGCCATAGTGTTCCCTTTCTGGAGCACAACGGCGAATACTGGGGACCGCCTACGGATGATGCCACCGCCATTAGTGAGCTGGAGCGGCTGCGGCGGGATGGAGCGACTTTCATTGTCTTTGCCTGGCCCGGGTTTTGGTGGATGGAATATTATTCCGGCTTTGCCAGCCACCTGCGCGGTAATTATCGCGCTGTGGTAGAGAATGAACGCGTGGTTGTATTCAACTTAAATGGGGGCGCTGCCTCATAGGCATTTTGGTAAATCATGAAATCAGGCAGGCGACTCAAGCTGATGGTCCTCGGAATGATGGGGAGATGTCCATTTGGCGGTCAGACATGGTTGTCGCTCAATTGGCTTCGCGGTTTCCAACGGTTGGGTCACGACGTGTGGTATGTAGAAGATGATTCTGTATGGCCCTATGATCCCAAGGAGAACACGGTTACCGATGATTGCTCATACGCCGTTGGTCACATTGCGGGATGCATGGATAGGATCGGGCTGAAGAACCGATGGGCGTTTCGACTGGTTGACCGTCATGGCGAATGCTCCGGATGCTGGGGATTATCGTCACAAGAACTGAACGAACTCTATCGCTCGTGCGACGCTCTCCTTAATATAGGAGGTGTCACCGGCTTGCGCGATGAACATATGGCTGCCCCGTTGCGGGTCTACGTCGAAACTGATCCGGTTACCGTTGAGTTACAACTCGCTGCCGGAGACGCGAATACATGGAATCCGCTGGCCGAACATGATGTGGTCGTAACTTATGGAGAGAACTACGGCGCCGCAGACTGCGGAGTCCCGCTTAACGGGGTCAGTTTTGGAAGAACACGCCAACCCATAGACTTAGATCTTTGGCCAGCAGCCTATACTCCGAGCGCTCGTTATTTCACCACGATCGGAAACTACAAACAAAATGGCAACGATGTCGAGTACAAAGGCGAGGTATATCGATGGAGCAAGCACCACGAGTGGGAGAAGTTTCTGGACCTCCCGCAAGGTACCGCCCAGGAGTTTGAATTGGCAATGTCAATTGATAAAGGGCCTGACCGCGAACGGCTAAAGACGCACGGTTGGCGACTAGTTTGTCCGCTCAAGATGTCAGTCGACATCTTTGGTGATTACCAAAACTATTTTCGCGGCTCCCGGGCTGAGTTCACTGTAGCCAAGGACCAGAACGTCAGGTTGCGGAGTGGCTGGTTCAGTGAGCGCGACGCCTGTTACCTGGCCAGCGGCAAACCTGTGATCGCCCAGGACACCGGCTTCAGCAATGTCCTGCCCACGGGCAAAGGGCTTTTCGCATTCAACACGAGTGAAGAAGCCTTGGCGGCCGTTGATGCAATTAACCGCGACTATCGTGGAAATTGCCTGGCGGCCCGAGCGGTCGCGGAGGAATACTTCGAGACAACTAAGGTCGCAAGTCGTTTGCTCGCGGATATCGGCTTGGCGTAAAAAGAATCGTCTCGGCGTAAACCAGCGATGTGATGATGTGATCACTTTTCAGCTTTCCAAGAACTATTCGCAAACGCTCAATGATCGATAAACCGCAGAACACTCGGCCACGAGCAGGACGCCGACGCAAGTCCACCCTGGTTGGTTCTAAACAATCTGGTATGTTGCGCGTGCCCAAATTTTCCAATCTTAGATTCTCTGTCGTCATCGGCACAAAGAATCCGAATTCTGTTTTTCTCAAAGAGGCTCTTGAATCCTGTAATGGCCTGTTTGAAGAAGTCATCATTGTTAATGACGGCTCTGACCGGCCTATTTTGCCCGCAGAGAAACTAGAAAAATTGGTTTCCCAGGGCGTGAAGATCATCAACCACAAGAGGAATCTTGGCTTCTACGAGGCGCGCAACACTGGGATCCGTGAAGCGACGGGCGATATTATTGCCTCTCTCGATGATGATGATGTATTTGATCCAATCGGCGTTTCGCACCTGCGCAACTTCATTAGCGGTCAACCCGACTGTGATATCTACCATTTTCCGATTCAGATCTTCGGCGAACAAACTGGACTGTGGGGTCATGAGTACGACTATGAGAAGATTCTGGAGTGTAATCAGATACCGTCCGGTAGTTGGTTTAAGAAAAGTGCGTGGACAACCCTTCTTGGTTTCCAGTATCCGCTGGCAGAAGACTGGGACTTTTGGGCCAGAGCTATGAAAGCAGGATTGAAGTTCAAGTATTTCGATCGGCCGGTTTATTACTACCGCAGTCACCGGGATTCGTTAAGCTATAACTGGAAGGGTGAGAAGCTGGAAACAATCCGTAGTGAGGTTAGGCGCCGTTACAAACTTTACACGCTCGCTTCATCCTCTTTATCTCCGGCCGGCCCTGATAGCGCTAACGGCAAAATCCTTATGAACGGCAACTATACAGAAGACTTTTATGGAGACATCAATGAAGGCTCGCGGCGATCGGCGGAAGCAATTGTTCCAGCCGTCATAGATTTCGTAAAGCCGAAGAGCGTTATCGATGTCGGCTGCGGCGAAGGTGTTTGGCTGTCGGTTTTCCGCGAGTGTGGCGTACAGGACGTTCTGGGCGTCGATGGGAGTTGGGTCAATGAGGCGAGATTAACCATCCCGCGGGACCAATTCCAGTACTGGGATTTGGAAAAGCCCTTGCGGTTGAAAACGCCCTTCGATCTGGCGATGTCTCTCGAGGTTGCGGAACATCTCGCGGCCGAGCACGCACTAACTTTCGTGGAATCCCTTACGCGACATGCACCGGTAATATTATTCTCAGCAGCAATACCTCATCAGGGCGGGCGAAACCATCTCAATGAACAGTGGCCCGAGTACTGGGCGAAACTCTTTGACGAACAGGGCTACGTTGCCATTGATTGTCTGCGAACCAGGTTTTGGAGAAGCGAAGACGTTGAGTGGTGGTACGCGCAAAATATTTTGCTTTTT
>Ga0209577_10003256_pt1 | contig 15284 bp, 15 predicted proteins | sample GraSoiAngelo_109_FD_185874 | JGI IMG/M metagenome (GOLD analysis project Ga0209577, IMG submission 185874) | Grasslands soil microbial communities from the Angelo Coastal Reserve, California, USA - 14_0903_12_20cm (SPAdes) (version 2) | ecosystem: Environmental > Terrestrial > Soil > Grasslands...
GCACGCCTGGCCGCGATGTTGAGCCGCACGTAGTCGAGCGTCGGGCTCGGCCCGGCGCGCTCGATCACCGCTTCTAGATACGGGCTGCGGAGGTGGGCGGGAAGGCGCTGGAGGTGCGGTCCCAGGCAGACCGTCCGCACGTAGGCGTGCGGCTCGGGCGGCGTGACGGGCCATTCCTCGAGCGAGGTCTCGACCTCCACGAACCCGGCGGCGGTGAGCCTCTCGGCCGTCTCCTCCGGGCCGGCGAAGTGCCAGGGCCCCTTCCAGCCGTCGAGGTGCTCGGCGAACGGCGACTCCGCCCCGACCTCGTTTGCAAGCTGATGGAAGCGCGCGATGTTCCCCCTCCCCCCGCATTGCGCCACCAGCCTCCCGCCCGGCCTGAGCGCCGCGTGGATGCGCTCGAAGAGGCGGTCGTGGTCGGGGATCCAGTGGAAGACCGCGTTCGAGAAGGCCGCGTCGACCGGCTCGTCGAGCTCCAGGTCGACCAGGTCGCTCAGGATCACCGTCGCCCTGTCGCCGAGCGCCGGGCGAGCCGCATCGACCATCGAACGTGCCGCGTCGACCGCCACCACGTGCCCGCGCGGCAGCCGCTCGAGGAGCATCCTCGTGACACGGCCCGTGCCACAGCCCGCGTCGAGCACTGTCTCGTCGCCGCTCAGCGGCAGGCGGTCGAGCACCGCGCGCGCCCAGTCCACCTGCGGTTCCGAGATGCGCTCGTAGGTGGAGGCGTCCCAGTCGCGCGTCACAGCGCGGTGGTGACCGGACCCGGGCGCTCTCGCTCGCGCTCGTAGCGCTCGATGGCGTCCGCCCGCTGCAGCGTGACGGCGATGTCGTCGAGCCCGCCGAGCAGCCGGTTGCGGATGTCGGGGTCGATCTCGAAGCCCACGTCCCGATCGCCGAAGGTCACGACCTGGCGCTCGAGGTCGATGGTGGCCTGGCCCGCCTTCCCGAGCGCGCGCACCTCGTCCTCCGGCAGTACCACGGGCACGAGGCCGATCTTCGTGCAGTTGGAGTAGAAGATGTCCCCGAACGACGGCGCGACGATCGCCCGGAAGCCGTAGTCCTCCAGCGCCCACGGCGCGTGCTCGCGCGACGAGCCGCAGCCGAAGTTCCGGCCGGTGGCGAGGATCGCGTTTGGCGGGAGCTCCCATCCCGGCTCCTTGGCCCAGTCGTAGAACAGGAACTGGCCGTAGCCGGTGCGCTCGACGCGCTTGAGGAACTGCTTGGGGATGATCTGGTCGGTGTCGACGTCGGCGCGGTCCAGCACCGTGACCTCGCCGTCGATGATGCGAACCGGCTCCATCCGCTAGCTCCAGTCCCGGATGTCGACGAAGTGCCCCTCGATCGCAGCGGCCGCGGCCATCTCCGGGCTGACAAGGTGCGTCCGGCCGCCACGACCCTGGCGGCCCTCGAAGTTCCGGTTGGAGGTCGAGGCGCAGCGCTCGCCAGGCGACAGGACGTCCGGGTTCATGCCGAGGCACATCGAGCAGCCGGCCGAGCGCCAGTCGAATCCGGCCCGGCGGAAGACCTCGTCGAGGCCCTCCCCCTCGGCCTCGGCCTTCACCTGCTGCGACCCGGGGACGACCATCGCGTTCACGTGGCCGCTCACCCGCCTGCCCTCCACCATGCGCGCGGCCGCGCGCAGGTCGCCGATGCGGGAGTTCGTGCAGGAGCCGATGAACACCCGGTCGAGCTCGATCTCGCGGATCGGAGTGCCTGGGCGGAGCTCCATGTACCGGAGTGCGCGCTCCTCGCCCTCGGTCGACGGCTCGGGCACCTCGCCGGTCACCGGCGCGACCATCTCGGGCGTCGTCCCCCAGGTGACCTGCGGTGAGACCGCCGATGCATCGACCTCCACGTCGTTGTCGAACGTCGCCCCATCCTCGGTGCGCAGAGCCGTCCACTCCTCCACGGGCAGCGGGCCGGGGGCGGCGGGGCGGCCGTCGAGCCACTCGAACGTGACGTCGTCGGGGCCGATCATCCCGGCGCGTCCGCCACCCTCGATGGTCATGTTGCAGATCGTCATGCGCCCCTCCATCGAGAGGCGCTCGATCGGCTCGCCGGCGTACTCGATCGCGTAGCCCACGCCGCCGGAGACCCCGACCTGGCCGATCGTGGCCAGGATCAGGTCCTTGGGCGTGACCCCAAAGCCCAGCTCGCCGCGGTACAGGACCCGCATCGACTTCGGCTTCGACTGCATCAGCGTCTGGGTGGCGAGCACGTGCTCCACCTCACTCGTCCCGATGCCGACCGCCAGTGCGCCGAAGGCGCCGTGCGTGGCCGTGTGGGAGTCGCCGCAGACCACCGTCATCCCGGGCTGGGTGGCCCCCAGCTCCGGCGCGATCACGTGGACGATCCCCTGGCGGTCGGAACCGATCGAGTAGACCGGGATCCCGAACTCCGCGCAGTTGCGCTCGAGGGTCTCGACCTGGATCCGGGACAGGTGGTCGGCGATCTGCGCCGCGACCATCGAGCCGTCGGTGGGCACGTTGTGGTCCGCGGTGGCCAACGTCCGGTCCGGGCGGCGCACCCGGCGGCCCACGAGCCGCAGGCCGTCGAAGGCCTGGGGCGAGGTGACCTCGTGGACCATGTGGAGGTCGACGTAGATCAGCCCGGGCGCCACCTCGTGGCTCGCCCAGATCTTGTCGAAGAGCGTCCTCGGCTCGGGCACGGTCAGCTCCTCCTCAGGCCGGCGCTCACCACGGCCGTGAAACTGGCCTCGCGGTCGCCCGGGTTCTCGAAGTGGTGCGGCAGGTCGGCGTCGAACGTGACCGCATCGCCGTCCTCGAGGTCGTGCGCGATCCCGTCGCAGACGAGCGTCACGCGGCCCGCGGTGACGACCGCCGTCTCGCGGCTGCCCGGCTCGTGGATCGGCGGGTCATCCGGCCCTCCGGTCGCCGCGCCCGGAGCGAGCACGTGATGCGAGACCTCGGCGCGCTGGCCCGGGAGCGGCGGCGTGAGCACCTCGTACGAGTGGCCGCGGGCACGCGCACCGCCGGGCCGCCGCTCGGCGCGCCGTACCACCGTCACGCCGTCCGCCTCGTCAAGGCGCAGCAGCTGGGAGAGCGACAGCTCGAGGCCGCCCGCGATCCGGGCCGCCACCGCGAGCGTCGGGCTCGTCTCGCCGCGCTCGACCTGGGACAGCATTGGCGCCGAGACTCCCGCTCGGTCGCCCAGGTCGCGCAGCGAGAGGTCCATCGCCTCCCGGAGGGCGCGGACGCGGGGCCCGATCCGCAGGGGCTCGGGTGGCGCGATGGTGCTCATGTGTGCCGCTGTACGTTATCACGTACGCACGTATGCCGGAACGCTCACTGCGCGCCCGGCGCCGCCGCGATCCTCCAGTGGCCGTGCTCCTTCTGCAGGTCGGTGAAGGTCGACCGGGCTGCGGTGGCCAGCACGGCTGTGGCGTGGTCGCCCTGGATCTTCACGTCGGTGACCTTCACCTTCCGCAGGGCCGCCAGCACGCGCGGGCCGGCCTGGTTGTGGATGCGGTCCAGGGCGATGCCGCAGTCGCTCGTCCCCATCGTGCTCCGGATCCTCGCGACGAAGGCTCGGCGCGTGGCGCTCGCCATCAGGGAGCACGCCTTCGCGCCGTCCCCGGAGACGAAGGCGTCTAGGTAGCCGTGCATCGTCGACGCCACCTCGTCCTCGGCGCTGCGGCCGCACCCCGAGAGCGCGACGGTGACGGTGGCGAGGATCGCCGTGAGGCGCCTCACAGCGCCGCCTCGATCAGCCGCCGGAGCTCCGCGGCATCCGGTGGATCCGGCGTGTTCACGAGGTCCGGGCGCTCCAGGACCGCCCCCACGATGGCGTCCACCTGGTCGGCGCGCACGCCGAGGTCTGACAGCGCGGTGGCGCCCGAGAGCGCTGCGAGCTCCGCGACCCGGTCGGGTGCCGCCTCGGCCCTCCGCTCGGCGCCGAGCGCCTCCGCGAGCTGCGCCAGCTGTTCCGGCGCCCGCGGAACCATCGCCCGGAGCGTGTGCGGGAGGAGCACGGCGTAGGCCCGCGCGTGCGGAGCGCCGGTCACCCGGACGAGCGTCTGGCCGACCACGTGGTGGAGCGCGAACCCCGCGGAGCCGACCGCGTAGCCCGCCAGGATCGCGCCCAGCGCGAGGGCGAGCCTCGCGTCGGCCTCGTCGCGTGACTCGAGCCCGTGCGCGAGCCGCGACGCCGCCCGCAGCGCCGCGAGCTCCGACACCGGGTTGGCGACCGGCCCGTAGAGGGCCTCGGCGGCGTGCGCCAGCGCGTTCATCGCGCTCGCGGCCCGGGGCTCCGGCGGCTGGGAAGCCGCGAGGTCGGGATCTGCGAGCACCAGCGACGGCCGCACCAGACGCCAGTCGTCGACGCCCGCCGGCATGCGGTGGAACCGAGTCATGGGCGCGCCGGACAGCGTCGTGGGGACCGCCGCGCACGCCAGCCCGTCCGCACCTGAGAGTCCCTTGGCGACGTCGATCACCCGCCCACCGCCCAGCGCGACCAGCGGACGGCCGCCGACCTCCGATCGGACCGCCGCGGCAGCCTCGGGAACAGGGCCGTCCGGCACGTGGAGCACCGATCCCGCGGCGCCCGCGAGCGCCGGCGCCTGCAGGGCGGCCCGCTCCGTGGTGAGCAGGGCGAAGCCGTCGAAGCCGCGCTGCGCCAGCAGCGAGGGCGCTTCGTCGGCCGCCCCGCGAGCGAACCGGATCAACCGCTCCCCGTCGATCCAGGTGAAGTCCCTCAACGACGTCGCGGGGTGTCGGCCTCGAAGCGCTCGACGGCCGCGAGGTCGAAGTTACCGTGGTCGCTGCCGAGCCCCTGGGCCACCAGCGCCGCAGTCGCACAGCCGAGGTCGGCGGCGGCGCGGCGGTCGCGCCCGAGCGAGAGCCCACGCAGGAACCCCGCCGAGAACGCGTCGCCGCACCCGGTTGTGTCGACGACGTCGACCTCGAACGCGGGCACGGACTCATCGCTGTCGGCGTCGACGATCACGACGCCCTCTCCCCCGCGCGTCGCGGCGACGCATCCCACGCCCCGCTCGACGAGCGCCCTGCATCCGTCCACCAGCTCCGACGCGCCGGTGAACCCCAGCACCTGCTCGTCGTTAGGCAGCAGGTAGTCCAGGTGCGGGAGCGCGGGCGCCACCCACTCGAACAGGCCCGGATCGCCCGGGGCGAGGATGTCGGCCGAGGTGACGGCGCCGTCCTCGCGCGCCCGCGAGAGGATCTTCGCGGCCGCCTCCCCACCCATGAACTCCGGCCCGCCGAGGTGGAGGTGCGTGGCGGCCTCGATCGCCTCCCAGGGCGCGTCGTCCGGGCCGTACGTGGCATTCGCGCCCACCACGTGGAAGGCGGGCCGCTCTCCGGTCGGCCGGATGGGAAGCACGCTTGCCGAGGTCTGCACGTCCTCCCGCTGGACCAGGAGCGACGTGTCCACGCCGTCGCGCTCCAGAAGGGCGGTGAGCATCTGGCCGACGGCGTCGGTCCCGATCGCGCCTGCGCTCTGCACGGTCGCCCCGAGCTTGGCGAGCACGAGCGCCGCTCCGCCGGCGGATCCCGCAGCCGTGATGCGGATCTGCTCCACCAGTTGACCGCCCTGCCCCTCCGGGATCGTCTCGACCGGGCGGACGAGCACGTCGAGCACGTGGACGCCCATCACGATCGCCTTCATCTGGTCGGTCATCGGCTCCCCTCGTCCGCCGGCCTCGTCGTCCCGTAGCGCCGCTCGATCGCCGCGGTCACCACCGCCTGCCGCTGGTCCTCGTCGAGCTCGCGCGGCGTGCCGATCGCCGCCGCGTGCCAGTACACGCCGCAGGCCCACTCGAGCAGCAACGCGAGCTCCACCGCGCCTGCCAGTTCGGCGGCGTGCGTGATCGCTCCGTGGTTCGCCATCAGCGCTCCGGTGCGTCCCTCGAGCGCCTCGAGCACGTTCTCGGCGAGCTCGGAAGTGCCGAAGGTCGCGTAGCGCGCCACGCGCACCGGTCCGCCGAGGAGCAGCATCTGGTAGTGCACGCACGGCAACTCGTCCTCCAGCACGCAGGAGAGTGCGGTTGCCATCGGCGCGTGCGTGTGGACCACGGCACCGGCGTCGTAGCGGCGGTACACACCGAGGTGGAGGTCGAGCTCCGAGGTGGGCGCGAGCTCGCCTTCCACGACACGGCCGTCCATGTCGATCACGCTCACCAGCTCGGGCGTCGCGTCCGCCAGCACGGCGCCCGTGGCGCTGATCGCCACGTGGTCACCTGCCCGCGCGCTCACGTTGCCGGCCGTCCCGACCACCAGCCGCTCCTCCGCCAGGCGCCCGCAGGCCGCGGCCACCTGCTCGCGCGCGCGGTCGACGTTAGGGGCGGCCATCGGGCGCCGAGGGTACCCTGACCGGTGAGGCTGATGCGGTGAGCGAGCCCGAAGCCCACGACGGATATCTCGATCCCGACTCGGTCGCGTGGAAGGTGATCGGGCATCCGGTCTCGATCGTCGGCGGGCTCCGCGCCCTGATCATCCAGGCGCTCCATCCGCTCGCGATGGCCGGCGTCGCGCAGCACAGCGACTACAAGCACCGCGCGGTCGAGCGCCTCCGCCGGACCGCCTACTACGTCACAGCGACGGTGTTCGGCGACCGCGCCACCGCCGACGCCGCGGCGGCACGGGTGCGCCGCATCCACAGGAGCATTCGGGGAATCGACCCTGTCACCGGCCGCGCCTACAGCGCCGACGACCCCGACACCCAGCTCTGGGTGCACTGCGTGGAGTGGCACTCGTTCCTTGCCGTTTACCGCGCGTATGTGGGCGGGCTCTCACCCGAGGACGAGGATCGCTATATCGCGGAGGGCGTCCGCGTGGCCCCGCTTGTCGGGCTCCCGGCTGAGATGGTCCCGCGGACCGTGGCCGAGCAGCGTGCCTACTTCGCCGCGGTGCGGCCTCAGCTGTGCATCTCGGAGCCGGCGCGCGAGGCGATCGAGTTCGTGCTCAACCCGCCGCTCACCCGAGAGCTGCTGCCCTACCAGGTACCCGTGCGCCTGATTGCCCGGGCGGCGCTGGCAACCGTCCCGCGCGACCTGCGGCGGCTGGCGGGGATCGACCGACCCCGGATCGTGGACGCCACGACCGTCGCGGCCGGGAGGCCCGCGTTCGCCATGTCCACGCTGCCCGTGCTGCGGGAGGCTCTGTCGATCGCGCTCGGGCCCGAGACCCGCGCGGTGACGCTCGCGGCCCGCGAGGAGCTGGACGCGGCCGCCTAGGTGGTCGATCGGCCGATCACACGGCGCCGCCTGCTCGGCGCAGCGGGCGCAGGGGCGCTGCTCGCCGGGGTTCCCGCCGGCGCGCTCGCGCGGCGCACCGTCCGGCACGCCGACGTGGTCGTGGTGGGAGCCGGGTTCGCCGGGCTCTCGGCCGCGCGTGAGCTGGTCCGCAGTGGGAGGTCGGTGGTGGTGCTCGAGGCGCGGCACCGCGTGGGCGGCCGGGCGCTCAACGCCGAGCTCGGCGGAGGCGTGATCTCCGAGCGCGGCGCGACCTTCATCGGTCCCACACAGAACCGGATCAGGCGCCTCGCCAAAGAGGTCGGCGTCGGCACCTTCCCGACCTACGACGAGGGCGACGACGTCTACCTGCACGACGGCAAGCGGTCCACGTACAGCGACAGAGGGCCCACGGGAACCGCCCCGCCCGATCTGGAGATCCTCGGCGACATCGCCACCGCCGTCTACAAGATCGACCAGATGGCGCGCCAGGTGCCGGTCGGCTCGCCCTGGAAGGCGTCGAAGGCCGCGGAGTGGGACGCCCAGACGCTGAAGGACTTCGTGCTCGCCAACACGGACGGTAACCCGCGCTTCATCCGCCTTCTCGAGGTGGTGACCCGTGCGGCCGTGGGCGCCGAGCCGCAGGACGTCTCGCTCCTGTGGACGGTCAACTTCATCGCCGCGTCCGGCGACGAGCACCACGCCGGAACCTTCGAGCGGAACTTCAACACGCGCGGCGGGGCCCAGCAGACGCGTTTCCGCGGGGGCTCGCAGCGGGTGGCAAAGCTGGTGGCGCGCGAGCTTGGCGACCGGATCGTGCTCGGCTCACCGGCGCGGCGGATCACCCAGCTGCCGCACGGCGTGCTCGTGTCGTCCGACGCGGCGGTGGTACACGCCAAGCGGGCGATCGTCGCGATCCCGCCCGTCCTGAGCGCAGAGATCGTCTACGAGCCCGCGCTGCCGGCGAGCCGAGAGGACCTGCTCGCGCGCTTCCCGCAGGGAACGCTGACCAAGGTCACCGCTGTGTACGACCGCCCCTTCTGGCGCGACAAGGGCCTGACGGGCACCGCGGTCTGCCTCGATCCGCCGCTCGGCGCAACGTTCGACGACTCGCCGGAGGACGGAAGCGTGGGGATCGTGTTCGGGTTCGTTGGCGGTGCCGCGGCGAGATCCTTCAATCGCCGGCCCCCTAGCGAACGCCGCGCCGTTGCGCTCGAGGGGTTCTCCAAGCTCTTCGGCTCCGAGGGTCTCCACCCGACCCGGTACCTGGAGAGCAACTGGCGGAAGCAGAAGTGGACCCGGGGCTGTCCACTGGCCTACACCGGCCCTGGCACGCTCACGAAGTTCGGCCCGGCGCTGCGAAAGCCTGTGGGCCGCATCCACTGGGCCGGGACCGAGACGTCGGTCTTCTGGAGCGGCTACATGGACGGCGCCGTGCGCTCGGGCGAGCGCGCAGCCCGAGAGGTGCTGCGCAGGCTCTGACTCACCTGGGTTCGAGCATCACCAGCGGGATCTTGCGGTCGGTCCGCCGCTGGTAGCCCTCGTAGCCGCTGTAGGCGCGCACCACCTCCGGCCATAGGCGCTCCCGCTCGGCGTCGGTCGCGACCCGCGCCGTCACCGGGATCTTGCGCGGACCGACCTGGATCGTGGTCTCCGGGTTCGCGCGCAGGTTGTGGAACCAGGCCGGGTGCTTAGGGTGCCCGCCCTTCGAAGCCACGATCACGAACGCGTCGCCGTCCTCGATGTACACGAGCGGCGTGGTCCGGGCCTTGCCGCTCTTCGCCCCCACGTGGTCCAGCAGCAGCATCGCCGGCATGCCGGGCATCCGGTGCCCGACCAGGCCTCGACTGAGCCGGTAGAGGAGCGTGTGGACGTCGGTCCCGAGGTAGAAGAGGCGCCACACGGCCTATGGAGTCGGCGTCTCGACCGCGCCGGCGCGGCGCAGGTGGTGCTCGGCCTCCGCCGCGGCCGACTCGGACAGGGCGTTCGACAGCGCTCGCAGGTAGGCCCGCCCGGAGGCTTCCAGGATGTCGGTTGACACGCCCTGGCCCGACGCCAGGAAGCCGTTCAGCTCGAGCAGCACGGTGACCTCGCCCAGCGCGTCGCGACCGCCGGTGACGGCGCTCACGTGGTACTCCTTCAGCCGCGCCTCGTGCCCGGTGGCCGCATTGATCGCGCTGAAGAAGGCGTCGACCGGCCCGTCGCCCGTGAAGTTGCCCTCGGCCACCTCGCCGCCCGGCATCCGCACCGCCACGTGCGCGAGCGGCGCCCGGTTCGATGAGGCCTCGATGTCGAACGACTCGAGCACGAACGACTCCGGCGACTGGCGCATCTCGTCGGAGACGATCGCCTCGAGGTCGAGCGCGGTGATCGCCTTCTTCTTGTCGGCCAGGTCCTTGAAGCGCCGGAAGGCCGTGTTCAGCGCCGGCCCCTCGACCTCGAACCCGAGCTCCTCCAATGCCTTCCGGAGCGCGTGCCGGCCGGAGTGCTTGCCCAGCACGATCGAGTTCGTCTCCAGCCCGATCGTGGTGGCGTCCATGATCTCGTAGGTGGTGCGCTCCTTCAGGACGCCGTCCTGATGGATGCCCGCCTCGTGCGCGAACGCGTTGCGGCCGACGATCGCCTTGTTCGGCTGCACGTTGTAGCCGGTCAGCCGCGACACGAGCCGGCTGGTGCGCGCGATCTCGCGAGTGTTCGCGCCAGTCCACAGGGCCACGCTGGACTCGCGCGTGTGGAGCAGCATCACGATCTCCTCGAGCGAGGCGTTCCCCGCGCGCTCGCCGATTCCGTTCACGGCGCACTCCACCTGCCGGCACCCTGCCTGCAGCCCGGCGAACGAGTTGGCCACCGCGAGCCCGAGGTCGTTGTGGCAGTGGACGGAGACCACCACGTTGCGCAGGTCCGGCACCAGCCGGTACAGCTCCTCGAACATCGCCCCGTACTCGTGAGGCATCGTGTAGCCGACGGTGTCGGGGACGTTGATCGTGGTGGCCCCCTCGTCGAGCGCGATCTGGATGACCTCGGCCATGAACTCCACGTCCGAGCGCGACCCGTCCTCGGGCGAGAACTCGACGTCGTCGGTGTACTGCTTGGCGTGCGCGACCGCAGCGCGCGCCTGCCCCTTCACGTCGTCGCGCGTTGTCTGGAGCTTGCGCTCGATGTGGATGTCGCTGGTCGCGATGAAGGTGTGGATCCGCGGGCGCTCGGAGTCCTTGATCGCCTTCCACGCGGCGTCGATGTCCTGGAAGCTGGTGCGCGACAGGCCACAGATCACTGGGCCGTGCACCTCGCGGGCGATCGCCTGAACGGCCTCGAAGTCGCCGGGGGAGGTGATCGGGAAGCCGGCCTCGATGATGTCCACACCGAGCCGGGCGAGCTGGTTCGCGATCTCCAGCTTCTCGGCCTTGTTGAGCGAGATCCCGGGGGACTGCTCGCCGTCGCGGAGCGTCGTGTCGAAGATCCGTACCCGGTCCGCTTCGCGCCTGCCCTGCGTGGTGTTCTCGGTCATGTCGTTCCTTTCAGTGCTCCGCTTCGGTCTCCTCTGGTCTCGCGGCTACGCGGCCGCCACGCGCTATTCCCCCCGAAGGGGGAGGAGGAGAAGTCGAAGCGAGAGCTGGAACGTCATCGCTCTCGTCCACTCTACAGAGTGAGCACCACCTTGCCCACGTTCTTTCGCTCGGCGATGTAGCGGTGCGCGTCGGGACCCTGCTCGAGCGGGAAAGCCTCGGCCACGACCGGCCGCAGCCTCCCGGCCTCGGTCCACTCCCGCAGCGGCTGGACGTACTCGTCGAGCGAGCCCTTCGCGTCCCAGAGCTTGAGCATGTTGAGCCCGATGACCGACTTCGAGCGCGACATCATCGGGACCGGGAAGAACGGCGGCATCTCGACCATGGTTTTGAGCGCGCGCGGAATGCTGCGCTTCTCGCCCCCCGCGATCGACGTGGCGCCGTAGCAGACCAGCCGCCCGCCCGGCCCGAGCAGCGACCAGCTCCGCCGGAAGCTCCTGCCGCCGATCGCGTCCATGATGAGGTCGAGGGGCTCCTCGCTGCCCGCTATGCGGCGAACCTCCTTGGCGAAGTCGGCGCTCGTGTAGTCGATCGCGTGATCGACCCCGAAGCCCCGAATCGCGTCGTGCTTGGATGGCGACGCGGTCCCGTAGATCTCATCGGCCCCGGCCAGCTTCGCGATCTGCGTCGCGGCGATGCCCACGCCACCGGCGGCCGCGTGGATCAGGATCCGCTCGCCCTCCCGGAGCGAGCCGTAGCGGATCAGGCCCGCGTACGCGGTGGCGTACACCACCGGCAGCGCGGCGCCCTCCTCGAAGCTCCAGCCGTCCGGGAGCGGCACCGTGTCGTTGGCCCGGACTACGACGAGCTCCGCGTACCCGCCGAAGCGGCAACCGGCGAGCACGCGCTCGCCGACCGCGGGCGACTCGACCCCGTCCCCCACCATGTCCACCTCGCCGGCCACCTCGTAGCCGACCACGCACGGCGGCTTGGGCGCGTCTTGGTAGAGGCCCATCCGGGCAAGGAGGTCGGCGAAGTTGATGCCCGCCGCGCGGACCCGGATGCGCACCTCACCCGGGCCTGGTTGCGGGTCGGGCCGCTCCTCCACCTTCAGCACCTCGGGCGGCCCGTGCTCGGTTATGACCAGGGTCCTCATGCCCGCCGCAAGCTACAAGCTAACCGTGCGCCCGGTGAAGAAGCCGTCGCTCGCCACCACCGCGTCGACGACCTCCTGCGGCACCGCCGACTCGGCGGTGACCACCATCACGGCCTCGGTGGACGCGGCCGGCTCCGGCTCCCCGTCGTCGGGCCGCAGGCCCACCGCCGCCGAGATCACGTTCACGCCGGCCTCGCCCAGGGCGGTCCCCACCCGGCCGAGCATGCCCGGCTGGTCGCGATAGCGGAACACGGCCATGTGCGGCTCGAGCTGGACGTTGAAGCGCGAGCCCCAGGCCTCGAGCAGGTGCGCCCGGTTCCGTCGCCCGAGGGTCGTGCCGACCACGCGGGTGGAGCTGTCGCCGCTCCTGACCGTGACGCGCACGAGGTCGGTGAAGTCCCGCGCGTGGGGCCGGCTGGTCTCGGCGATCTCGATGCCGCGCTCTGCGGCGAGCGTCGGTGCGTTCACGTCGTTCACCTGCTCCTCGGTGCGGCCGCGGAGGATGCCCTTCAGGACCTGCACCGTCAGCAGGCGCGTGTCGCGCTCGGCGATCCGCCCCAGGTACTCCACCTCCACCGCGTCGATCGAGCTTCCCTCGGCCAGAGCGGCGCCGATCCGGCCGAGTGCGTCGCTCAGCGGCACGAACGGGCCCAGCTCCTCCAGGTCCTCCGCGCGCACCGCGGGCACATTCACGGCGCTCGTGACCACGCCGCCGGTGAGCGCGGCCACGACCTGCTCCGCGGCCTGGTAGCCGGCGCGGTCCGTGGCCTCGGCCGTGGAGGCGCCCAGGTGCGGAGTGACGACCACGTTCGGGTAGCCGAAGAGCGGATGCTCGGTGGCCGGCTCCTCGCGGAAGACGTCCAGCGCGGCCGCGGCCACCTTGCCGGAGTCGAGCGCGGCCTTCAGGTCCTCGTCCACCACCAGCGGCCCCCGCGCCACGTTGAGGACCCGGACCCCGTCCTTCATCTTCGAGAAGGCCTCGGCGTCGAGCCAGTCCTCGGTCTCCGGCGTCTTCGGGAGGTGGATCGTCACGAAGTCGGAGGCGGCGTAGAGCTCGTCCGATGTGGCGGCCCGCTCCACGCCGAGCTCACGGAAGCGCTCCTCCGCCACGTAGAGGTCGAAGGCGATCACGCGCATCCCGAAGGCCTGGGCGCGCTGGGCCACCAGCTGGCCGATGCGGCCGAACCCCAGGATGCCGAGCGTCTTCTCGTTGAGCTCGACGCCGCTGAACTTGGACCGCTCCCACTTCCCGGAGGTGAGCGACGCGTGCGCCTGGGGCACGTTGCGGGCGAGCGCGAGCAGCATCGCCATGGTGTGCTCGGCCGCGGTGATGACGTTGGACTGCGGTGCGTTCGCCACCACGATGCCGCGCTTGGTGGCGGCGTCGACGTCCACGTTGTCCACCCCCACTCCGGCGCGGCCGATCGCGCGCAGGCGATGCGCGTTGTGCAGCAGATCAGCGGTCAGCTTCGTCGCCGACCGGACGAGGATCCCGTCGAACTCGCCGATGCGACGCCCGAGCTCGTCGTCCGGCCAGTCGACGCCGACCTCCACGTCGAATCCAGCCTCGCGCAACAGCTCGAGCCCGGAGTCCCCGATCTTCTCCTTTACGAGGACGCGAGGGCGGTCGTTCACGCGGGCGCGGCCGCCGGGACGCCGGCCTCCAGGAAGACGGCCTGGGCGGCGCCAACGCCAGCGCCCAGCTCGACCTCGTGGCCCAGCTCGCGCAGCGTCATCTCGAACGCCGCGAACGTGGTGACTATGTCGAACGCGCCGAAGTAGCCGCAGTGGGCTATCCGGGCGATCTTGCCCTTGAGCTGACCCTGGCCGCCGGCGATCGTCACGCCGAAGCGGTCGCGCATCAGCTTGGGCACCTTGGCGCCGTCGATCGAGTCGGGAAGCCTGATCGCGGTGACCACGTTGGCGTTCTCATCCTCCGGGCCGAACACCTCCAGGTCGAGCGCCTTGACGGCGGCACGCGCAGCGCGGCCCAGCACGCGGTGGCGCTCGAATACCTGCTCGAGGCCCTCCTCCGCGATCAGCCCCAGCGCCACGTCGAGGCCCATGAACAGCGTGACCGCCGGCGTGAACGGGCTGTCGGGCGGGTCCTTGCGCTGGCCCTTGACCGTCGCTCCCCAGTCGAAGTACGCGCGACGCCCGGGCGACTCCTCAGCGCGCGCGAGGGCCGCCTCGTCCGCGCTGGCGAAGGCCAAGCCGGGCGGGCACATCAGCGCCTTCTGGGACCCGGACACGACGACGTCCACTCCCCAGTCGTCCTGGGGGATCGGCACCGCGCCGAGGCCGGACACGGCGTCTACCGCGATCAGGGCGCCCGCGGCATGGGCCACCTCGGTGAGCGCCTGGATGTCGTTGACCACGCCGGTGGAGGTCTCGGACAGCGTCGTGAAGACGACGGGAACGCCGGGATTCTCGCCCAGCTTGCGCTCGAGGTCGGCGGGCTCCACCCGGTTCCCCCAGCCGGCGTCGAGGTGCACCAGCTCCGCGCCGAAGGTCTCGCAGAGCTCCACCCACCGCTCGCCGAACTTCCCGCACGAGGCCACCAGCGCGGGTTCGCCGGGCCGTACCAGGTTGGCGACGGCCGACTCCATGGCGCCCGATCCCGAGGCCGCGAACGCCAGCACGTCGTTCCCTGTCTGGAAGACGTCCCTCAGCCGGTCGAGGCAGCGCGCGTACACCTCGATGAACGCGGGCGCGCGGTGGTAGAGGACCGGCTGGGCCATCGCCTCCGACACTGCGGGCGGTATCGGCGTGGGCCCCGCCGTCATCAGATACTGCTTGAGGAAGGGGTTCGCCATGCGGTCGGGCCAAGATAGCGGACCCCTCGGAGCGCCCGGATGCCGGATCCGCGTGTCCGCGATCAGTGCCGCGCGATGTAGACGAGCACCCCGAGCAGCACGATCACGGTGGTTGCGATCCCGACCGTGAGCGCGATGCTGACCTCGACCTTCCCCTGCCGCGTCTCCCCGCGCTTTATCCGGCCCCGCCCGATCGCGCCCAGGACCGTGGCCGCGATGCCGAGCGGCAGGGCGAAGATGCCGACCACCCGGAAGAACAGGACCCCGAAGGCCGCCACCGCCAGGCCAAGCGCCACCCCCGCCACGGAGTTGCCCGGATCCGCCCACGGCTCGGGACCCATGTGGGCGTCAGGCGCGAGGTCGACGGCGCGCGGCGAGATCCGCCATCCGGGGGGCGGCCCCGGTTGCGGCCCCGGGGGCACCGGCGGCAGCCACTCCCCGCCGCCGGACGGTGACTGCTCGGGCTCGGACGGCACGCCCGCTCCCTCAGGCCGCTCGGGCGTCTCCGTCGGTGTCCCCTGTCCTAGTCCAGCGAGAACGGCGGGTACTTCTCGGTCATCCAGAAGTAGCCGTACGCGTTCGCGCGGGTCCTCCAG
>Ga0209577_10003257_pt1 | contig 15284 bp, 10 predicted proteins | sample GraSoiAngelo_109_FD_185874 | JGI IMG/M metagenome (GOLD analysis project Ga0209577, IMG submission 185874) | Grasslands soil microbial communities from the Angelo Coastal Reserve, California, USA - 14_0903_12_20cm (SPAdes) (version 2) | ecosystem: Environmental > Terrestrial > Soil > Grasslands...
ATTGTCGATCCGGGATCGAGCTTCATCACACCGGTGAGATTCGCGATCGACTCCGCACCGGAGAGCGCAAGAATCACGCCGACAAATTGCACCCAGAGGACGCCCAGGCTTTCGTGCCGCGGTTCGAGAAAGCGCGTGGTCAAATGCGGCACACTTATCCCGATCAAAATGACAACGACAACTGCAGTCGGCAGCGCGAGCGCCGCAGCGAAACTCCCCGAATGTTTTGGGCCGAGATAATTGATTAAGCCCATGACCACGAGCAGCGCCATCGTGGTCAACGCGATGTGATCGCGCAGGAACTTGATCCAAATGATATGCTCAGCGCCTGAAGTGACATAGCTTAGTGCCGACCAGCCGCTGAGAGCGGCCGTTACCGTCAAGTCAGCTACGAGCAAAAGCGCGCCGACCACGGCTAGCAAACGTCCCTGTGACCGCGCGGATGAGTAAACACCCCCGCCATCGGGGAAGTGCCGACAGATCACGATGTAATTCACGCCGACGAGCGCGGTGACGACACAGACTGCAAGAATGATCGGTAGAGATGAAAACCCGGCCGCGAGAAACGCGAGGCCGATCACATATGCCTTGCTGGTCCCCCAATCGCCGTAGAGCAATGCGGCAGCGCGTTTCCAATCCAGATTACGCGGCCGATGCACGCCCGCACTCGCGTCAAGAACGACATCCTCCAACAACTCTGCCATGGCTTGTGGCAGAGAATCTCGATGGCGCGCTCCTTGACTGGCAAGCTATTTCTCGGCCAGTAAACGGTTACCCGGCGAAGCGGTAACCAATTCCCAGCTGCGTCTGAATCAAAGATGGTTTTGCTGGATCCGGCTCGATTTTTTGGCGCAGATGCGTGACGTAGACGCGTAAGTACTGCCGATGCTCCTCGGACTTCGGGCCCCAGATTTCGCGCAGGATGTGGCGATGCGTGAGCACGCGTCCTGGATGTTTCACGAATAACCGGAGCAAAGCGTACTCGGTGGCGGACAATTTGATTTCACGGCCTGCGCGCATGACCACATGCGCCGTAAGATCGACGACCAGATCGCCATTTTTGAATACAGACACTTCTTCTGACGGCCGTGTCTTGCGTTGCGCGGCGCGGAGGCGTGCAAGCAATTCCGGAGTACTAAATGGCTTGGTGATGTAATCGTCCGCACCGGCATCCAGCGCCGCTACTTTTTCCTGCACATCATCACGCACCGTCAGAACGATGACCGGTACTTCGCTCCATTCCCGCAAGCGTTTTAGCACTTGCAATCCATCAAGGTCCGGCAGCCCGAGATCGAGCAGGACCACGTCCGGTTTGCGCGTGGCGATTTCCATCAGCCCCAGTTGCCCGGTCTCGGTTTCATGCACCTTGTAGTTCTCGCCCTCGAGGACAAGCCGCAGCAGCCGGCGGATCTGAACCTCGTCGTCAATGATTACGGCGACGTGATTCATTTAGCGGATGACACGCGCGCCGCCAGAGCCTTAACGGCGGATGCCTCGACGGTTTCTCGCGGCGACACGCCTGTCGCCACAGATTCCGCGCCAGGAAGTCGCATTGCTTCACTGATAGGCAAACGAATGGAAAACACCGCACCGCCCCCCTGGCGGTTCTGCGCAACGATTTGGCCGCCATTCGCCTCGATCAATTGTCGCGCAATCGAGAGCCCGAGGCCGATACCACCGGGACGAGTGCGCGGACCGCGATAGAACTTTTGAAATACTTTTGTTTCCTCTCCCGGTTCGAGGCCGGCGCCGCGATCGGCCACGGAAATGACCAGCGTGGAATCATCGCGGGTGGCGCTAACTTCAATCGGGCGATCGCTTTTGCCATAACTCATCGAGTTAGAGAGCAACGCATTTAGCGCCTGCTGAATCAGGCCCGAGTCCACGGAAACTGCCGGTAGGTTCTTCGCGATGTTGATTTGCACGTCACCTTCTTTCAATCCGGAAGCAGCAACTGCTTCGTGCACGAGTTCGCCTGGATCGCACCACTCGCAAACCGGTTGAAGAAGGCCGGATTCCAAGCGCGTCGCATCGAGCAAGTTGTTCACCGTGTGGGTAAGGCGCCGCGCTGCTTGTTGTAATTCAACGGAATCGGGGCGCGGTTGTTGCAATGCAGCGGTCATCGCGGCGAGTGGCGTCTTTAACTCATGCGACACGGAATCGAAAAGCGCCTTTTGTAGTTTCTGCGATTCGCGCGCCACCTGAGCTTCGCGGTTCTCCTGCAGCGCGCGTTCCTTGTCCACAAAAACAGCAAGTTGCGCAGCGAACGCGTCCAGCAATTCGCGCTGCTCCAACGTAGGCAACGTCTTCAGGCGCACGCTTAGCACACCTTCAGCGCTGTCGCCGGCAACCAGCGGAATGTGCAAGCATTCTGAATCCGGAAGCGTGTCCGTTGATTTCCCAGCGGCTTGTTTCTTTTGAAAGGCCCAGATCGCAACGCTCTCGCCTTTTCTCGATGGCGCGAACGTGCTGGCGGGATGTTGCGTGAGGCCATTTTCGTCACGCAACCAGACTGCCGCATCCGCCCGAAAGAAATCTCTGATCAACTGTAAAACTTTGGGGAGCGCTTGCGTGAGATCGCCGCTGGCGGCCAGCGTGCGCGTTAGACGATACAACGCCGTGGCGCGTTCCTCGCGGCGTCGCTCGGCTTGTTCACGTTCGTGCAATTGCGTCGCCAGATGTCCGATGACCACCGCGATAACAAAGTACGCACCAAACATCATGAAGTCTTCGAACTTGCTGATGTAAAAGGTGAACCGTGGTGGGATGAACAGGAAATTCCAGAGCAACGCGCTAAGCGAGGCGAGAAAAAACGTCGGCCATCGACGGAGACGCATTCCGGCCAGTACGACTGCAAACAAATAGAAGAGCGCGATCGCCCAGTAGCCGATGAAGTTAAACACCGATAATGCGAAGGCCGTGACGACAGCTGCGATGCCTAACGCGGTCCCAAACTCCTGCCAGGGCGTGCGCGCCAAACGTTGTTCGAGGCCTTCGCGTCGCGGCTGCGCCGATTCCTCTGTGGGGATCATATGAATGTCGATGTTGCCGCTGTGGCGCATCAGCCAGCTCAGGGGATCGCGCTTCAACAAACTGAGCCAGCGCGCCCCGAGCGGTTTCCCGATGACGATTTGTGTGACGTTGTTCTCGCGCGCGACGCGGAGCAGCGTTTCAGCAATGTCACTGCCAGGGGTAGAAACGACCTCCGCTCCGAGCTGGCGCGCAAGCGCCAGGTAGCGAGTGAGTCGCGTCTGTTCCTCCTGCGAAAGCGATCGAGGCCCTTCGATGTTTGCCACAAGCCACGATGCCTCCATCGATGAGGCGAGCCGGCGCGTATAACGAATCAGCCGTTCTGAGTACGGACTGGCGCTAACCGCGACCAGTAATCGGTCGGCGCTTTTCCACGGGCCCAGTATTCTTTGCTCCGCCATGATCTCGCGCAGATCGCGGTCCACGTGCTCGGCCACGACGCGTAGCGCCATTTCGCGCAAAGCCGTAAGGTTGCTTTCCCGGAAAAAATTCTTTGCTGCCCATTCTGCGCGTTCGCCGAGATAAACTTTTCCCTCAGCCAACCGTGACAACAGTTGGTCCGGCGTCAGATCGAGAAGAACGATTTGGTCGGCGAGATCGAGAACCGAATCGGGAACAGTTTCACTGACCGGCGCGCCTGTGATTTGACGAACCGTGTCGCTGCGACTGCCGACATGCTGAACGTTAAGCGTTGTAAAAACATTGATTCCGGCATCGAGCAGCTCGAGTACATCCTGATAACGTTTCGGATGACGCGACCCTGGCGCATTGGTGTGCGCGAGTTCATCAACAACCGCGAGACCAGGATGCCAGGTGAGGATGGCGTCGAGGTCCATTTCCTCGAGCTTTGTTCCGCGATATTCGATCTGCGTTCGCGGCATGATCGGCATTCCTTCCAGCAACGCTTCGGTTTCCTTGCGGCCGTGCGTTTCGACTATTCCGATCACGACCTCGCATCCTTCCGCTTGTTTCTGCCGCGCGGCTTGCAACATGGCATAGGTTTTTCCGACACCGGGCGACATCCCGAAGAAAATCTTCAGTTTGCCGCGGGTGGACTCAATCTCCTTGCGCTTCATGCGCGCGAGAAGTGCGTCCGGATCAGGACGTTCCGAATCGCTCATGCGACGTTAGTTTACGACATCTCACCGTTTTGAAAACGTGAACGCGTAACCAACACTCGGCGACAACCCGCTCTAGGTCAGAACGTGAGAATGCAATCTACGCCGACAGTAAACTGGTCGACGTCACTTGACTGATTGAATGGATGCGTGCCGTTTAACGCGCGATCGTAGCGCAGTTCCGGACGGATGTTAAGGCTGGAAATCGGCTTGGCCATCGTTGGCTTAATGTTCACACCGGCTGTGATTGCGCCGTAGGTAGTGTGCCCGCCACCGACTGTGCGCGGATCAATGGTCGGTTCGCCCTCCAAGGCACGCATCGGATCATGCGTGTTGGCAAACGAGACCACGTAAAAGCCCTGTTGATCGCTGAAGACTTCGCCGCGGATTCCGGCAGTTAACCAACTGTTGATGGCACAGGTAAAATATTGGGCGATGCCGTAGGCGTCAGCATCGGTGCCGTCGTCGCGCGCATAGTTGAGATCGGTGATGGATGTAAGCTTATCGGTGATCTTCCACGTTGTGGTAATGCAGTTGAGGTAACGCTGATCGTGATTGTCGTTCGGAGTCTCAGGACCGATGGAAGTGGTCGCAAGAATCGTCAGTTTGCCATCCAAAAGGTTGAGTCCAACGCCGCCGGGAAAAGAGACGTTATCGTTGTTATCCTCGATGCTGGTGTTAACGCCCCGCGTAATTCCGGAATAAAGATCGAGCCATTTGGTCGCATGAAAGATCGCCAGGCCGCCGGTGTGGTTAAACGGAATTCCAAAATCAAAAATGTAGGTATGCGAATAGAAGAAATTTGTGCGTGGATCGATCGTTTCCGCTCCTTCCAGGGTGACGAATTTGCCAAGCTTCAAGTCGAGGCCGCCTTCGCTGATAAAGGGAAAATGAAGGCTAAGATACGCTTCGGGCAGGTCCGGTTGGACGATCGAGGTCCCCGCCGTGTTGCTGAATAGACCAAGCGAATGGATGAAGCGCGCGTCGCTCCCGTACATGAATTGCAACTTGAAACCCCAATCAAACTGACCAGGCTGCGGCGCCAGCGCACGCTCGAAATTGATTACCAGTTGGTTCAGCAGCGGTTCGTTCACTCGATCGTCAAAGAACCGTCCAAAGTTCTGGTTATCTGCCGGGCTGGCAGGATTGAAAGTGATCCCATTGTCGACCCAACCGGAAATCTTAAAGCGCGGTTCCGGAGTGAGCGAAGCTGTTTCGGGTTCGCCGGCTATGGCCGCCGCAGCGAGACAAAGAGCAAGCGGGAAATTGAAAAGCTGTCTCATGGTTTAGCAGGAACGATCAGCGCAGTTCGTCCAGTGCTCGGTGTGGGCGCGGGGCGTTGATGCGAGACGCGCGCGATTACAATACTTCTACGTAGGCCGTCTCGCCGTGGATCGCTTCGTCCAGGCCCAGTTCTTCGTGCGCATCTTCGACGCGCACCGGCGTGATGCGGTCGATGATCCAAAGCATCCCGAGCGTGAAAATCAGCGCCCAAACCGACGAGAACAGTCCCGCGGCGAGTTGTTTCAGAAAGAAGCTCGGGTCGCCGGCGAGTAATCCGTTCACGCCGCCATTGGCCGTCGGATTCCACGCCGTCGAAGCAAACACGCCGAGCAGAATAATTCCGAGAAAGCCGCCGACACCGTGCACACCCCACACATCGAGTGCATCGTCCCATCGCAATCGGTTCTTCAGCGCGCAAGCGTAATAGCAGACGACGCCCGCCACAGTTCCGATGATGACGGCAGTGGCTGGAGAGACGTAGCCCGCTGCGGGCGTGATCGTAGCCAGGCCTGCCACTGCGCCGGTCAGCAACCCTAGGAATTTCGGTTTCTTCGAGACTCGCCAGTCCACGAGCAACCAGGCGATGGCCGCGAACGAGGCCGCAATGTCGGTATTGATAAACGCCACCGCGGTAGTCGCATCGACGCGAAACTCGGACCCGGCATTGAAGCCGTACCAACCGAACCAGAGCAAGCCAGTGCCAAGCGCAACGAGCGGAATGCTGTGCGGACCGCGATCCGCGACTTTGCGTTTGCCGACGTAGAGAACGGACGCGAGCGCGGCTATGCCCGCGATGTTGTGTACGACGATCCCGCCTGCAAAATCTTTCACGCCCCACTGCGCCAGCATACCGCCGCCCCACACCATGTGGACAAAAGGAAAATAAACCAAGATCAGCCAGGCTGTCAGAAACAGCATGTAGGCCTTGAAGGTGATGCGATTGGTGAATGCGCCAGTGATCAGCGCCGGCGTGATGATGGCGAACATCATCTGATAGGCGCAGAAGACGAGCATAGGGATCGTGTCGTTCGGCGATGGCGTGGAGAGCGTGATGCCGCGCAGGCCCACCCAGTTCAGGTTGCCGATGATTCCAAAAAAATCCGTGCCGCTCTTCTGATCGCCGGAGAAACAGAGCGAAAATCCGAAGGCCCACCACAACACAGTGGTCCAGCCCATCGAGACGAAGCTCTGCATCATGATGGCCAGCACGTTCTTTCGTCCAACGAGCCCGCCATAAAAGAATGCCAGCCCCGGTGTCATCAACATCACCAGGCTGGCGCACAGCAGTGTAAAGGCAGTATTGCCTGTATCGAGATGCAACATTGGTTGTCCTCCGGTAGGCCGCCATTATTTCCACTCTGAGCGGAGGCGTCAAGGCTATGAGAGTTGGTTGAGAAGACGGTTCAATCCCATGACATTCACGCGCGGCTCGCCCAGAAATCCGAATTGTGGTGGCCGATTGTTTGATCGACAAGAGCGGAATTTTTTTTGGATCGACATATTGATTGTTTTCACTTGCTGGATTGCGGACGCGGATTGTCGATGAACCAGGTCCAGAACGGCTGAAGATGTCGATCTCGCCTTGAAAAGACGCGCCGTAGCTTCGCGAGCGGGCCGCGATTAGCTGATCGCACCTTCGCGTCTGATTTCTTTCCGATGGAAACAGGAACGAAATGAACACGTACGTCGTTCTGGTTACGCCTGGTGCAATGGCTTGGCTATCGTTGGCCGGCCGCGTGGCTGCCGGAGAAATCATGTCCGAAGGCTTCATGGCCTCGCCGCGACGGAAGCGAGCGCGCGATTCAGGCTGAGCACGTTCACACCGGGGTCTCCGAGAAGGCCGAGATCGCGCCCGTTTGTGTTTTGCTCGATCAACTCGTGCAGTTTCTTCTCGCTTAAGCCGCGAGCCTTGGCGACCCGCGGGATTTGGAGTTCGGCGTTACGCATGCTGATGTGAGGATCAAGTCCGCTGCCGGATGCGGTGACGGCATCGGCGGGAACGGGTTCTTTTTCATTCAAGCCGTTCTCTTTCCGATACGCGTCAACGCGGTCTTTGATCGCGTCATTCAGCTTTTGTGAAGTCGGACCGAGATTGCTGCCGCCAGAACTCGTGGCGTCGTAGCCGTTGCCGGTGCCGGCGGCTGAAGGACGCGGATGAAAATATTTGTCGGCGGTGAATCCCTGTGCCAGCAGCTTTGAACCGCGCACGGCTCCGTCTTTATCCAGAATCAAGCTGCCGTTAGCTTTCTCGTAAAAGAACGCCTGGGAAATTGCGAACACGATGAGCGGATAGAGTCCGCAGCAGACGATTGCCAGCACAAGCGTCGACACGACTGAGCCGCGAATATGGGAGAAGAATTCTTTCATGTCGTTAGGCGAGGTGAAACGCAGTGATGATGACATCGATCAGTTTGATGCCGATGAACGGAACGATGATGCCGCCGAAGCCGTAGATCAGCAGGTTGCGCTGCAAAACGGCGAGCGCGCCCATCGGTTTGTATGCCACGCCGCGGAGTGCCAGCGGAATCAGCGCGATTATGACGAGCGCGTTGAAAATGACCGCGCTCAAGATCGCGCTGGTAGGGCTATGCAGTTGCATGATGTTCAGCGGCGCGATTTCGGGAAATGTGGCCATCAGCATCGCCGGGATAATTGCGAAGTATTTTGCAACGTCGTTCGCAATGCTGAACGTGGTCAGCGAACCGCGCGTGATCAGCATCTGCTTTCCAATCTCGACGATGTCGAGCAGCTTGGTTGGATTGGAATCGAGGTCGACCATGTTGCCCGCTTCGCGCGCAGCTTGCGTGCCGGTGTTCATTGCAACGCCCACGTCCGCCTGCGCAAGCGCCGGGGCGTCGTTCGTGCCGTCGCCGGTCATCGCAACAAGGTGACCCTCCAACTGCTCCTGACGGATACGTTTTAGTTTTTGTTCCGGCGTCGCTTGCGCCATGAAATCGTCCACGCCTGCTTCGGCCGCAATCGCCGCGGCAGTAAGCGGATTATCGCCGGTTATCATCACCGTCTTGATTCCCATTTTGCGTAGCTGCGCGAAGCGCTCTTTGATTCCGCCTTTGACCACGTCCTTCAGCTCAATCGTGCCGAGTGTCAGAAGGTCCGACGCAACGACGAGCGGCGTGCCGCCGCGATGCGAGATCTCATCGACTGTTCTAGTGACTGACTGTGGAAAAATGCCGCCTGCAGATTCGACAAAACCACGTACCGCGTCAGCCGCGCCTTTGCGGATGCGCATCCTCGGTTCAGCGCCATTGGCGTGAATATCGACACCGCTCATGCGCGTCTGAGCCGTGAACGGCATAAACGTCGCCTCCAAATTGTGCATCTCTCTCGCGCGCAATCCAAATTTCTCCTTCGCGAGCACGACAATCGAGCGTCCTTCCGGCGTTTCATCGGCAAGCGAGCTCAACTGCGCAGACGCTGCAAGATCGTCGGGCGAAATGCCCGGCGCGGCGTGAAAGGCGACCGCCATGCGATTGCCGAGCGTAATCGTACCGGTTTTGTCCAGTAACAAAACGTCAACGTCCCCCGCTGCTTCGACTGCGCGTCCACTCATTGCGAGAACATTCCGCTGAAGGACGCGATCCATTCCAGCGATACCAATGGCGCTAAGCAAACCACCGATCGTTGTGGGAATGAGACAGACGAGCAGTGCGATCAGCACCGGAACCGAAAAGTTCGTCGCCGAATAAATTCCGAACGGCTTCAGCGTCACGCAGACCAGAAGAAAGATGAACGTCAACGCGGCAAGCAGAATGGTAAGCGCAATCTCGTTAGGCGTTTTCTGACGACGCGCGCCCTCGACTAGCGCGATCATCTTATCGAGAAAACCGGCGCCTTTATCCGCAGTCACGCGCACAACGATGCGATCGCTCAGCACGCGCGTGCCGCCCGTGACCGCGCTGCGGTCGCCGCCGCTCTCGCGAATCACGGGCGCGGATTCGCCAGTGATCGCCGCTTCGTCAACGCTGGCGATTCCCTCGACGACATCTCCGTCCGCCGGAATGATGTCCCCAGCTTCGCACACGACGAGATCGCCTCTTTGCAGCGAGGGCGCGGGGACTTTCTCTTCGCGTCCATTCCGCAGGCGGCGCGCGATCGTATCCTTGCGCGCCCGCCGCAGACTGGCGGCTTGCGCTTTGCCACGGCCTTCCGCCACCGCTTCAGCAAAATTAGCAAAGAGCACCGTGAACCAGAGCCAGATGGCCAGTTGCGTCACGAACTCGCGCAGTCCCGATTCCGCCGTGAAAATTCCGACGGTCGTTAGGGCAGCGCCGACCATGGTCACGAACATGACCGGGTTTTTCACCATCAGCCGCGGGTTCAGTTTTTTGAACGCGTCGTCAATGGCCGGACCGACAATGTTCCAATCGAAAAGCGAGGCTGGTTTTTGCGTCATAACGACTGGATCCGGAGTTAAAAAAGTTTTCCGCCCTGCATGAGGAAGTGCTCGACGATCGGCCCCAGAGTCAATGCGGGGAGAAAATTGAGCGCACCGATCAAGAGCACGGTTCCGAGAAGCAGGATTAGAAACGTCCCGCCTGAGACTGGGAACGTGCCGACGCTTGGCGGCGCGACTTTCTTTTGCACCAGCGAGCCTGCCAGCGCCATGATCGGCACGATCATGAGGAATCGGCCGAACAACATGTCGAAACCGAGCGTTGTGTTATAAGGGGGTGTATTGCCCGAGAGACCTGCGAATGCGCTGCCATTGTTGCCCGCGCCGGAGCTGAACGCGTAAAGAATTTCGCTCAGTCCATGCGGACCATTGTTATTCAGGCCCGCGAGTCCCCATTTTGCTACTACAGCCCAGGCAGCAAAACCGAGAATGGAAATCGCGAGGATGAGCAACGAGAGCATCGCCATCTTCACGTCGTACGCTTCGATTTTTTTGCCGAGATATTCCGGCGTACGACCGACCATCAAACCCGCGATAAAAACCGCGAGCACAACGAAAACCAGCATGCCGTATAACCCAGCGCCAACTCCGCCGAAGATGACTTCGCCGAGTTGAATGTTGAACAACGGCACGAAGCCGCCGAGCGCGGTGAACGAGTCGTGCATCGAATTGACCGCCCCGCAGGAGGCATCCGTTGTGACCGTGGCGAACAGTGCCGAATTGAAGATCCCGAACCGGACTTCCTTTCCCTCCATGTTGCCGCCGGCAACGCCGAGACTTTGGTGGATCGGATTTCCATTCGCCTCCGCCCACCAGCACAACAACACTCCGCCAACAAAAAGGATCAACATCGCAGTCCAGACGGTCCAGCCGTGCTTCTGATTCTTGACCATTCGGCCGAGGTAGTAAGTCAGCCCGCTGCCGATAGAAAAAATCGACAACATCTGAATAAAATTCGAAAGAGGCGTCGGGTTCTCGAACGGATGCGCTGCGTTTGCGTTGACATATCCGCCGCCGTTCGTGCCAAGCATCTTGATGGCAACCTGTGACGCCATCGGGCCTTGCACGATATTCTGATCAGTCACCGTTTGCTGCTTTGTGACCGCCTTGCCATCTGGTCCTTTGATCGTCTCGCCTTTGTCATTCTTTTTCTCGACCTGGGTCTTCATCGGCTCGACCAGCGTGGCCTTGGTGTAAGGCTTGAAATTTTGAATCATTCCTTGCGACACTAGGAAGACTGCGAACACCAGACAGATCGGCAGCAGCAGGTAGTAAGTGACCCGAACCAGGTCGACCCAGAAATTGCCGAGTGTTGTAGCCGAATGCCGCGCAATTGCCCTAACGAGCGCCGCCGCGATAGTGATCCCGGTGGCGGCCGAAACGAAATTGTGAAACGCCAGCCCGACCATCTGCGAAAAGTACGACATCGTCGATTCGCCGGCGTAATTCTGCCAGTTGGTGTTGGTGGTAAAACTGGTTGCGGTGTTAAACGAAAGATCGGGACTGACTCCTGCCAGTTTTTGCGGATTCAGGGGCAGAAAATATTGCAAGCGCAGGATCGCGTAGGTGAACAAGCAGCCCACGAGACTGAAGAGCAGCATCGCCAGTGTGTACTGCTTCCAATCGTGCTCTTTGCGGGCGTCAACACCCATCGCGCGATAGGTGAACCGCTCGACTGGAGCCAGCACAGGATCGAGCCACGTTTTGCCATTTGGGTCGAGAACGTGCATCAAATAGAGGCCCATTGGCTTTGTCACCAGGGCGAGCGCGATCAAGTAAATCGCGAATTGAATCCAACCAGAGGTCTCCATGGGACGTTAGAATTTTTCAGGCCGGATCATGGCCATGAGCAGATACACGAAAAGCAGCAGCGCTATGACGCTAACAATGACCGTTTCCATTTACCCTCCTACAACTTCTCGCAAAGCAGCGTGTACAAAGCGCCCGACAGGAAAAACGCGATGACTATTCCTACGAAGATCAAGTCACTCATGCGCGTAAGTATCAGCGCGACCTGATGAGACGGTTAATTAAACCGTGTGCGAAATGCGTTAAAAAATCGTTAACGCGCCGCGACGAATATCACTTCTGCGCCTCGAGATGGACGAGCACTTCGATCTCGGCCGTTTGTGGAAACATGTCGAGTGGTGTGATCGAATTAATGGCGAATTTCTGCTGCAACTCTTTTAAATCACGAGCAAGAGTCGGCGGATTGCATGAAACATAAATTAGTGTTTGTGGCGCAAGATCCATAATGGCCGCACGAACGACTCCGTTCAATCCGGTAGCGGGTGGATCGATGATGGTTGTTGTGGCGCCGATCGACTCCAATCGTCCGCCCAACGTATCCTCCACGCGCGCCGAGCGTTTCAGGTGAACTGCCCCCATCCTTTGCAGTTCGCTTTCCACATCCCCTGCGATATACGTCTCTTTCGCGGTGGCGTTCTCTCTTGCGGCAGCGATTGCGAATTTGTCCCAATCAATCCCGATTATGCACTCAAACTTGTCGAGCAATGCTTTGGCGAAAAAACCGGCGCCACAGTAGGCATCGATCAACAGGTGCTGATTCGGGGGCACCAGATTGACAATCAAATCGCGCAACGTCTGTGCGACATCGCCATTTATCTGGGAAAACACGCGCGGCTCGGATGCAGCGCGCAACGCGTAATGCCCGTTCCGCACATGCCTTTGTTTGCGCAACTCTGCGAGCGCGCGATTGACTTCGTCCCGGGAAATCGGGCAGTGCTCGATATCAATGAGATGATGAGAATCCCGCCGGAAGAAACCAATCACGCCGTCCTGCGCGTGCACAGTGATGCGGTTGCGATACGCGTAATGCCTCGGAGACGGGATAATCGGCCGCATGGGAACTTCCTTTAATTTGCCGATTCGCTGAAGGGCGTCACGCACCTGTCGCCATTTGATTGCAAGCTGATGTTGGTAATCGATATGCTGATAAGCGCAGCCCCCGCATCGGCCGAAATATGGGCATCGCGGCGCGACGCGATTCGGGGAACTCTCCTTAACTTCGAGCAGCTCTGCTTCGGCGAATTGTTTCTTTTCCCGGACAATTTCCGCCGAAACAAGCTCGTCCTCCATCGTGTAAGAAACAAAAACGGCTTTGCCCTTTTCCCGCGCGACGCCTTTTCCGCCGAAGGCGATGTCTTCGATTTTCAGATCAACAACGCGCATACGATGCAAATTCGAAGCATCAACATCCAAGCTGCAGAGAAATTCCCATAACCAATCTCCAAGCTATCAACGTACGCCCTGTTCAGGAGGTCCGAGCTTCGTTATTCCTTGGATGTTGGAGCTTGGGATTTCAACATCTAACCCGCAACCGCCCGCTCGATGGCATCTTCCAGCTTGTCCAGCTTGATGGGTTTGATGAGATGCTCGGCAAAGCCGGCCTGCAAGCTTCGTTCGATATCGCCATTATTGCCAAAACCGCTGATCGCGATCCCCGGAATATTCGCGATCGCGCGTAATTGCACTATCAGATCCATTCCGGTTCCATCCGGAAGGGCAATATCGCTGATGAGCAGATCGAACTTCTTGCGCGCCGCGGCTTCCATCGCCGAACGGACGTTGTGCGCCACAGCGATGAGATGCCCGCGACGCGCGAGCAATTTCTCCAGTGCAGCGCAGGTGTCGTGATGATCATCAACGAGCAGAATCTTCAGAGCTTGTCGCGCCGATTCGGTGACGCCTTTCACAGCGCCGCTGGCTGCTTCAACCGACGTAAGAGTCTGCAAGGATAACGTGAAAGTTGATCCACAATTGGATCCGTCGCTTTGTGCAGTCAGCATGCCGCCGTGCGCTTGCGCGAGAGATTTTGAAATGGCCAAGCCGAGACCTAGACCGCCAACGCGATGTTCAAACGAGCGGTTGCCCTGTTCGAATGGGTCAAAAATGCGCTGCATGGCGTCTGGCTCAATGCCGATCCCGGTATCGCGAACGGTAACCGTTAACATTGTTCCCGATGGATTCTCAGAGGAGATAACGATCTCTCCTCCTTCAGGTGTGAACTTGATCGCGTTCTTTAGCAGGTTCCAAATGATCTGCTGAAATTTCGCGGGGTCGGCCGCCAAATAATAGCTCTTTGCTGCCAAGTTGAGATGCACCTGAAGTTTTTTTGACTTCGCTTCCGCGCGGCAAATTTCCACGACGTTGGAAACCGCCAGGTGCACATCGACCCGTGCGAAGCGCAGTTCCATCTTACCTCTGGCGATTCGAGTGAAATCGAGCAAATCGTCAATGAGCTGGGTTTCCAATTCAATATTGCGACGGATCATCGCCAGCGATGCTCTGGTATCTTCGGTTTGTGCCGGCTGCGTTTCGAGCAATTCCACCGTAGAAACCACCGGAGCGAGTGGCGTACGCAGTTCATGTGAAAGCATTGCCAGGAAGTGGTCCTTGGTCCGGTTCGCCGTTTCCACTACGGCCTTCTGTTGGTGGAGCTCTTCCTCGATGCGGCGTCGCTCAGCCATTCCAGCGGAAAGCGCCATCATCGTAATGGCCAGCACGGCTGTCCAAGACTGCACCGTAAGAAGCGACTGATTCTCACTTTGATCAACAAATGGCCCAAAGCCGCGCAGTGTTCCCCACACCGCTATTACAGATAGAATGAAAATACCTGTGGCAGTTTCGCGTTGAGTGAAGCGGAATGCGGTCCAAATGACAATCGGACCGCAAATAAAAGCGATGGGATAGTTTTTGGCTGAGATCTCCACCCATCCGCCAAAGACAACTGCACTCAATAGCGCTAACAATAGGAGGAGGACGCCAACTTCTACCGCTTCCTCTTTTTTCCAGCTTAATTTCCACTTAATGCCCCAGAGAAGAACCAGCGGAGTGAAAATGAGGTCGCCGGTTAGATCGCCGAGCCACCAGGTAACCCAAATCGCGCCGTAGTTCGTCCAGTCGGCAAAACCGTCCAGCGTAAGGCTGGTCACGCCAAACAGTGGGCTGATCACAGCGCTGATTGCTACGGCGAGAGCGAATTTGAAAATGCCCTGCGGTCGATCAAAAACATTCTTGCCGTTTGCGAAGCAGTTCACCAACCACGCACCGGCTACAGCCTCAACTGTGTTGCCGGTCGCGATGGCAACCGATGTAGCGGCGTCTCCGGCAGTCGTGAGGTTTACCAGGAACGCACCGACAAAGATCGCCGGCCACGCTCGATAACCGACCAAGAGTATTGCAGCCAGCGCAATTCCTGCCGGTGGCCACACTGGGGACGCACTCGCGTGCAACGATGCCAGGTGTAAGCCGATCTTGCCGGCAGCGATGTAAATGATTGCGAATAGGCCGATGAGTGGCAGCGCGGAAAACCGTCGCGTTTGCGTGATCCCAGCCGCATTAGCTTCAGTGATCTTGGCGCTGACGTTCACGGGGGTCAAAACGGGCTACTGCATGCGAGGTCGAAATCCCACCCA
>Ga0209577_10003261_pt1 | contig 15271 bp, 18 predicted proteins | sample GraSoiAngelo_109_FD_185874 | JGI IMG/M metagenome (GOLD analysis project Ga0209577, IMG submission 185874) | Grasslands soil microbial communities from the Angelo Coastal Reserve, California, USA - 14_0903_12_20cm (SPAdes) (version 2) | ecosystem: Environmental > Terrestrial > Soil > Grasslands...
GCGTCGGGGCTCACGCGCCAGTCATAGCGCTTGGCCACGCGCTCGGCGACGACCTCGTGCAGCTCGGGCTTCTCCATGAGGTAGCCGAAGAACCCCTGCTCGACGCGGGCGCGCAGGGCCTGCACGACGGCCGGTGGCGAAGGGAAGTCCATGTCGGCGACCCAGAGCGGCAGGACGTCGGCCGGGTACTTGCGCCACTTGTTGGAATCGGAGGTACGGCGATCGAAGACGCGGTCGAAATCGAAGCTCATCCGTCTCGTAGGCTAGCCGGTGCCCCAGGGAGCGTCAAGGATCGCCGTTGCAGCCAACGCATTGCGGCTTGACACGTCTGGCTGAGGACCGTACGTTCGCGCACGCCCCACGCACCCACTTCTTGGCGCGCTACAGGGAAAAGGGGTGAAGGTTGCGAATCCACCGCGGCGCCCTCTCGCGCGGGCCTCCGACCGCACGATCTTCCTCCATGGCGTCTCTTGTTTCCGTCCTGACGATAAGTCTTCACCAGATGAGGAGACTCGTGTATGAAGCGATCGCTCTTCGGCTTGCCGATGATCCTGCTGCCTGGCGTCCTAATTTTGACCGCCCAGCCGAATGCGTATGCCGGTGACGGACCGAAACTGCACGACATGAAACTGGCGGGAACGAATGATCTGCAGGCTCGCTCGACGTATCAGCCGACGGTTCACCGCTATGGGGGAAACAGGTGGGTCCTCTTCGCGGGCCATCACCCGCTCGGCACCAACCCGGTGACCGGGGCACCTCTGCCGTCGTTCAACCCGCTGACTGGCAAGAATGAGCTGAACGGGACGTCGATCGTCGACGTCTCGGACCCGAAACGCCCCGTATACCTGTTTCATCTCCCGGTCGACAACGGCGCGAATGGCGGCGCCCAGATGGTTCGCGTGTGCGACGGGCTCGGCGCCAACGCCAACAAGATCTACATGCTGCGCTCCTACGCCAACTCCGCCCACGAGATCTGGGACGTGACGAACCCGAGCAATCCCAAGCCCGTACGGACCGTCAAATTCGGGAATCCCGTCACCCCACCCCTCTCGGGGACGCACAAGAGCTGGTGGGAATGCGATACGGGGATCGCCTACATCGTCGGCAGGCGCACGACGGATACGGCCGCAGGCTGGAAGCCGGGCAATCACATCATGATCTACAACCTCACTGATCCGGCGCATCCGGTGTTCATCCGCGACTGGGCGCTGGACGGGCAGCAACCAGGCGGCACGCCGCCACCTCATTACACCGCCGTACCGTCCATCCACGGCCCGATCTCGACCGGACCCGGCAAGCGCGTCTACTTCGCGTACGGGACCAGCTCCAACGGAGCGATGCAGATTGTTGACCGAGACAAGCTCTTCACGACCTCGCCGACCGACTACAAGTCGGCCGAGCTCGGGCTTCTCGATATGAGCCCGACCTGGGGCGCGCATACGAGTTTCCCCATCGGGAAGATCGCCGTCACCGACTGGGCGGCTAACACCGAAAACGTCCGTGACTTCGTGGTCGTGACGTCGGAGGAGACGAATAACGAGTGCACGGGTGCACGCAACCTCACGTTCATGGTGGACGTCACCACGGAGGGCCGGCCGCAGTCGGTGGCCCAGTATCAGGTGCCGGAGTCCGAGGGCGACTTCTGCACCCGCGGTGGCCGCTTCGGTCCGCATGCGACCAACGAGAACTTCGGCCTGCCGTTCTACCAGAAAATCGTTTTCATCTCGTACTTCAACGCCGGCGTGCGGGCCGTCGATGTTCGCGACCCGACCAACCCGCAGGAAGTGGCATTTTATATTCCGGCCACGACCGCCAACACCGACTACAGGTGCAAGACAGACGACCCGTCGACATGCAAGATCGCCATCCAGACCAACAACGTGGAGACCGACGAGCGCGGGTACATCTACATCGTCGACCGCGCGAATACCGGACTTCACATCCTCCAGCTGACTGGAGAGACGGCGAAGAGCATCGGTCTGAACGGTAACTAAGCCATGGTGCGATGGGCGGGGCGCCAGACCGGCGCCCCGCCACTCCTTGACCGCGCCGGAGACGGTGGACTACGATCCGCACACCGACGACCCTTCCCATGATCCAACTCGATCCCGCGCGCACCGCCGTGGTCGCCGTCGACATGCACCGCGGCCACCTCGACCCGGCCGTGGCGACGCTGCCGCTGGCCGCCGAGCGCTGCGGCCCCGTGATCAAGCGGGCGGCGGCGCTCTTCGCCGACCTTCGCGCGCGGGGCGTGCCGATCGTCCACGTCGTGACCGAGTACCGCGACGCCGCCGAGATCGCCGCCAATCCGTTCTGGAAGGCGGTGCACGACGACCCGAGCAAGGCGCGCAAGGGGATCCTGCGTCACAACCTCGCCGGCAGCCCGGGGACCGAGATCATCCCCGAGCTGCACGACGAGCGCGACGTCGTCGTGAGGAGCAAGAAGCGCTACAGCGTCTTCGCGCCGACAGATCTGGAATTCGTGCTGCGCCGCCGGCTGGGCAGCGACACGGTCATTCTCGCCGGTATCAACACGACGACGTGCGTGCTGTGCGCCGCCTTCGAGGCGACCAACCGCGACTTCCGGGTGGTGGTCGCCGCCGACGCCGTCGACTCGATGGACGGGGAAGACATGCACCGGTTCGCGCTGAGGCTGATCGCGGCCGCCCTCGGCTGGCCGCTCACCAACGACGAGATCCTCCGGGCGCTCGCGCCCGCTTCCTGAAGGAGAGCGACATGCGCAGGCTGCTCGTGATCCTCGTCGTGGCCGTCGTCGCCGCCGGCGCGCCCTCGTGGGCCCAGAAGGGCCCGATCAAGATCGGTCTGCTCGTACCGCAGACGGGGCCGCTGGCCGCCAACGGCAAGGACATGATCAACGGCTTCGAGCTGTTTTTCGAGGAGCACAAGTACCGGCTGGCCGGCCGCGAGATCAAGTTCATCGTGGAGGACGACGAGGGCAAGCCGGCCACCGGGATCACCAAGGCACGCGGGCTCGTCGAGGGGCAGGGCGTGCACCTGCTCACGGGGCCGCTGAGCGCCGCCGTGGGCTACGCGGTCTCGCCCTACATCGAGTCCAAGAAGATTCCCGCGATCTACCCGATCGTCTCCGCCGACGATCTCACGCAGCGCAAGCGCAATCCGTATCTCGTGCGCACGGGGTGGACGTCGAGCCAGCCCTCGCATCCCTTTGGCAAGTGGGTGGTCGACAACCTCAGGTACAGAAAGATCGCGATGATCGGCTACGACTTCGCCTTCGGCTGGGAGGTCGCGGCCGGCTTCCAGCGCTCGTTCGAGGAGTCGGGCGGGCAGGTGGTGCAGAAGCTCTGGCCGCCGCTGGGCACCGCCGACTTCGCGCCGTACCTCTCGCAGCTGCGCCGCGACGTGGACGCGATCTACGCCGTCTTCTCCGGCGCCGACGCGCTGCGCTTCGGCAAGCAGTTCGCCGAGGCCGGGCTCAAGGACAAGCTGCCGCTGATCGGCGGCGGCACCTTCACCGACGAACACGTGCTGCGTGTGCAGGGCGACGAGGTGCTCGGCGTGGTCACCGCGCTGCACTACTCGGCCGCCCTCGGCACGCCGGCCAACAAGAAATTTGCCGCCGCCTACGAGGCGAAGTTCAAGCAGGTGCCGTCGTACTACTCGGAAGGCACCTACGTCGCCGGCATCGCGCTCAAGGCCGCGCTGGAGGCCACCGGCGGCGACATCGAGAACGTCGACCGCTTCCTCGGAGCGCTGCGCCGCGTGGACCTCTCGGACGCTCCGCGCGGGCCGATGAAGTTCGACGACTTCGGCAACCCGATCCAGAACGTGTACGTGCGCCGTGTCGAGAAGGTGAACGGCCGGTTGCAGAACACCGTCGTTCACACGTTCCCGAGCGTCTCGCAGTTCTGGACCTACAAGCCGGAGGAGTTCCTGAAGGCCCCGCCGTACTCTCGCGACTACCCGCCCTGCAGGGCCTGCTGAGCCGCATGGCGCCCGTCGGCCTCGTCGGCCTCGGTCTCCTCGGCTCCGCCGTGGCCGGCCGTCTGTGCGCGGCCGGTCACGAGGTCGTCGGTCACGACGTGGTGGTCGAGCGCAACCGCGCGCTGGAGGCGATCGGCGGCCGTGCCGTGACCTCCGCGGCCGCCGTGGCCGAGGCGGCGGACCCGGTCTGCGTGGTGCTGCCGTCGCTGGCGGCGGTGGAGAACATCGTGCTCGGCGCGCGCGGACTGGCGGCCGGCGCGCGCGGCCGGACCATCGTGCAGATGAGCACCATCTCGCCCGCGCTCACCGAGCGGCTCGCGCGAGAGTGCGCGACGCAGGGCGTCGCCTTCCTCGACTGTCCGATCAGCGGGACCAGCGGCATGGTCGCGCGCGGCGACGGCATCATCTTCGTCGGCGGCGACCGGGCCGTCTACGAGCGCTGGCGGCCGCTGCTGGAGACGATCCTGCCGCGCGCCGTGCTGGTCGGGCGCGCGGGCCAGGCCATGGTGCTCAAGCTCGTGGCGAACCTCTTGGTCGCGCTGAACAGCGCGGCGGCGGCGGAGGCGCTTGCCCTGGTGGAGCGGGCCGCTCGCCCTGGAGCTGCTGACATCGAGCGCGGCGACCTCGCGCATGCTGGAGGTGCGGGGCCCGCTCATCGTGAAGCGCCACTTTCCGCCGCAGATGAAGCTCGAGTTGTTCATGAAGGACCTGCACCTGATCCAGGAGGCGGCGGGCGCCGTCGGCGCGGCGGTGCCGCTGACGGACGTCGCGGAGCGGCTCTATGCCGCGGCCCACGCTGCCGGCCACGGCGGCGAGGACCTCGCGGTGGTGGTGACGGCGCTGACGCGCCGCTAGGCCACCGTCTTGAGGACCAGCGTCGGGACGCTGGTTTCGCGGGCGACACGTTCGGCAACGCCGGGGTTCAGCAGGCGCCGCAGCCGGCTGCGGGCGGGCTCGATCAGCGCGATCACGTCGGCGGCAAAGGACTCCGCCTCCCGCGCGATCTCCTCGGTCGGCTCGCCGAACCGCACGACGCTCTCCACCGGCACGTCGGTCAGTCGCGCCCCGTCCCGCGCCAGGTCTTCCTGACCCTCGGCGGTCAGCCGCTCCATCGCCTGATCGACGTACTCGACCGTCCGACCGTGCGCGCCTTCCACCCGCTCGGGCACCGGGTAGACACGGAGCAGGCGCACTGTCGCCCCGGCATCACGGGCCACCGCCGCCACCAGCGGCACGATTGCCTCGCTGCGCTCCTCGCCGTCCAGCGGTACCAGAATTCGCTTCGCCATCGTCATCGTTCTCTCCCTTCGCGATTGGGATGCGGGGGAGAGGCCGAGGGATTCTGACGCCGCGGAATCCTTTTGCGCCCGGCAGACGTCCTACCGGCATGCGAATTTTCTACGCCATTCTGCTCGGGCTGCTCGTGCTGGCCCTCGGCGCGCTCGAGATCGAATCGTCGCGGGTGGCGGCGAGGCTCGCCGCCTATCCCGACGCGTCCGCATCACCGGCCCTGCTCGCCCGCTGATCATCCGCCGCGCCTCAGCGCGGGCAGCACCTCGCTTCCGAACAACTCCACCGTGCGCACCGGATCGGCAGCCAGGCTGACCGTGAACATGAGCCGCGTCGCGCCCGCGGCCAGCGCGGCGCGCGCCTGGGCAACGCAATCGTCGGGCGTGCCCGCGATGGCCAGCCGCGCCCTGAGATAATCGAACAGGCCGAGACGCTTCACGAGCCCCGCGTCCATCTCGGCGCGGCGGGTCGTGTAGGTCGCGCGCAGCTCGTGCACGGCGGGCACGAGGTCCGGCGGCACCCCGCGCTCGGCCGGGGCGCCGCCGAGGATGTAGGCGGCGACGAAGCCCAGGATGTTGCCGAGCGTGGCGTGCGCGGCGTCACGGGTCGGCGCGCAGTCGAGGCAGGCGATCCACCACGTGTCGACCTCGTCGGCGGCGCGGCCGGCCTCGGCGGCGCCGGAGCCGATCAGCTCACGCGCGCGGGCCAGGTGTTGCCGCTGCAACCCGTAGTTCACGAACGCGCCGTCGGCGACGGCGCCGGCCGCGCGCAGCGCTCCCGGTCCCGACGCGGCGGCATACACGGGGACGCGGCGGGGCAGCGGCGGAAGCTGCGTGGCCGGGCCGCCGTTCAGCGACGCGCGCTCGCCGGCGAGGAGCGCGCGCGTGAACCGCAGTCCGTCGCGGAACGCGGAGCCACCGGCGGCGGCGGCGCCGAGGTTCGCGACGCCGCTGTGACCACGGCCGACGCCGAGGAGCACGCGGCCTGCGGATATGGCGTCCACCGACGCGGCGGCGCCGGCGGTGATCGCCGGGTGGCGCGTGGCGAGATTGGTGACGCAGGCCGCGAGGCCGACGCGCTCGGTGCGGGTGGCGGCGAGGGTGAGCGCGACCCAGAGATCCATCGCGTTGCCCGGCGTGTCGGCGATGCCGAGGAGATCCCAGCCGTCGCGCTCGGCCAGCCGCGCCATGCGCGACGTGTACTCGGGTGACCACGGCCAGAAGAAGAAGCCGAAGCGCGCCGCCGTCACCTCACGGCTTGACGGGCGGGTACGTGCGGTCGTACGCCGGCGTCTTGAGGAACTCGTCCGGTCGGTACGTCCAGAACTGCGACACCATGGGATACGTGTGGATCACGGTGTTCTGCAGCCGTCCGCCGGCCTTCTCGACGCGCACGATGTAGACGTTCTCGGTGGGGTTGTTGTACTCGTCGAGCTTGATCGGCCCGCGTGGATCCTCGGTCGTCTCGCTCGCCCGGCGCAGCGCGCCCAGGAAGCGGTCGCGGTCCTCGACGTTGCCGCCGAGCGCGCGCGCGGCCTCGAGGATCCACCGGCCGGAGCTGTACATGACGGCGTGGAAGTACGACGGCGTGCGCTTGACCTTTGCCTCGGCGATCTTCATGAACGCGCGGTTGGCCGGGTTGTCGAGGGTCGGCGCCCAGATCATCGTGCCGACGTGGCCGATTACCTCGTCGCCCATGCCCTGCAGCGCCGACTGATCGCTGAACACGCCGGTGCCGATCAGCGGCACCTTGCCGGCGAGCGCGCTCTCCCCGTATTGCTTGGCGAAGCGCACCGCCTGGCCGGCCACGAAGACCTGCACGACCGCGTCGACGTCGCGCGGCACCTGCGTGAGATACGGCGCGAAGTCCATCGTGTTCAGCGGCGCCCAGGTCTTCTGCACGACGCGGCCGCCGGCGTCCTCGAACACGCGCTGGAAGCCGCCGACGCCCTCGTGGCCGAAGTTGTTGTCCATGGCGATGGCGGCCACGCGGCGGTACTTGAGCGTCCGGGCCGCGTAATCGCCGAGCGCGTGCATCGGCTGGCTCGCCGCGAAGTTCGAGCGGATGACGTACTTCGCCGACTTCCGCTTGGTGATCTCGTCGGGCGTCGTGAGGAAGAGCGAGGGCAGGCGGTCGCGCTCGATGTTGGGGACGAGCGCGTAGCCGATGTTGCTGAGGAGCACGCCGTCGAGCACGTGGATCCGGTCCTGCGAGACCAGCTTGCGGTACTTGGCCTGCGCGGTCGCGGGGTTGCCCTCGTCGTCCTCCTCGATCAACTCGATCTTGCGCCCGGCGACCTCGTAGTTGACCTGCTCGAAGGCCATCTTGAGGCCGTCGAGCATGTCCTTGCCGGCGGCGGCAAAGATGCCGGTGAGGGGACCCAGGTAGCCGACGCGAATGGACTCGGCGCCGGCGACGGGACCGGCGAGCAGAAGCACGAGGAGGAGCACGACGGCGGCAGAACGGATCATGGGTTCTCTCCGGCCGGGAGCCTAAAAGCGGGGCATGACTTCTCGGGCGAACAGCTCCATCGAGCGGCGGACCTTGTCCTGGGGCAGGCCGCCGAAGTTCATCCAGCAGAGGATCTGGCCCACGCCGATCGAGCGCATGTGCTCGATGTGGCGAGCGACCGTGTCCGGCGAGCCGAAGGCGAGCGTTTCGGCCACCAGGCCTTCCCACGTGACCTTGCCGAGCCGATCGGCCATCGCGCGGAATCCCGGTTGGAGGGTCGGGTGCGCGTCCTCGATGCGCTCGGGGATCACGAACCGCCGGAACGAGTCCTGGTACCAGACCTCCGCCGCCTTCGCTTCCTCGAGCGCGCGGGCGTCGGTGTCGGCCACGTAGATCTGGCGCGAGACGCCCCAGCGCGTGAGCAGCGCCGCGATCTCCCCGGACGTGCGGCCCGCCTTGTCCAGGGTGTTCACGTAGATGTCACGGTTGGTCACGAGCTGGTCCACGGGCCCGAAGAGCACGGAGTTCAGCATCGGCCAGCCGCGCAGCGCGGTGTTCTCGATCCCGTCCTTCGTCACGCACACCTGGTACAGCGGCGGGTGGGGCCGCTGCACGGGCTTGGGGATGACGCGCACGTCGTCGAACGAGAAGAAGCGGCCGTGGTACGAGAAGCGCTCCTCCGTCCAGCCGCGCTGCATCACATCGACCGTCTCGTCGAAGCGCTCGCGGCTCTCCTGCTGCGGCACGCGGTAGCCCGCGAACTCCGCGGGGCGGTTGCCGCGGCCCACGCCGACGTCGAGGCGGCCGTCGGAGAGGATGTCGACGAGCGCCATCTGCTCGGCCAGGCGCAGGGGGTGGTGGAAGGGCAGGATGGCCGCGGCGAGGCCGATGCGCACGCGCCGCGTCCGCGACGCCGCCGCGGCGGCGAGGGTGGCCGGATCGACCGAGAGGCCGTAGTCGATGAAGTGGTGCTCGGTGAACCACACCTCGTCGAAGCCGAGCTCCTCGGACCATTCCACCTGCGTGAGCTCGTTGCGGATGATGTCCTCGTGACGCTGGCCGGGCGCGGCCTGGAAGAAGAAAAATGTGCCGAACCGGAGGCGGCTCATACCCCAAGATACCTCGATTTCACGTCCTCGTTCGCGAGCAGCGCGCCCGGCGCGGAGCTGTGCACGATCTGGCCGCGCGAGAGCACGTGCACCGTGTCGGCGACGGAGAGCGCGAGCGGCAGGTTCTGCTCCACGAGCAGGATCGACAGGCCCTCGCGCTTGAGCTCGGCGACGATCCGGCCCACCTCGCGCACGATCAGGGGCGCCAGCCCCTCCGTCGGCTCGTCCATCAGCAGCAGATCGGGGTTCGTCATCAGCGCGCGGCCGATGGCGAGCATCTGCTGCTCGCCACCCGAGAGGCGGCCGGCGCGACTCTTGGCGCGCTCCGCGAGCCGCGGAAACAATTCGAGCACGCGCGCGAGCGTGAACCGCCCGCCGTCGCGCCGCGCCACCGCCAGGTTCTCGACGACGCTGAGCGACGGGAAGACGCGCCGGCCCTGTGGCACCAGGCCCATGCCGCGCTCGACGGCGCGGTAGGGTGGCCAGCGCGTGATCTCGGCGCCTTTGAAGTGCACGGCGCCGCGGCGCGGCGGCGTGAAGCCGATGACCGAGCGGATCAGGGTGGTCTTGCCGGCGCCGTTGCGGCCGAGGATGGCGACGATTTCGCCCGCGCGCACGGCCAGCGACACGCCCTGGAGCACGTGGCTCTCGCCGTAGTAGGTGTGGAGGTCGGCCAGCTCAAGCACCCAGGTAGATCTCCCGCACGGTGGGATCGGCGCGGACGGCGTCGCGCGTGCCGTCCGCAATCACGCGGCCGTAATGCAGCACGGTGACGTGGCGCGCGACCTCCAGCGCGATGTCCATGTCGTGCTCGATGATCAGCACGGTGATCGCGGGATCGAGGCGGCCGAGCAGCCGCGCCATCGCCGCCGACTCGGCCGGCGACAGGCCGGCCGTCGGCTCGTCGAGCAGCAGCACGCGGGGGCGGCCCGCGAGGGCCAGGCCGATCTCCAGCTGCCGCTGCTCGCCGTGGGAGAGGTTGCGCACGGTGGCGCCGGCGCGGTCGCCCAGCCCGACCGCGGCCAGCGTCTCCGCGGCGCGCGCGCGCAGCGCGGCGTCGCGCGCGAGGGGCCGGTGCATCGCGAACTTCGCGGCGGTGAGGGCCTGCACGGCGAGCAGGCAGTTCTCGAGCACGCTGAGGCTGGCAAAGAGGTTGGAGACCTGGAAGGTGCGGGTGAGCCCGAGCGCGGCGCGCCGGTGCGACGGCATGCGGGTGACGTCGCGGCCGAACAGCTCGATGCGCCCCGCCGTCACCGGCAGGGCGCCGGCGACCAGGTTGAAGAGCGTCGTCTTGCCGGCGCCGTTGGGTCCGATCAGCGCGCGGCGCTCGCCCGGGCGCACGGCGAGCTCCACGGCGTCCACGGCGCGGAGCCCGCCGAAGGCCTTGGAGACGCGCTCGAGGCGGAGGGCGAGCGGCTCGCTCAGGCTCGCCTCACTGGCAGTACCGGCAAGGGGGGTAGTCGCGGCCGTAGAGCGGGCGCTTCATGTACTCGTCGGGCTTGTACTTCCAGAACTGGCTGACGGCGGGATACGTGGCGATCACCGTGTTCTGCAGCTTGCCGCCGACCCGCTCCACCCTGCGAATGTAGATGTTCTGGATGGGGTTGCCGAAATCGTCGACTTTCAGCGGGCCGCGTGCGGACTCTTTGAGGTCCACCCGGCGCAGCGCGGCCAGCAGCGCATCCCGGTCCTCCACCTTGCCGCCCACGGCCTTGATGGCCTCGACGATCCAGCGCGCGTTCGTGTAAGTGGCCTCCGAGTAGTACGAGGGGATCTTTCCGGCCGAGGCCTCGAACGCCTTGTTGAATTTCGCGTTGGCCGGGTTGTCGAGGGCCTGCGAGTAGTGGAGCGCGGTGATGAGGCCGATCGCCTCGTCGCCCATCTGCGGCAGCACGGTCTCGTCGGTGATGGTGCCGCCGCCGAGGAGCGGCAGCTTGCCCTTGAGCCCGGCCTCCTCGTACTGCTTGACGAACTGCAGGGCCAGCCGCCCCGTGAAGAGCGCGAGCACCGCGTCGGCGTCGCGGCGAATCTGGGCGAGGAACGGCGCGAAGTCGTTGGTGTTGAGTGGCGCCCAGATCCGCTGCACGATCTGTCCGCCGCCTTCCTCGAAGACCTGCTGGAAGCCGCCGATCGTCTCGTAGCCGAACGCGTAGTCCATGCCGATGGCGGCGATCTTCCGGTACTTCGTGTTCTTGAGCACCCAATCCGCGAAGGGGTGCGTGGGCTGGCTGGTCGTCCAGCCCGTGCGCACGATCCACTTCGCGGGCTTGCGCTGGGTGATGTCGTCGGCGGCGATGACGGGATAGGTCGTCGGGATCTTCTGGCTGTCAATGTACGGCTGGAGCGCATAACCAACGTTGGCCAGCATCCCCCCGGTGAGGATCGAGATCTTGTCCTGGTCCACGAGCTTGCGCGACTTGTTGAGGGCCGTGGCGGGATTGCCTTCGTCGTCCTCGACGAGCACCTCGATCTTCCGGCCCGCGACCTGGCCGCCGATCTCGGCGAGGTAGAGCTGGTTGCCGTTCACCATGTCCTTGCCGATCTGCGCGAAGGGGCCCGTGAGCGGTGCCAGGAAGCCGATCTTGATCGGTGCCGACTGCGCGGACACGCCGAGGGGCGCGGCCAGCGAGGTGGCGAGCACGAGCAGGACGGCCGAGGCGACGATGCGGAAGCGGGTCATGAGTATCTCTCCTTGCGGTTTAGCGTTGCGACCTGAGCGCGCCCAGCACGCCCCGCGGCGCGAAGAGGATGACGCCGATGTAGACGGCGCCGAGGATCAGCAGCCAGCGCTTGGTGTACACGCTGACGAAGTTCTTGAGAAACACGATCACGGCCGCGCCGAGCGCGGGGCCCGCCAGCGTGCCCGGCCCGCCGAGGGCCACCATGAGGAGCGTCTCCACGGAGGTGACGAGCTGCACGTCCACCGGGCTGACGAAGCCGTTGTACCAGGCCCAGAGCACGCCCGCGAATCCCGCGAACCCCCCCGAGATCACGAAGGCCAGGTACTTGTGCAGCCAGACGTCGTAGCCCAGCGCGCGCATGCGCGTCTCGCTCTCGCGGATGCCCCGCAGCGTCAACCCAAACGGCGAGCGCGCCAGCGTGCCGAGGGCGGCCCACGCGAGCGCCGCGGCCAGCAGCGCGAAGTAGAAGAACGGCAGCGGCGCCGCCAGGCTCCAGGGCAGCCCCAGGTCGGGGCGCGGCACGCCCGCGATGCCGTTGTCGCCCTTGGTGAGCGAGACCCAACGGAATGCGAGGCCCCACACGACCATGCCGAGCGCGAGGGTGATCATCAGGAAGTAGGTGCCGGTGGCGCGGATCGCCACGAGGCCGAAGAGCGCCGCCGTGGCCGTGGCCAGCAGCACGCCGGCGATCAGACACGTGAAGAATCCGGCCTGACGCTCGGTGGCGAGGATGCCGACGGCGTAGGCGGCAGTGCCGAAGTAGGCGGCGTGGCCGAGCGAGGGCAGGCCGGTGTAGCCCAGCAGGATGTCGAGGCTCATGGCGAGGACGGCCATGATGGCGACCTGCGTGAGCAGCGTGAGCGGATACGACGGCAGCAGCGGCGCCACGACGCCCGCGGCGACGAGGGCGGCGACGCCGACGGCGATCGGCCGGGCTCTCACACGCGTCCGAAGAGGCCGGTGGGCTTGAGCGCCAGGATCAGCGCCATCGGCGCGAAGAGCGTGAAGTAGGACAGCTCGGGGAACAGCGCCTTGCCGAAGTTGTCGAGCAGGCCGACCAGCAGCGAGCCGACCATCGCGCCCGGCAGCGAGCCCAGGCCGCCGACGATGACGACGACGAACGCGTAGGGCAAGATCTCGAAGTCCAGGCCGGGATAGACGCCGAGAAAACCTGCGCCAACCACTCCGCCGAACGCGGCCAGCGCGGCGCCGAGGCCGAAGACGCCGAGCGAGATGCGCGGCACGCGGATGCCGATGCCCTGCGCCATCTCCGGATCGTCCACCGCGGCGCGGATCATCGCGCCCACGCGCGTCCGGTCGAGGGCCAGCCAGAGCGCGGCGCCGACGACGACGGCCACCACGATGATGAAGATGCGGTAGATCGGAAAGCGCCCGGGCCCGGCCGTCAGCACGCCGGCCAGCATCGAGGGCGGCCGGATCGCGTACGGATCGCCGCCCCAGATCAGCAGGGCGAGATCCTGGAAGATCAGCGCGAAGCCGATGGTCATCAGCACCTGACCGAGGGTCTGGCCGGGCAGGCGGCGCAGGAAGAGCCGCTCCATCGCCATGCCGACGACGGCCAGCACGAGCGCGCCGGCGGCGAGGGCCAGCACGTACGAGCCGGTGCGCCAGACGACCGACAGGCCGACGTAGCCGCCGAGCATGAAGTACGAGCCGTGGGCGAGGTTGACGACGCGCATCACGCCGAAGATCAGCGAGAGCCCGCTGGCGAGCAGGAACAGGAGGGCCCCGTACGACACGCCGTTGAAGGTCTGGGTGACCCAGAACTCCGCAGTCACAGGCCGAGCAGGCGCCGCGCGTTCTCCGACAGGATGCGGGCACGGTCCCGCGCGGACAGCTTGAGGCCGCGCACCACGACCTCGCGCGGCCGCGCCGGGCCCATGTCGAAACAGAAGTCGCTGCCGATCATCACGCGGTCCGCGCCGACGAGGCCGACGAGGTACTGCAGTGATGCCGGCGCGTGACTGATCGTGTCGTACGTGAAGCGCCGGAGGTAGGCGTCGAAGGGGCGCTTGGCCACGCCCTTCGTCTCCGGCCGCACCTTCTGGCCGTGGGTGAGCCGGCCGACCAGGTACGGCATGGCGCCGCCCGCGTGCGGCAGGCAGACCTCCAGCTTCGGGAACCGATCGAGCACGCCGCCGAAGACCAGGTGCGCGGCGGCAATGGCAGTGTCGAACGGGTTGCCGAGGAAGTTGTTGAGGTAGTAGCGCCCCAGACGGTTCCCGGCGCCGATGACGGTGAGCGGGTGCAGCAGCACCGGCAGTCGCCTGGCCTCGCAGGCCGCGAAGATCGGCGTGTACGACGGATCGGACAGCTCGCGGCCGTTGATGTTCGTGCCGAGGTAGACGCCGCGGATGCCGGGCAGCGCGGCCGCACGCTGCAGCTCGGTAAGGGCCCGCGCGGGATCCTGCATCGGCAGCGTGGCACAGCCGACGAAGCGGTCGGGGTAGGCGCGGTGCGCCTCGCTCATCGCGTCGTTCACGGCGGCGGCCAGGCGCAGGCCGAGGTCGCCATCGGCCCAGTAGACCATCGGCGAGGTCAGCGACAGGGCGTGGACGGCCACGCCCACGCGATCCATCACCTTGCGCCGGCGATCCAGGTCCCAGTACGTGGCCTCGAGCGGCAGCGTGCGCGATTCCTTCAGGACGATCGACGGGCCCTTCGGATCCGAGCGATCGATGCGCGCCTGCTGCGGCGCGCCCTCGCGCGCGATGAGGTCGAGATAACGCTCGGGGAAGAAGTGCGCGTGGACATCGATCGCGTCGGGCCGGGCCACGGCGGGGATTGTACTATGGGCCCAGCCTGTGAAACGACCGAGGAGGCCACCGGTGAGACTCCCGCACGAGCGCTTCGACTACTCCGCGATCGTGGACCGCAAGCGGTGGCGGCTGCCCAAGGGCGCGCGCATCGCCGTGTGGACGATCGTCAACGTCGAGGAATGGGACATCGAGAAGCCGATGGCGCGCCAGTACCTCACGGCGCCGCAGGGCGTGGCCACCGTGCCCGACGTGCCGAACTGGGCGTGGCACGACTACGGCATGCGCGTGGGCTTCTGGCGGCTGCACGAGGCGCTCGTCCGGCGCAAGATCCGCGCGACGACCTCGATCAACGCCAACGTCTGTCACTCCTATCCGCGCGTGGCCGAGGCGATGCGCGACGCGGGCTGGGAGTTCATGGGGCATGGCGTCAAGCAGGGTGCGATGCACGTGCAGCCCGATCAGCGCGCGGTCATCCGCGACTCGCTCCAGATCATCGAGAAGTTCACGGGCCGGAAGCCGAAGGGCTGGCTCGGTCCCGGGCTCACCGAGACGTGGGAGACGCTCGATCTCCTGGCCGAGGCCGGCATCGAGTACGTCTCGGACTGGGTCAACGACGATCAGCCCTACGAGATCCGCACCTCGCACGGCCCGCTCGTGTCGGTGCCCTACACGCTCGAGCTCAACGACATCCCGACCATGGTCATCCAGCACCACGAGTCGTCCGCGTGGCTGCAGCGCTGTCGCGACCAGTTCGACCGGCTCTACGACGAGGGGGCGAAGAACCCGCGCGTCATGGCGATCGCCGTGCATCCCTACATCCACGGCGTCCCGCACCGGATCCGGTATTTCGAGGAGGTCTACGACTACGTGCGCCGAAAGAAGGGCGTGTGGATGACCACCGGCGAGGAGATCTACGAGTGGTGGAAGAGCGGGCGCCGCTAGGCGGTGGCGCCGCGGCGTAGCGCCCACAGCGCGCCGGCCTGGATCGCGACCGCGA
>Ga0209577_10003263_pt1 | contig 15270 bp, 16 predicted proteins | sample GraSoiAngelo_109_FD_185874 | JGI IMG/M metagenome (GOLD analysis project Ga0209577, IMG submission 185874) | Grasslands soil microbial communities from the Angelo Coastal Reserve, California, USA - 14_0903_12_20cm (SPAdes) (version 2) | ecosystem: Environmental > Terrestrial > Soil > Grasslands...
TCGAGTCCCGGCGTCAGGAGCACGATCAGGCCGAACACGACGAGGAGGCCCGCGACGGGAAGCGCGCGGCGTGCGAGGTGCCTGGGCTGGAGCTCGCTCGGCATCTCGAGGGGTGCCTCCGGTGACGGAAGCGGCTCCATGCGAAAGCGCGGCTGCTCGGCGGTCATTGTTCGATTGTGCCAATGCCGGTCTGAACGCCCCTGGCGCGTGGCATGATCGCCGCGTTCGGGTCGTCGCCCACTTCGTCACCGGCCGCCGCACCAAGTGGCTCGTGCCGCTCATATGGCTGGTCCTGGCCGCGGCGCTCCAGCCGCTCGCGAGGAGCTGCGCCGGACGGAGGACAAGAGGGCCGCGATGGAGTCCGCCCTTCGCCGCGCCGGCCCCGCGATCCTGGCGAGCGCGCTAGTGGCCCGGCCGGGATAGTCGCTGGCCGCGCTGTGTTGATTTGACGTCGCATACCGGGGTCAATTCAACACAGCGACCCGGTTCAGAGCACGAGCTCGCCGCGGGCCACGACCACGGCGGAGCCGCCCACCTCGACGCGTTCGATGTGATCGGCGGAGCCCTCCGCGCGCGCGTATATGAGAGACGGGCGGCCGATCTCGGCTCCCTGGCGGATCTCGATCTCCTCGCCGGAGGGGACGCGGCCGTGGCGCACGAGATGGATCGCGAGCGGGCCGGCGGCTGAGCCCGTGGCGGGGTCCTCACCCCACGGCGGGCCAAACGCGAACATGCGCGTCTTCCAGCGTCGCCCCGAGCCCGCGAAGCAATTGGCGGCAACGCCGAGCTCGCTGATGGCGGCAACGTCCGGCTTGAGCGCGGCCACCGCCTCCTCGCTGTCGAGCTCGACGTAGACGTGCAGCGGGCCGTTCGGGTAGAGCTCCACGGGCAGCCCGGACCGCTCGACGCCCACGGCAGCGAGCAGCTCGGCCTCGCGCTCGTAGGGTCGCCACTCTGGCACGACCTGCTGCATCCGCCCGAACACGATCCGGCCGTCCTTGCGCTCGAGCTCGACGGGTACTGGTCCTAGGCCGGTCTCGAGGGTCACGCTGTCGCGCCCCAGCTCCTCTGCGAGGACGAATGAGCAGCCGAGCGTTGGATGGCCCGCGAACGGAAGCTCCTCGACCGGCGTGAAGATCCTGACCCGCGCGTCGCCGTCCGCCTCGGCCGGCAGCACGAAGATCGTCTCCGAGAAGTTCATCTCACGCGCAATCCGCTGCATCTGCTCACTGGAGAGCGCTCCCGCGTCCGGGAACACCGCGAGTTGATTGCCCTCCAGGGGCGTGTCCGTGAAGACGTCGACGATCCGGTAGGGCGTCATCGCCGCTCATCCTCCCAGGCCGCGATCCGCGATGATCGAGGCATGGATGACGGTCAGCGCATCTCGCTCGTCACGAGCGGAGGCGGCGTCCGCGACCTGGCCGAGGCCGCCCGCCTGGCCGAGGCGGCCGGGTTCGAGTCGGTCTGGGCGACCGAGTTCTACGACCGCTCGGCGACCATCGCACTCGCCGCTATGGCCGAGGCCACCGAGCGGATCGAGCTCGGGAGCGCGATCGCCTACGCCTTCGGGCGCACTCCGCTCGTGCTCGCCGCTGAGGCGCGCGACCTCGACGAGCTGTCCGGCGGGCGCCTGACGCTCGGGCTCGGGACCGGGACGCGGCGGATGCAGCAGGACTGGCACGGACTCGACGGCGAGCACCCGGCGAGCCGCATGGAGGAGCTGATCCCGCTCCTGCGTTCGCTGCTGCGACTCCACGAGGGGCCGATCGACCACGAGGGGCGCTTCTACCGGCTGCGCGTCACGCCGACGGCGACGGTCTCTGCTCCCTTGCGTGTGGACCTGCCGATCTACATGGCCGGCGTGAACCCGCGCATGATCGAGGCAGCCGGCGCCGTGGCCGACGGTCTGGTGGGTCACCCGCTGTTCACGCCCGAGTACGTGGCGGAGGTGGCGCGGCCGGCGCTCGAGGGCGGCGCTCGCCGCGCCGGGCGTACGGACGCCGTCCCGATCGCCGGCTACCTGACCTGCTCGATCGGCCCCGACCGCGATCAGGCGCGCCGCGAGGCGGCCGCGGTGGTCGCCTTCAACTCGACCGTGAAGACATACGAGATCGTGCACCGGCTGCACCACTTCGAGCCGGAGGTGGAGGCGATTCGCTCGGCGTGGCGTGCGGGCGACTTCGGCGGCATGGCGGACGCCGTGTCCGACCGCATGCTCGACACGATCGCACTGGCGGGCACGCCGGAGGAGGTGCTCGCGCGCTACACGGAGCGCTGGCACGGCGTGTACGACCGCACGCTGCTCTGGCCGCCGGCGTTCCGCGGACTGGAGGGCGTGCGGGCCGTCGTCCAGGCGTTCAGCTGAGGGTGGCCGGATCCATCTGGAACGTGAACATGCGATCCGCCTCGATGCGGGCGTACATCGCCCCGCGGTCGAGGAAGTCGTGCTCCCACTCCGGGCCGTAGCGCGGCACGTATACCTCGAGCAGAGCCTGCCGGAACGGGTCCGTCTTGATGTCGATCGGCACGGCGCGACCATGCACCGTCACCGCCAGCTCCTCGCCAGGCAGGTGAGTCGCGCTCACGTGCGGCCGCTTGCGGATGTGCCGGAACCGCACCGAGTCGGGCGACGAGCCAAAGTGGAAGGCCCCACGGAAGAAGATTCCGTCCACCGGCCCGACGATGGGCCGCCCGTCGCGAGTGGCCGTGGCCAGGGCCAGCAGGCACATACCGGTGAGCCGCTCGCACACCTGCTCGGCCGTGAGCCTTCGCTCCGGGGTGATGATGTGGAGCAGGTGCGGCTCGGCGGCGGCGTAGCTCCGGTCGAGCAGCTCCTGCAGGGCTGCTAGGTCCTCCGCTGTCTCGTGCATGACACCGGTCATACCCTGAAAGAAGGATGAGCGTCGACGTCGCCAGCTCGCGCCCCGGGCGCGCCGAGGCCTTCACCGGCCGCACCGCCTGGGCCCGGAACCTCGGGGCGCCGGTGCGCGACTTCCTCAACACCGAGACCGGCAGCGCGATCTTCCTGCTCGCGGCGACGATCGCCGCGCTCCTGTGGGCGAACTCGCCGTGGTCCGACTCGTACCAGTCGTTGTGGACCACGAAGCTCTCGATCCGGATCGGGGGCGGCGGGATCTCCGCGGACCTCCGCCACTGGGTGAACGAGGGGCTGATGACGTTCTTCTTCCTGGTCATCGGCCTCGAGGCCAAGCGCGAGCTCGACGTCGGGCAGCTGCGAGAGCGGAGGCGAATCGCGGTCCCCCTGTTCGCCGCGATCGGTGGGATGACCGTCCCAGTCCTGATCTACCTCGCGGTCAACGCCGGCGGCTCGGGCGCGCACGGCTGGGGGACCGCGATGTCCACGGACACGGCGTTCGTGCTCGGGGTCCTGGCCCTTGTCGCTCCCGGCGGCACGCGGCTGCGGATCCGGCTGCTCACGGTGGCTGTAATCGACGACCTCGTGGCGCTCGTGGTGATCGCGACCGCGTACACGCACCACGTGTCGGTGGTCCCGCTCGCCGTCGCGATCGGACTCTTCATCGCGCTCCTCGCCCTGCGCTATGCGCCGGGCGCCTGGCGCCGCCAGGTCGCGGCCCTGCTCGGGGTCGCCGCCTGGGTCGCGCTCTTCAAGTCGGGAATCGATCCGATCATCGCCGGCCTGGCGGCCGGGCTGGTGACCAGCGCGTACCCACCCTCGCGCAGCGACCTCGAGCGGGTGACCGAGCTGACTCGCTCCTTCCGCGAGCAGCCCACCCCGGAGCTCGCGCGCTCCGCCGAGCGCAGCGTGGCGTCAGCGATCTCGGCCAACGAGCGGCTCCAGTACCGGCTCCATCCCTGGACGAGCTTCGTGATCGTGCCCGTGTTCGCGCTCGCGAACGCGGGGATTCATTTCAACAGCGCCCTGCTCGGCGACGCGGTGGGATCCCCGATCACGCTCGGCGTCTTCTTCGGGTACGTGGTGGGCAAGCCCCTAGGGATCCTGGGGGCGGCGTGGCTCGTCACCCGCCAGCGAATAGGCCGCGGGCTGCGCCCGGCCCTCAGCTGGCCGGAGATCGCCGGCGGGGGCGCCGTTGCCGGGATCGGGTTCACGGTCTCCCTGCTGATCGCCAGCCTTGCGTTCCACGGCCGTCAGCTCGACGAGGCCAAGGTCGGCGTGCTCGGGGCGGTCGTCGTGTCATCACTTCTGGCGTGGGCGGTCTTCAGGGCGATCGAGCACCTGCCACCCGCCATGAGGGCCCGCCAGCTCATCGGGACCGCGGAGGAGCTCGTGGACCTCTCGGGCGACATCGACCCCGAGCGCGACCACGTCCGCGGCTCGGATGACGCCCCGGTGACGCTCGTCGAGTACGGCGACTACCAGTGCCCGTACTGCGGCCAGGCCGAGCTCGTGATCCGCGAGCTGCTCGAATCGTTCGGGGACGACCTCCGGTACGTGTGGCGGCAGCTTCCCTTGAACGACGTCCACGAGCACGCCCAGGTCGCCGCGGAGGCCGCGGAGGCGGCCGCTTCCCAGGGCGCCTTCTGGGAGATGCACGACAAGTTGCTCGACAACCAGGACAAGCTCCGCGCGCCCGACCTGACCCGCTACGCGGAGCAGCTGGGACTCGACGTGGACCAGTTCTGGGACGAGATCAGCGGCCGCGCTCACTCCGAGCGGATCGCGGACGACGTGGGCACTGCGGACGCGAGCGGCGTGGCTGGCACCCCCAGCTTCTTCATCAACGGCAAGCGCTACGCGGGCGCGTACGACGTCGACACCCTCACCGAGGCCGTGCGTGCCGCGCGGAAGCGCGCCCTGCTCAGGGAGAAGGCCGAGGCTACGCCGTAGCGGCGACCGAGAGCACGGGCGGGAGGCGGGTGGCGGCCGCCGACCAGGTCGCCCCGGCGTCGCCGGAGCCGAACAGGTCGCCGGACGTCGCTCCGAAATAGAGCTCCAGCCCCTCCCCCTCTCCGCCCCAGTCGAACGCCTCGCGCAGGATCGTGAGATAGGCGTGCTCCTGCGGCAGGCCGTCGCCGCGCGCGGTCCAGCTGACGCCGGCGTCGCGCGTCTCGTACACGCGCACACGGCTGTCCGGGGTGACGCGGTCGACGTCGGCCGTCAGCGGGATCACGTACGCGCTATCCGGATCGCCCGGGTCGAGCGCGAGCGGGAATCCGAAGTCGGACGGCAGGCCGGCGCCGATGTCGGTCCAGGTCTGGCCCGCGTCGTCGGAGCGGTAGACCCCGCCGTGGAACTGCATGAACATCCGCTCCGGCCTTGCGGGGGCGCGATGGATGCGGTGCACGCACAGGCCGATCTCATCGGGCGGCGTGTCCTCGGGCAGGTAGCGCGGCGCGAGCCCCTCGTTGCCGGTACGCCAGCTCGCGCCGCCGTCCTCGCTGAGCCAGACGCCGGCGGCCGAGATCGCCACCGCCAGCCGGTCGGGGTCTCCCGGCCACGTGACGATGGAGTGCAGGCACAGCCCGCCCCCGCCGGGTTGCCAGCGATCCCTGCTCGGCTCCTCCCACAGGCCCCTGTTGAGCTCCCAGCTCGCGCCGCCATCGCGGCTCTCGAAGAGCACGCCGGGGTCGCCGCCCGCGTAGAGCGTCCCCTCGGCCTCGCCCGGCGCGATCACCCAGAGCCGCTGGAGCGCCGCGTCGCCGCCCTCTGGCAGCGCGACGCCCTCCGCCTGCTCCCAGTCCCCCGCGGCATCGTCCGTGTACCAGACCTTGGGGCCGTAGATCGGCGACGTGGTCGTCGCCAGGATCCGGCCCGAGCGCGTGTCGCGTAGCGCGTAGTCGACCGTTTCGCCGGGGAAGGCCCGGGTGGCGACCTCGAAAGGCTCCCCGGGCTCGCCCTCGAGCACGAAGAGGCCCTTGCGAGTACCCACGATCAGCTCGGTCATCCCCTCATCCTCCTGAAATGGCGGGCAGGACGTCCACGCGGTCGTCGGCGTCGACCGCGGTGTCCTGCGCACCCATCTCGCCGTTCACGAACACGTTGATGTGGCGGCGGAGCACCCCCCGCTCGTCCAGGATCCATCCGTCCATCGCCGGGTGCTCGCGCTCGAGCGCGCTCAGCAGCTCACCGACGGTGGAGGCCTCGAACGCGTGCTCCGACTGGTCTCCCGCCAGCTGCTTCAGGGGCCCGCGCAGGCGGACGACTGCCATCGACGCGGCTAGGACTCCCAGCCCACGTCGTCGTGGGTCTCGAGCTTGTTCCAGAAGGTGATCTCCGGCTCGCCACTCGAGACCTCCTGCATCATCGGCCCGATCTCTGGCTGGGCGGCCTCGAAGAAGGTCTGGAAGCTCTGCTGGTCGGGCCACTCGTCCACGACCATGATCTGGCCGTCATCCGACCCGTAGAAGCGGTGGGCGACGAGGCCGTGATCCTTGGCCCGCTCCGCGATCCCGCGCATCGCGTCCGGGTTCTGGCCCGCGCGCTCCTCGAGCTTCTTCGGGTCGCCCTTCACCCGCAAGGTCATGATCACCGACATACGAGCCTCCTTCTCGGTTGGGAGAACTAAGCCTGAGCCAGTGCCGGCTCCCGATCCGCCCACGGTATCGCCTTCTCCAGGGCGCCGGCCAGCCGGAGGATCGTGGCCTCCTGCCACGGGCCGCCCATAAGCTGCGCCCCGACCGGCAGGCCGTCGTCCGTCCAGTGGACAGGCAGCGAGATGCCCGGGAGGCCGGTGGCGTTGGCGAAGGCGCAGAACGCCACCATCGCGACCACGGCGTCCGCCGGCTCGTCGGGCCCCGCATGCGATGCCTCGAGCACCGCGCCAACGGGCGGCGGGGTGATCGCCATCGTCGGCGTCAGGAGCACGTCGAAGTCGCGCCCGAAGGGCTCCACGAGCTGCCTGCTCATCCGCTCCAGCGTCCTCATCAGGGAGATGTAGTGGAAGCTCGGGATCTGGTTGGCCGCCCCGTGCTGATAGGCGATGTGGGGCTCGACCTTGTCCCAGTCGATGTCGTCCGCGTGCTCGCCGAGCGAGGCGGCCACCATCACGTTGAAGGGACCGATCAGCTCCTCCGACACGGTGGGGACCTCCACCGGTTCGACCGCGTGGCCGAGCTCCTCGAGCGCCCTGGCGGCGCGCTCGGCCGCCTCCGTGCAGGCCGGGTCCGTGGGCACGCCGCCGGGGGCGTGATCCATCAGGCCGATCCGCAGCGGGCCGGGGTCGGCCCCCACCTCCTCGAGGAACGGCCGCTCGGGCGCCGGGGCGTTGTACCAGCAGCGGCTGTCGGGACCGGCTATGACGTCGAGGATCGCCGCGCTGTCGGCAACCGTGCGCGTGACCGCGCCCTCGACCACCGCGCCCCACCAGCTCTGGTTGAGCCGCGGTACGCGTCCCCGGCTGGGCTTGAGGCCCACGAGGCCGCAGCACGAGGCCGGGATGCGGATCGAACCCCCGCCGTCGTTCGCGTGCGCCGCCGGGAACATCCCCGCCGCCGTCGCCGCGGCGGCGCCGCCGCTGGACCCGCCGGGCGAGCGATCGCGGTCCCACGGGTTCCGCGTGGGGCCGAAGCGCAGGTTCTCGGTCACCGTGATGTGGCCGAACTCCGGCGTATTCGTCTTGCAGGCGAGCACGAAGCCGGCCCGGGCGAGGGCCTCCACGCACAGCTCGGTGGGGCCCTCCCAGGGCGTCTCGTCGCGGCCGCGCGAGCCGTAGCTGATCGGCCAGCCCTGGACCTCGGTGAGGTCCTTGATCGGCATCGGGACACCCAGGAAGGGAGCGCCGTCGCCGTCGGCGAGTCGCCGGTCGGCATCGGCGGCCGCCGCACGCGCGGCTTCGTCTTCCCGCCACACCACGGCGTTGATGTCCCCGTTGAGCCGGTCCACCTCCTCCAGGCATGCGTCGAGCAGCTCGGTGGCCGAGAGCTCCCGGCTGCGCAGCGAGCCGGCCAGCTGAAGGACTGGCGTGCGGGTGAGGCTGGACATCGGTCGCGTCTCCTCTCGGTGATGTTAAACGCGCGCCCCCACCACGGATGGGTCACGCAGGCGGATCCAGAGCCCCTCCGAGACGGCACAGACGCGGCCTTCCTCGTTGTAGATCGCGGCGCCGCCACGGCTCTTGCGACCGTCGCGCCCGATCAGCCAGGCGATCACCACGTGCGGCTCCCCGACCAGCACCGGGGCGCGGTCCGGATCGACCGTGAGGCTGCCCAGGACGGCGGTCCCGCTCGTCGGATCGATCGCGGCACTGCCCGTGGGGCAGTCGAGCGCCGACCACACGAACAGCTTCGTCACCCGCCCATCCTTGTCGCCGAGCGAGGGATGCGGCATCCAGGCGTCGGCCATCAGGTCGCGGCCGTCCACCGCGCCGAGGATCAGGCGGATGGCGTCGTCGGGATTCCGATCGGGGCCGCAGCCGAAGCAGGTGGGGAACGGGTGTCGGCCCGTCCATGGGTTGGCTGCGGAAGCCGCCCGGGCCTCCTCGAAGACGATGGGCGGCGGCACGTCGAGCTCGAGGGTGGAGGGCGCCCCCTCGGCGACGAGCTCCTCGCCGTCAAGCAGCGACACTGCCTCGTTCGCGTTGCGGCGGACCGCGAGCGGGCGCTCGAGCGGCGGCGGCCGGCGCAGCGAGACCGTGGCGACCGGAGCGTCGATGCGATCGGCCACGACGCCGCACGCGTATCCGCCCTGCGCCGAGTCCGGCGGCCCGTTGAATCGGCGGGCGATCACGACCTGCTCCATCTTCGGGATCATGACCGAATGTCCCCGGAGGACGGATCGAGCGGCAGGCTGGACGGCAAGGTCGCGATCGTGACCGGCGCCGGTCAGACACCCGGCGAGGAGATTGGCAACGGCCGCGCCACCGCGATCCTCTTCGCGCGCGCGGGCGCGCGGGTGATGCTGATGGATCGCGATCGCGACTCCGCCGAGGCGACACGGGCGGCGATCGCCGAAGAGGCCGGCGAGGCGATCGTGGCCGAGGGAGACGTGAGCGTGGAGGCGGACTGCCGGCGGGTCGTCTCCACCGCGGTCGAGCAGTTCGGCCGCCTGGACGTGGTCCACAACAACGTCGGCATCGCAACCGGCGACGGCTGGGCCGAGTGGATCGAGTTCGAGGCCTGGGAGCAGATCATGCGGGTGAACGCCGGCGGCGCGCTGCTGATGGCCAAGGCCGCGCTGCCGGTCATGAAGGAGCAGCAGAGCGGCGCGATCACGAACGTGTCCTCGATCGCGTCGGTCGTGGCAGGCGCGGAGACCATGCGCAACCCGCCGCTCGGATACAAGAGCTCGAAGGCCGCGATGAACGCGATCACCCACGCGCTCGCGGGAGCGTACGCGCCGCACGGGATCCGCGTGAACGCCATCCTGCCGGGGCTTATCAACACCCCGATGGGCGTGGATGCTGCCGCCCGCGCGTTCGGCATCGACCGGGACGAGTACATCCGCCTCCGTGACGAGACCGTGCCACTCAAGGGTGGAATGGGCAGCGCATGGGACGTGGCCAACGCGGCGCTCTTCCTCGCGTCGGACGAGGCGCGCTTCATCACCGGCGTGCTCCTGCCCGTGGACGGCGGCCAGTCCGCTCGCGTCGGATGACCGCGGCCCGGCGATCCACCGCGGTCCTGGTGGTGGCGCTCGCGCTCGCCCTAGCGGCGCCGGCCTCAACCGCGGGCGACGACCCGCTCCTTGGGATGGTGAACCGCGACCTGCACTTCGCGAGACAGCAGCTCAGGCGCACGCTCGTCGAGGTGCCGGCCGGCGCGTACCCGCAGGAGACGGGCCCCGACGGCCGCTGGACCACGACGGGGCCGGGGCGCTGGACGAGCGGCTTCCTGGCGGGATCCCTGTGGCTGATGTACCAGGCCAGCGGCGATCCGTCGTGGAGCAGAGCCGCTGGCGCGCGCCAGGCGGGGCTGGCCGGTGAGCAGTCGAACCGCTCCACACATGACCTCGGCTTCATCCTCTTCGACAGCTTCGGCAAGGGCTACCGGCTGACCGCCGCGGACAGCTACCGCAGGGTGGTGCTGGGCGCGGCGCGATCGGTGGCGTCGCGCTACAGGCGCTCCGTCCGCGCCATCCGCTCCTGGAACAATCCGCCGCGCACGCCCAGGTCCGACTTCCGGGTCGTGATCGACAGCCTGATGAACCTCGACCTGCTGTTCTGGGCCTCGCAGCACGGCGGCGGCCACCGGCTGGCGTCGAAGGCCCGGAAGCACGCGCTGCGCACGGCGAGGGTGCAGGTCCGGCCCAACGGAAGCACCTACCACCTGGTCATCTACAACGGGCGAACGGGGGCCGTGAAGCGCCGGACGACCGCGCAGGGCTACCGCAGCTCTTCCACCTGGTCGCGCGGACAGGCCTGGGCGCTCTACGGCTTCGGCACCGCCTACGCGGATACGCGCGTCGCCCGCATGCTCGAGGCGGCGCGCCGGACGGCGGACTACTTCGTCTCCCACCTGCCGGCGGACCGGGTCCCCTACTGGGACTTCAACGCGCCGGGCATCCCCCACGAGCCGCGCGACAGCTCCGCGGCGGCGATCGCGGCATCCGGTCTGCTCCAGTTGTCCCAGCTGGAAAGCGATCCCGACCGTGCGGAGCGCTACCTGGCCACCGCGAGGGAGATCCTCAGCTCGCTCTCGTCCAAGCGCTATCTCGCGGCCGGCACGGCGAGCCGCTCGATCCTCCTCCACGGGACGGCCGACAGGCCGTCCGGGCACTACAACACCGGCCTGATCTACGGCGACTACTACTTCATCGAAGCCCTGCTGCGCTACCGCGAGATCACGACGGGCGTGTAGGCCGATGAGAGCTGCCGTGCTCGCCGCCGCGCTGGCGCTCGCGGTCCTTGCCGGAGGCTGTTCCTCGGGTGGGGACGAGCATCGGGCACCTCGCCCTGGTGCAACGAGGCCGATCTCCGGCTCGGCCACCGACACGCGCGCGATCACTCGCGCCTTCGACGCGATCCACAGCCGCTACCGCCGGGAGATCCTCGGCGGCTGCATGGGTGCGATCGCGGGCGACGCGCACGCCGTGAAGTGCTACGGACGGATCGCGCGGGGGTCGCGGCGGCGGCCCATGCCGCAGACCCTCTTCCAGATCGGTTCGATAACCAAGACCTTCACCGCCACCCTCCTCGCCTTGCGCGTCCATCAGGGCGCCGTCCGGCTGAGCGACCCGATCGGCCGCTACATCTCGGCGGTGGCCGGCGGCGCCATCCTGCCGCGCTCGATCACGCTGCTCGACATGGCCGACCACTACTCCGGCCTCCCCCGTTCCACGCCAGTGGCCAACGCGTTGGCACTCCACAGCGTGAACGAGTACTTCTCCGCGGCCGCCCGCTGCGTGGCCACGCCCGGCTGCACGGTCGGACGACCCGGGGGCCAGTATCTGTACTCCAACTTCGCCTACGGCATCCTGGGACAGGCGCTCGGCCGCCGCGACGGGTACTCACCGTCCTCCTACTCGGCCTGGGAGAAGGACAACGAGGCCGCCATCACGCGTCCGCTGGGGATGTCCAGCACGCACAGCGGGTTCAGGTGGCGGGGGCTGGCGCCTGCGCGGTTCGACGCCATGCGCGCCCGCGCCACCATGGATGGGTCACGCCGCGAGCCGACGCCGCTCTTCTTCCCGCCCGGTCCGTACGCGGACCCGGCGGGCGGGCTCTACTCCTCCTCCATCGACATGCTCACCTGGCTGTCGTTCAGCATGGGGCTGTCGGGGACGCCGGCCTTGAGCGCGGCGCGCTCGCTGTTGTACGACACGCCGTCCCTCACCCGGCCTCGGGACGACCCTTCGGACCCCACGCGACGGATCGGGCTCGGGTGGCGGCTCGACGTCACGGGCGGCGGCCGTTCGAAGGCCACCTGTGTGTACAAGAACGGCGAGTCGCGCGGCTTCGCGGCCCAGATCGCCTTCCTCAAGGGCCGCCGGCTCGGCGCGTTCGTGATGCTCAACACCGTGCCGCAGAACCCGGTCGTCGCCACGATCACGAGCCGGCTGATCAACTCACTCGCCTCGACCGCTCCGGCGAGACGGGCCGGGGTCAGAAGAGCCGATGGGCTCGACCTATGCCCTTCCGCGTGATGGTGGTCACGTACTCCGTGTAGCGGCGGTAGCGCCCGTGCATCCACAGCACGGTGTAGTGCCCGGTCTCGCCGCGCGGGGTCACCGGGCGGACGTTGTTCTCGCTCGAGTGCCTCGTCACCGCGCGGTGGGCCCAGTGGCGTCCGTCGTCGACGGTGATCCACTGCTCCACCTCGAACACACCGTGGATCCGGCGCGAGAGGTAGACGATGGAGGGGTTCTCGTGGTCGAGCGAGATGCCTCCGGCATACGGCCCGTTGAGCGGCTTTCCGGCGGCCACGATCTCGTGGTCGAGCCAGCGGTGCCCGTCCCAGCGCGCGTAGCGGTAGCGGAGGTCGTGCACCGACGGGTAGGTGACATAGACGATCGCCGGCTTCCCCTGGCTGTCCGATGCGACGTCGTGGACCCAGGCCGAGGCGCGGCCCGGCTTCTCCGGCCTTACCCGATCGGCGTCGAACTCGTCGAGCGGGTGCCCGCCGGGGATGCGCCGCCCGTCGGCGTGCTCGTAGTGACCCGCCCGGTAGCGGAAGTAGTAGATGCCGGTGCGGATGTGGTCGGGGTTGTCCTCGCTGAAGGCGATATCGATCGTGCGGCGTCCGTCCGAGGCGACCTTCACGTAGGGCCGGCGCCCCCGCCGCGTGCGGATGAGGGTGCGCGCATCCGTCCACGAGCTGCCGTCGCGCCTGGTCGAGAACGAGGGCATCCAGTTGCCGCCGCGCCAGAAGAGCCAGGTGCGGTGCTCTCGCGAGAGGTAGACCGGGTTGGGATAGGTCCACCCCAGCCGCCCCGGGGTGTTGGTGTGGAGCACGTGCGTGGACCCGAAGGACGTCACGTCCTCGGGGCGCCGCATCACGCGGTAGTACATGCGCTTCGGGATCCCCTTCGGGGGGAGGAAGCGGCCCGAGTGCGGCGAGTAGAAGACCTCGAGCCGCCCGCCGGGGAGCATGAGGAGCGAGGGATCGTTGTGGTCGTCGACCCCGAGGCCGTGCTTGAGGGTGACGGTGTGGATCCGCCCGGTGTCGCCGTCGATGCTGGCCACGCGCACGTTTCCGTGCGTGCTGATCCAGCCGACGTACGTGCGCCGATGGGCGCCCTCGTAGTAGACGGCGCGCGGGTCGCCGAACCAGGACCACGCGCCGGCGCCGATCGGGCCGTCGCCGCGGGCGCCGCCCGCCGGGGGCGCGGGTGCGCCGAGACCGACCGCGGCTGCGAGCGCGGCGGCCGTCGTGACGGCGATTCGCTTCGGGGTACGCATGGCCGTCGGCCCAGTATTGCGTCGCCCGCCGCCGGAGCCGCGATCGGGGTCGAATCAGCTAGCCTCGGCCGACCGCGATGAAGCGCATCCTCGCTCCGATCCTCGTCATCGCCGGGCTGGCCGCCGGCGTCAGCCTGCCCGCGCTCGCGGCGCCGGCTCTCTCACAGCCGGGGCAGCCGGCCCAGACCAGCACCACGCCGTCGCAGGAGCCGCCGAACCAGGTCAGCGACGGAGTCCATCCGTGGCTGCCCGACATGCGGTCGGCCGAGGAGTACGCGCGACACCGCAACGGGGTCATCTCCTTCGCGGTGTCCACCCGGAGCCGCTACTGGGGCTACCACGACACGCGCATCTACCCGTCCGCGAGCGTGCTCAAGGCGATGCTGATGGTGGCGTACCTGAACCGAAGCAGCGTGCGGCACCGCGATCTGACCAGCAGCGACAGGGACATCCTCTGGCCGATGATCACCCGCTCGGACAACAACGCGGCCAACCGGTGCATTCAGAGCGTGGGTTCACACGCGATCTACGAGGTCGCCCGCAAGGCCCACATGCACGCGTTCAGGTTCGAGTATCCGATCTGGGGCAACAGCCACATCGACGCGAATGACCAGGCCCGCTTCTTGCTCTACATCGACAAGTACGTGGTCAGCCGCCATCGCGACTACGCGCTGCACCTGCTCGCCTCGATCACCCCGTCGCAGCGGTGGGGGATCTGGCGCGTGAAGCCGGACGGCTGGCGGCTCTACTCGAAGGGCGGTTGGGGGTCCGGCACCGGGCGGGTGGACCATCAGGTGGCGCTCCTGCGCCGCGGCCATCAGCGGGTGTCGGTGGCGATCCTCACCTACGCGGACGGGAGTCACTCGTACGGCAAGGAGACACTGCGCGGCGTGGCGAAGCGCCTGCTTCGGGCGCTGGCCGACTCGCCGTCCGTTCCCTAAAGCGGCCGCTGGCGGACCCTAGACTTGAGGTGCGATGGCTCGCACCTACAAGCTCGATCACTTCACCAAGGGAACCGGCGCGACGGTGGCCCCCGTCGAGGACGCCTCCAGCTCGTCGCAGGAGCGCGAGCTCAATCGCGTGCGCGTTCCCCGCGAGCGCCGGGCACGGGCACGGACACCCCAGCGGGTCGCCACGCCCCTTCCATCCGGGCATGTCCGCAAGAAGTCGACCGGTGAGATCGGGCGGGTGCGCGCAGTCGACGCGCGGGCGGGGACGGCCGAGGTGCACTGGCTGAGGCAGGGGCGCACCTCCACGGTGCCCCTGACCGATATCTCGCGGCGCTGAGCGTCGCCCCGCGGGCTCGCCTACAGTCGGCCGTGTGCGCCGGTTGCGCGACCCCGTTCTACGGCTCGGGTTCCGGGTGGGCTACCACGTGCTGCACGCCTGGTGGCTGCTCACCCACCCGAAGAAGCGCGGGGTGAAGTGCGTGCTGACCCGCGACGGGCAGGTCCTGCTGGTCCGGCACACCTACGGGCGGCGGCGCACCTGGGAGCTCCCGGGAGGCGGCGTGAAGCGGCGCGAGGACCCTGGCCACGCAGCCCGGCGCGAGATCCACGAGGAGCTCGGAATCGACGTGGACGACTGGACCCTGCTGGGCGAGCTCTTCGCGCGGATCGACGGCAAGCGCGACCGGCTCTGGTGCTTCACCTCGGAGATTGGGGACCGGCCGCTCGATCCCGACCACGCCGAGATCGCCGAGGTCGAGTGGTTCCGCCTGGACCGGTTGCCGGAGCGCACCGCAAAGTACGTGCCGCGGATCGCCGCGATGCGCCGCTAGACGGTTTGCACTGCCGATGCTACGCCGGCGTGGCAAACGGTCTAGGGCTTGATCGCGGCTCCGGCGTCGACGAGGCCTGCTCCGTAATGGCTGTCCGACCCGGTGGCTCCGAGGTCTCGTGCTGTTGTCTGGACGCGTTTCTCCACCGCGTCGGGCGCCGGATGCCGACCGATGACGTGGGTGGCGAGGATCAGCGCGGCGATCGCGGTGACGTGA
>Ga0209577_10003264_pt1 | contig 15267 bp, 16 predicted proteins | sample GraSoiAngelo_109_FD_185874 | JGI IMG/M metagenome (GOLD analysis project Ga0209577, IMG submission 185874) | Grasslands soil microbial communities from the Angelo Coastal Reserve, California, USA - 14_0903_12_20cm (SPAdes) (version 2) | ecosystem: Environmental > Terrestrial > Soil > Grasslands...
CGACGCCGTCTGCCGCGTGGAGGCCGAAGACGCTGCCGCCGGTCAGCAGGATGGCGTGCACCTCGGTGGCGCGCCGTTCCAGGTCCAGGGAGGACAGCTCTCGCGAACCCGGTGACGAGCCGCGCATGTCATAAGCGGCCACGTTGCCGGGCGGGGGCAGGATGACGGTACAGCCGCTCTCCCCGCCGGGGAGCGTGAAATGGCCGACGCTGAAGCCGGCGATCAGCTCGATGCGGTGAGGGTACCAGGCGAACGGACCGCGCATCCGCTAATGTGCCCACCGATGACCGCCCGCATCGGAGTCCTGTGCGGACGCGTGCGCGTCGAGGAGAAGGCGCTCTTTCTGGCGCTCCGGCGCCGCGGCGCGACATACGACCGCCTGGACGAGGAGCAGGTGCGGCTTTCGATCGGGGGCCTGGCGCCGGCCTTCGACGTGGTCCTCGACCGGTCCATCCATCACGGGCGATCGATGTATGCCCTGACCATCCTGAACCAGGCCGGCGTCCCCACCGTCAACAGCGGGCGGGTGGCGCAGGTCTGCGGCGACAAGATACTGACCAGCGTCGCGCTGCAGGCTGCCGGGCTCCCCATCCCCAGGACCACGGTGGCCTTCACCCGCGAAGCCGCCCTCCAGGCGATCGAAGCCATGGGCTACCCGGTGGTCCTCAAGCCGATGGTCGGCTCCTGGGGACGGCTGCTGGCCAAGATCAACGACCGCGACGCGGCCGAGGCCGTCCTGGAGCACAAGGAGACGCTCGGCTCCTACCAGCACGGCATCTTCTACATCCAGGAATTCGTCGACAAGCCCCAGCGGGACATCCGGGCGCTGGTGATCGAGGACCGCCTGGTCGGCGCCATCTACCGAAGGGCCGACCACTGGATCACCAACACCGCACGGGGCGGCGACGCCCATCCCTGCCCACCGAGCCCGGCCATCGAGCGCCTGGCGGTGGGCGCGGCCAGGGCCGTCGGCGGTGGATTCCTGGCCGTGGACCTGCTTGAGCACAAAGAAGGGATGCTGGTCAACGAGGTCAACTACACCCCCGAGTTCCGGGGCTTTTCCGAGGCCACCGGGATCGACGTCGCCGACCAGGTGGTGGATTACCTGGAGGCGGTCGCCGCGAATTGAAATCGAATACAATCCGATGATCCTCGCCCTGACGAACACCGGAGATGTCCTGTTTGCGGAGGTGATACCAATGTCGACCGCGACGTCCGCGACCTGCCCTGAATGCGAAGCCGCGGTGCCGCTCAAGGGCGACGTCGAGAAGGGGGAGATCGTCCCCTGCCCGGACTGCGGCGCCGAGCTCGAGGTGATCGAGCAGGACCCGATCACGCTCCGCCTGGCCCCGGCGGAAGAGGAGGACTGGGGAGAGTAGTGAAGATCGGAGTCCTGTGCTCCCGCATCCGGGTCGAGGAGAAGCTGCTCTTCGAAGCCTTCTCCAGGCACGGGGTGGCCTTCAGCCGGATCGACGACCGGGAGCTGATCTTCGAGCTGGAGCAGCCGCCGCCGCACTTCGACGTGGTGCTGGAGCGCTGCCTCCACCATTCCCGGGCCCTGTACTCGCTGCGCATCCTGAACGGCTGGGGCATCAAGACGGTCAACAGCTACGACGTGGCCATGACCTGCGGCGACAAGATCAACACGACCACGGCGCTCCTCTCGGCGGGCGTTCCCAGCCCCCGGACTCTGATCGCGTTCACCCCCGAGTCCGCGATCGAGGCCATCGAGCGGGTCGGCTATCCGGTGGTCCTCAAGCCGGCGATCGGGTCATGGGGCCGGCTGCTGGCCAAGATCTCCGACCGTGAGGCGGCCGAGGCGCTGCTCGAGCACAAGGAAACGCTCGGCTCCTACCAGCACGCGATCTTCTACGTCCAGGAATACGTCGAGAAGCCAGGCCGCGACATCCGCAGCTTCGTCGTCGGGGACGAGACCATCTGCGCCATCTACCGCGAGTCGGCCCACTGGGTGACGAACACGGCGCGCGGCGCCCGGGCGCGCAACTGTCCGGTCACACCCGAAATCGACCGGATCTCGAGGGCCGCGGCGGCCGCCGTCGGCGGCGGCGTGCTGGCGGTGGACATCCTGGAGCGCGACGGCGAGCTGCTTGTCGGCGAGGTCAACTACACCATGGAATTCCGCAACAGCATCGAAGTCACCGGCGTCGACATCCCCGGGCGGATCGTCGAGTACGTACTCGGCGTCGCGGGGCGTGCCGCGCCCACACCTAACCGGCCTGAATCGATCCTGGCCTGAGGTGCTGACCGCGCCCTCGGCCGGGGACCTGCTGCATGCGCTGCTGCAGATACCCAGCGTCAGCGGAGAGGAGGACCGGCTGGCGGAGTGGCTCGTCGGGCGCCTCGGCGAGCTGGGATTCGTGGCCGAACGGGACCAGGCCGGCAACGTCGTGGCCGGCTGGGGCAGCGGCCCGAGGGAGGTCATCCTGCTCGGCCACATCGACACCGTACCCGGGCTGGTCCCGGTCAGTCGCGACGGCAGCCGCCTCCGCGGGCGGGGAGCGGTCGACGCCAAGGGTCCGCTCGCCGCGGCGATCGCCGCGATCGCCCGGCAGTCGCGGGATGGCGGGCTGCGATACACGTTGATCGGGGCGGTGGAGGAGGAGGGGAGCTCGCGCGGCGCCTACCATCTCCTCGCCAGCGGGCGACCCGCGCCGGATCACCTGATCGCGCTCGAACCCAGCGGCTGGGACGCGCTGACTCTGGGCTACAAGGGCAGCCTCCATGCGGGCTACCTGCTGCGTCAGGCGATGGCCCACGGTTCCGCCCCCTCGGGGAGCGCGGTGGACCAGGCGATCGCTTTCGTCCGATCGCTCCAGGATCACGCCGAGATGATCAGCGTGGGCAAGTCCTCGTTCGATCGCCTCGACGTGCGGGTGATCGAGCTGGACGGCCGGCCGGGCGACGGACTGCAGGAGTCGGCCCGCATGCGCATCGGCCTTCGCCTGCCTGAGCAGCTGGACGTCACCGAGCTGAAGGCCTGGCTCCAGGATCACGCCGCCGGCGCCCAGCTCGAGTTCGACAGCGGCATCGCAGCCTATCGGGCCGACAAGAACACTCCCTTGGTCCGCGCCTTTCTCAGCGCTATACGGGCCCAGGAGGGTGTTCCCCGTTTCAAGGTCAAGTCGGGGACCTCGGACATGAACATCCTGGCGCCGGCCTGGGGCTGCCCGGCGGTCGCCTACGGACCCGGCGACTCCCACCTTGACCACACACCAGACGAGGCGATCGAGCTCGTCGAGCTGGAGCGCGGCGTCCGCGTGCTGGCCGGCGTGCTCGAACAACTATCGTTGAGGGCGTGAAGGCGGCCATCGTCGGCGGCTCCGGCTACGCCGGCGGCGAGCTGCTCCGGCTCCTCCTGTCCCACCCCGAGGTCGAGGTGGTGCAGGTGACCTCGGAGCGGCAAGCGGGTAAGTTCGTCCACGCCACTCATCCGCACCTGCGCAAGCGCACCGACCTCAAGTTCAGCTCGCGGAAGGCCCTTGAGCCCTCGGACGTGCTCTTCCTCGCCCTGCCTCATGGACAGACGAGCCGGGAGATCGACCGCCTGCTGGCGGCGGCGCCCCTGACCATCGACCTCTCGGCCGACTTCCGTCTCCACGACCGCAGCGATTATCCGACCTGGTACGGCTGGGAGCATCCCCGACCCGATCTGCTCCAGGACTTCGTCTACGCGCTGCCCGAGCTGCACCGGGCGCAGATCCCCGGGGCGAATCACCTGGCGACGGGCGGCTGCCTGGCCACCGCGGCCATCCTCGGACTCTATCCACTGTCCCGAGCCGGGGTCATCGACACGACCCGACCGCTGGTGATCGAGGGCAAATCGGGTTCCTCGGCAGCCGGCTCGGAACCGGGTCCCGCCTCACATCACCCGCACCGCAGCGGCGAGATGCGCTCCTTCGCGCCCACTGCTCACCGGCACACGGCGGAGATCATCCAGGAGCTGGGTTTTCACTCGGCCAACGGGTCTCAGCCGACGGTCGCCTTCTCCGCCACGGCTGTCGAGGCGGTGCGCGGGATCCTGATCACCGCCCACGTCTTCCTCCGGGAGGACCTGGCGGAGCGCGACCTGTGGAAGCTCTACCGGGCAGCCTTCGCCGAGGAGCCGTTCATGCGTATCGTCAAGGAGTCGCAGGGCATCCACCGCTATCCCAACCCCAAGATCCTCTCCGGAACCAACTACTGCGACGTCGGCTTCGAGCGCGACCCGCACTCGCGTCGGGTGGTGGTGATGAGCGCCCTGGACAACCTGATGAAGGGCGCCGCCGGCCAGGCGGTCCAGGCGCTCAACGTCCACCGCGGCTGGGACGAGCGGACCGGCCTCGACTTTCCCGGCCTCTATCCCATCTGATCCTGACTGATGCTCGTCCTCAAGCTTGGCGGCAGCCTGGAACACCTCGATCCGCTGCTGACCGACATCGCCGCCTGTACCAGCCCGATGGTGATCGTGCACGGGGCGAACCGCGAGCTGAGCGAACTGTCGAGCCGGCTCGGCCATCCACCGCGCATGGTGATCTCGGAGCGGGGCGAGGTGAGCCGCTACACCGACGCCGTCACCATGGATCATTTCCTAATGGCCTACGCGGGCAAAGCGAACAAGCGGATCGTGGAACGGCTGCGGGCTCTCGGCCGCAACGCGGTTGGACTGACCGCCATGGACGGTGGAATCGCCGTCGGCCGGCGCAAGCCTGACCTGCGCATCCGTGAGGGCGAGAAGCTCAAGGTGCTGCACGACGATCACAGCGGCAGCATCGAGCGCATCGACCCGGCCCTGCTCCGGCTGCTCCTTGACCGCGGCTACCTGCCCGTCCTGACCCCGCCCGCGATCAGCCGTGAGGGTGTGGCCATCAACGTCGACGGCGATCGCCTGGCCATGGAGGTGGCGGCGGCGCTCGCCGCGGAGCGGCTCCTGATCTTCGCCGATACCCCGGGCTTCCTCCGCGACCCGGCCGATGAGTCGACGATCATCTCGCGGATCCCGGCTGATCGCGTCCGCGACTTCGCGGGCTTCGGCAAGGGCCGGGCGCGCGTCAAGCTTCTCGCCGCCGCGGAAGCGGTCCGGCGGGGCATCGGCCAGGTCGGACTCAACGACGGGCGCCGGCAGCGTCCGCTGACCGACGCGCTGGCGGGCGCCGGCACCTGGATCACGGCGTGAGTCACGTGCTTCGCGAGACGCTCGAGCTGATCCCGCTCCACGCCGACCGCGGCATCAGCCTGGAGCGCGGCGAGGCGGTTCATCTCTGGGACTCGAACGGGCGCCGCTATCTCGACCTGATGAGCAACTACGGGGTCAACATCCTGGGCCATCGCCATCCGATCGTCGACGCAGCCATCCTGGCTCAGCTGGCCCGCCTGACCAACGCCCACCAGAGCTTCGACACGCCCGCACGCCGCGATTTCCTGAAGGCGCTCGCAGCCCTGCTGCCGCCATCGCTCAACCGGATCTCCTTCGCCAACTCCGGCGCGGAGGCGATCGAGGCGGCATTGAAGTATGCGCGGGTCGCGAGCGGCAGGACCGCGATCGTCTCCATGCACCGCGCCTACCACGGCCGGACGTTCGGGGCGCTCGCGGCCACGGCCGACGCCAGGTACCGTGATCCATACCTGCCGATGCTGGAGGGGGTGCGGCACATCGCCTACGACGACCTCGAGGCGCTGGAGGCCGCGCTCGACGCCACGGTGGCGGCGGCCATCGTGGAACCGATCCAGGGCGAGGCCGGCATCCGGCTGCCCCGCCCGGGCTACCTGGAGGGCGTCCGCCGGCTCTGCGACGCGCACCAGGCTCTGCTGATCCTGGACGAGATCCAGACCGGGTTCCGCACCGGGGCTCCCTTCGCTTTCAGCGAGGCCGGCATCGTTCCCGACATCCTCTGCCTCTCCAAGGGAATCGCCAACGGACTGCCGATGGGCGTGACGGTGACGACGGAGGCGGTCAGCGCGAAGATCCCCAAGGGCAGCCACGGCAGCACCTTCGCCGGCAACCCGTTGGTCTGCGCCGCGGGCGCCGCCACCCTGCGCCTTTTGTCGGATCCCTCGATCCACGCGCGGGCCCGGGCGCTGGGCGACTCGCTGCAAACGCGGCTGCGCGGGCTGGCCCTGCCGGAGGTCCGTGAGGTCCGCGGGCGTGGCCTGATGATCGGCCTGGAGCTCAAGCGGCCGGCGACGCCGGTGATCAGGGCAATGCAGGAGGCGGGCGTCCTGGCTCTCCCCGCGGGCGCCACCATCATCCGCATCCTGCCCTCGCTGCTCCTGGAGGAGGAGCACGCGAACCTCGCGGTCGAGGTGATCGCCCGCGCGATCACGGCAACACGCTAGGCGGCGCGGCCTTCGCCTCGGGCGGCATGTCTGGATCTTCCGGCCTCGGCTACCATGAGGGCGTGACAGGCCCCGCGGCGGCCATGCCGGAGGCGGTGGTCGACCTGCTCAACTCCGCGCTCGTCGCGGAGCTCACCGTCATCGACCGTCATGGCGGATTGAGAACCGATCCTCTGATCCCCTTCTGGGACGGCCGCCATGTCCTGATGACGTCCAGCATCCTCTTTTCTCGGAAGCTCGAAGACATCAAGCGCAACCCCCGGGTTTCAGTCAGCCTGTCCGACCCGGTCGGAATCCCGGCGCGTCCCTTCTCGCGCGCCACCATCCAGGGCGACGCGCGGGTGATCGACGAAGACCTACACCGGGGATGGATGCGCCTGCTTCCACTGTGGGAGGCCAAGGAGCCGGTGATCAAGAAATTCATCACGCCGTTACAGAAGCTCGGACTGCCGCTCTTCTGGGAACGGGCCATCATCGAGATCACGCCCAGGCGCGTCTACTGGTGGGCCGGCGGCGATACGACCCGCGATCCCGAAGTCCGCGCATTCCAGCCGGTGGCAGGTTGAGGGTCCAGGACGCCGCGGCACGCCTGTCCGGGTATTCGCATGCCGTGCTCGTGGTCGCGGACGAGAGCGGCTACCCGCTCAGCGTGGCCACGTCCTTCAAGGTGGTCGACGGCACGATCGAAGCCACACCGGTCTCCGCTCTCCCGAGCGTCATCCGCGACACCGAGGAGGCCCGACTGGTGGTCAGCCACATCCGTCCCTACCCCGGCGTCGGATACGATCAGCGCCGCTACATCGAGCTGAGCGGTTCGCTCTCGGTGGGCGGTCCCGCCTGGCGCTTCACGCCGCGAGCCGCCCGCGGCTGGGACGAGGAGCAGCTGTCTTTCCCCGAGCTTTGCCAGCGGGCCATCCCGCAGGCGCGCCACTACCTGGCCGCGCTCACCGCCGAGCGCGGGCGGAAGGTCAAGCCGCAGATGGCCATCGGTTGGCGCTTCTTCCTGGCGACGCGGCTGCCATTCCTGAGCGCGACGATCATCCCGGTTTTTCTCGGGCTGGCGGCCGCGGCCTACGACGGTCGCTTTTCTCTCGGCCTGGCGCTGCTCACGCTGTTGGGCGCGGGCGCGGTCCACCTGGGCTTGAACGTGGCCAACGACATCTTCGACACGCTGAGCGGAGTCGACGACGCGAACTTCACGCCGACTCAGTTCAGTGGAGGCTCTCGCGTCCTGCAATACGGCCTGGTCAGCCTGCGCCAGATGATGGGGCTCGCCGCCGCCTTCTACGCGACGGCCGTCGTCATCGGCCTGGTTCTGGTGGCCGTCCGCGGGGCCGGCCTGCTGTGGCTTGGCCTGGCGGGCGTGCTGATCAGCTATTTCTACACGGCGCCGCCGCTCCGGCTGGTCCATCGCGGCCTCGGCGAGCTCTGCGTGGCGCTGGGCTTCGGGCCGATCATGGTCCTCGGCACCTACTTCGTACAGACGGGGCGGTATGCCGTGCGGCCTCTCGTCCTCTCGATCCCGGTCGCCATCCTGGTGATGCTCATCCTCTACGCGAACGAGGTGCCTGACCGCGTCGCCGACGGACGGGCGGGCAAGCGGACGCTGGTGGTGCGATTCTCTCCGGCCTGGGTCCTGCGCGGTTACGCCGCCTCAGCGGCCGCGGCCTACCTGGTCGTGGTCGCCGGTGTGATCAGCGGCGTGCTCCCCTGGCCAACCCTTGCGGCGCTGGCCACCATTCCCATCGCTCTCAGGGTGCTGCGGGGCCTGCGGGAGCATTTCGACAGCCCATACCAGTTGATGCCCTACCTCGGGAAGAACGTCACCCTCCACCTCTACACCGGGCTCCTCCTCGTCGCCGGGACGCTCGCCGGCATCCCGTTCCGCCGCTAGACGGCCGGAGCCCGGGCTCATGAACCTGGTCGTGCTGCCCGGCGACGGCATCGGGCCGGAGGTCACCGCGGGCGCGGTCGCCGTGCTGCAGCGGGTGGCACAGAGCCACCGCATCCCGCTCGAGGTCACCGAGGACCTGGTGGGCGGCGCCTCGATCGAGGCCCACGGGTCTTCGCTGCGACCGGAGACGATCCAGCGCTGCAAGCGCGCCGACGCCATCCTCTTCGGGGCCGTGGGCAGTCCCCGCTGGGACGACACCAATCCGGACCCCAAGCTGCGGCCGGGGACGGCGATCCTGGGGCTGCGCCGCGCCCTCGGACTCTACGCGAATTTGCGCCCGGTCCGGGTCGAGCCCGCACTGATCGAGGCCTCGAGCGTGAAGGCGGACCGGATCGAGGGCGTCGACCTGATGGTGGTGCGGGAGCTGACCGGCGGGCTCTATTTCAGCAAGCCGAAGCGGCGATATGAGTCGGCCCGGGGCAAGGCGGCGGTGGATACGATGCGCTACTCGGCGGCGGAGGTGGAGCGCGTGGCGCGCAAGGCCTTCGAGCTGGCGCGGACGCGCCGGCGCCGGCTGTGCTCGGTCGACAAAGCGAACGCGCTCGAGACGTCCCGGCTGTGGCGAGAGGTCGTGACGGCAATGGCCGCCAGTTACCCCGAGGTCGCGGTCACCCATATGCTGGTCGACAGCTTCGCCATGCAGCTGGTCAGGCAGCCGGCGGACTACGACGTGGTGGTGACGGAGAACCTCTTCGGCGACATCCTGACCGACGAAGCGTCGGTGCTCGCCGGGTCGCTGGGCATGCTGCCCTCGGCGTCACTGGCGGAGGGCCGGTTCGGACTCTACGAGCCGATCCACGGGTCGGCTCCGGACATTGCGGGAAAAGGCATTGCCAACCCGATCGGCGCCATCCTGAGCGCGGCCATGCTCCTCCGCCACTCCGCCGGGCGCGACGACGCCGCCGCGGAGATCGAGGGTGCGGTCAGCCGCACGCTGGAGCGCGGTCTGCGGACGGCGGACATCGCGGCCGGTGGCCGCTCGGTTGAGACCCAGGAGATGACGGAGGCGGTCCTGGGCGCGCTGGCCTAGGTGGAGTCGAGAGCGGCGAGGACGGCGTCGAGCGAGGCCTCGACCGGAGCCGGCTTGGGTACGCGGCGCAGGAAGGATTGGGGATCCTTGAGGCCCTGGCCAGTGAGCACGCAGACTATCGTCTCCCCGGCCTCGATCTGACCCGCGCCCGCCATCCGGGTCAAGAGTGCCAGCCCGGCCGCCGACGCCGGCTCGACCAGCAATCCCTCCTCGCGCGCCAGGCGGCGCTGGGCGGCCAGGATCTCCTGGTCGGTCACGGCCTCGATCGATCCGCGGGATTCATCGCGCGCGGTGAGCGCCGTGGTCCAGGAGGCCGGATTCCCGATCCGGATCGCGGAGGCCACTGTCCTGGGGTTGCTGATCGCGGCGCCGCGCACTATGGGCGCGGCACCGGCCGCCTGCGCCCCATGCATCCGCGGCAGGCCGGTCTGGGCGGCGTGCTCCCACTCGCAGAATCCCCGCCAGTAGGCGGTGATGTTGCCGGCGTTCCCCACCGGCAGAAAGAGGCGGTCGGGGGCGCGGCCGAGCGCCTCGATCACCTCGAAGGCGGCCGTCTTCTGCCCCTCCAGGCGAAAGGGATTGATCGAGTTGACCAGCGCCATCCCCGGCATCTCTCCCAGCTGGCGCACGATGGCGAGCGCCTGGTCGAAGGTCCCGGCGACGGGGATTACGTGCGCGCCGTGGGCGAGCGCCTGCACCAGCTTGCCCGACGCCACCCGCCCCGCGGGCAGGACGACCACCGCGCGCATCCCGCAGCGGGCGGCGTAGGCGGCCGCGGAGGCACTGGTGTTCCCGGTCGAGGCGCAGACCAGAGTGGTGGCTTGCGCCTCCATCGCTCTCGCCGTGGCCAGCGCCATGCCGCGGTCTTTGAAGGACCCGCTCGGATTGAAGCCCTCGGCCTTGAAGAAAAGGCTCCGCAAGCCGAGCGCCGGTCCGATCCGCGTGGAGGCCAGGAGCGGCGTCGAACCCTCGCCCAGGGTGACCTCCGGGGTGGTGGCGCTCACCGGAAGACGGTCGCGGTAGCGCGCGATCACCCCGAAAGCCATCCTCTATAAGATATGGCCCGAATGGGCCGGACGCTGGCCGGAAAGCTCTGGGACGGCCACGTGGTCCGTAGGGTCGAGGGCGAGCCCGACCTACTGTACGTGGACCTGCACCTGGTGCACGAGGTGACCTCGCCCCAGGCCTTCGAGAGCCTGCGTCTGGCAGACAGGCGCGTCCGGCGTCCCGATCTCACGATCGCGACCATGGACCACGACGTGCCCACCCGGGGTGGAGCAGCGGCCGCGGATCCCGTGGCGCGGGCCCAGATGGAGGCCCTGGAAGCCAACTGCGGGCGCGAGGGGATCCGCCTCTATGGAATGGGCCACCGGCGGCAGGGGATCGTCCACGTGATCGGCCCCGAGCTGGGGCTGACGCAGCCCGGCCTTACGATCGTCTGCGGCGACTCGCATACCTCGACCCACGGCGCCTTCGGCGCCCTCGCCTTCGGCATCGGGACCTCCGAGGTGGAGCACGTCCTGGCCACTCAGACGATCCGGGCGAAGCGGCCCAGGGACATGGCGGTGACGGTCGAGGGGACTTTACCACCGGGCGTTACCGCCAAGGACGTTGCGCTGGGCATCATCGCCCGGATCGGAGTCGCGGGCGGGCAGGGACACGCGATCGAGTACCGAGGCTCCGCCATCCGCGGACTCTCCATGGAAGGCCGGATGACGGTCTGCAACATGAGCATCGAGTCAGGCGCGCGGGCGGGCATGATCGCTCCCGACGAGCGCACCTTCGCCTTCGTCGAAGGGCGTCCCTTCGCGCCGAAACAGACGGGATGGGAGCGGGCGCTCGAGGCCTGGCGAGGGCTCGGGAGCGACCCGGACGCGGTCTTCGACCGTGAGGTGCGGATCGAGGCGGCCTCCCTCGAGCCCTACGTAACCTGGGGCACCAACCCGGGACAGGCGGTCCCAATCGGCGGCCGCGTCCCCGAGCCGGCCGATGAGACGGATCAGCGGGCGCTTGCCTACATGGCGCTGCGCCCCGGCATGCCGATCGAGGAGATCGCGATCGACCGGGTCTTCATCGGCTCCTGCACCAACGCACGGCTGGAGGACCTGCGCATCGCGGCGGAGGTCGTCCGCGGCCGGAAGGTCAGCCAGCGGGTTCGCGCCATGGTGGTGCCGGGGTCCGCCCGGGTCAAGGCGGAGGCCGAGGCCGAGGGGCTGGACTCGATCTTCCGCGCCGCGGGCTTCGAGTGGCGGGACGCGGGCTGCTCGATGTGCCTGGGCATGAACCCGGACGTCCTGCAGCCGGGCGAGCGGTGCGCCTCGACCAGCAACCGCAACTTCGAGGGCCGGCAGGGGAGCGGAGGACGCACCCACCTGGTCAGCCCGCCGATGGCGGCCGCGGCCGCTCTGGCGGGCCACCTGGTCGACGTGCGCCGCCTTTAGATGGAACCGGTGCGCCTGATCGAGGGCCGGATCGCACCGCTGGACCGGGCGAACGTCGACACCGACCAGATCATGCCCAAGCAGTTCCTCAAGCGGATCGAGCGCTCAGGGTTCGGGCCCTATGTCTTCTGGGACTGGCGCCGGGCCGGCGGCTTCATCCTCGACCGAGCCGAGTACCGCGGGGCCGCGGTCCTGGTCGCCGGTCCCAACTTCGGCTGCGGCTCATCACGCGAGCACGCCGCCTGGGGGCTGCAGGACGCCGGATACCGCGCGGTGGTCGCGCCCTCGTTCGCCGACATCTTCCGCAGCAACTGCGTGAAGATCGGGCTGCTGCCGGTTGAGCTGCCCGAGGAAACCGTGCGCCGCCTGCTCCAGCTCGCGCTCGACGATCCGGCGACGGTGGCGAGCATCGATCTTGAGGCGCAGACGGTCAGCGCGGGCGAGGTCGCCGCGCGTTTCGAGATCGATTCCTTCACGAAGGAGTGCCTTTTGAGCGGCTGGGACGAGATCGCGCTGACCCTCCGCCAGGAGAGCGAGATCGCCGCCTTCGAGGCGCGACGCCCCGAGTTCCTGCCTCGAGTGACGACGGCGTCCGCGTGAGCCAGGCGCTCACCAACCTGGTCCAGCACTACGGGCTGTTCGCCGTCCTCGTCCTGATGGCCGCCGAGAGCTGCGGCCTGCCCTTTCCCAGCGAGGTGATCATGCCCTTCAGCGGGGCTCTCGTGGCTGCCGGCCACCTCGATCTGACCGGCGCCGTCCTTGCCGGCGCGGTCGGCAACCTTGCCGGGTCCCTGGTCGCCTACTGGCTGGCCTCCACCTTCGGCGAGCCCCTCCTGCTCGGGCCCGGGCGCTACGTCGGCATCCGCCGCTCGCACCTGGAGCTGGCCGACCGCTGGTTCGCGCGCTACGGGCTGATCGCCGTGTTCCTGGGCCGAATGCTGCCTGTGATCCGCACCTACATCTCGTTCCCGGCCGGCCTGGCGCGTGTGCGCCTCCTGCCCTTCAGCGCCCTGACTCTGATCGGCGCCCTCCCCTGGTGCGCCATGTTGACGCTGGTGGGCGTGTGGCTGGGCCTCAACTACACTCGAGTCTCGAGGCCGATCGAGACGGCGGCGATCGTGATCGCGGTCCTGGTGGCGGCCGCCGTGATCGCCTGGATCGTCAGGGGCCGCGCCCTGGCCCGCGCTCAGGGAGAGTAACTCAGCCAGGCCGGCCGTCAGGGAACGGTTCGACCGAGGCCGCGGCGCCGTAGAGCGCGGGGATGACCCGGCGGGCGACACCCAGATCGCCGCTGGACCAGAAGCGGACCGTGCCTATCTCGGGCCGCGGGTTCAGGAGGTTGCGGCCTTCGAGCACGCGCTGCAGCTGGCGGGCAACGGCTGGGCCGGTGTCGATCAGGGTGACGTCGCTGCCGACCACCTCCGCGATCACGTCCTTGAGGAAGGGGTAATGGGTGCATCCCAGGACGATCGTGTCGGCGCCCGCATCCTTGAACGGCTTGGTGTAGCGCTCGACCAGGGCGCGGGTTCGCGGACCCGTGACGTCGCCCGCCTCGACCTGCTCGACCAGGCCGGGCGCCGGCTGGGTGACGACGGTTGCCCGGCTGCCGTAGCGCTCCAGAAGCGACCGAAAACGATCGCTTTCCGAGGTGCCGACCGTGGTCAGGATGCCGACGACTCCGCTGCGCGTCGCCTCCGCGGCGGGCTTGACGGCCGGCTCCATCGCCACCACGGGCACGGACAGGGCGGCTCTGACCGCTTCCGCCGCAGCCGCCGTGCCGACGTTGCAGGCGATGACGATCGCCTTGGCGCCCTGCGCGGTCAGGAATGACGCGATGTCCAGCGACCAACTGCGGACCTCGTCGATCGGCTTGTCTCCCCAGGGCGCGCGCCCCGAATCGGCTACGTAGAGGAGATCCTCGTGGGGCAGGAGGGTGCGGATCTCCCTGAGCACCGAGAGGCCCCCGACTCCGGAGTCGAAGACCCCGATCGGCGCACCGTCCTCCGCCATCACTCGCAAGCTTAGTCCGCGCCGCCTGGAGATCAGGGCCGGCGGATCAGCGGATCGAGGGGCAGCATCCTTCCGCTGACGTCGTGGCGGCGAGCCGCCGCGAGCATGGCCCGGCCGACGTCCGTGCCCTTGCGGTCGACGATTGCGATCACGCTCCCGCCGGCGCCGGAGAGCGCGGCGCCGAGGGCTCCCGCCTCCAGGGCCGCGGCGATCAGGTCGGGCAGGTAGGGGTAGGCCTGCGAGCGGGCCGGCTGATGGATGCGGTCCTCCATGGCGCTGGCGAGCAGCTGGCGGTCACGCCGGGTCACCGCCAGGACCCACTCCGCGACGCGGGACATGTTGAAGATCGCGTCGCTGCGCTCCGGCCGGGCGGGGACGAGGCGCCGGACTTCGTGGGTCGGTGAAACCGCGTCGGGAACGAAGAGCACAGCCTTCCAGCGGGTCGGCCAGTCCAGCCGGTGCACGACCGGACCGTCCGCGCGGGGCGCGACGATGCACAGCCCGCCGAAGAGGGCGGCGGCCAGGTTGTCATCGTGTCCCTCGAAGCGATGGGCCGCCTTCAGCGCCTCCAGCCGCGAGAGACGCAGGCCGCGCAGCCGGGCACCGACCTGGATGCCGGCCACGACCGCCGCGGCGCTGCTGCCCAGCCCTCGCGCGATCGGGATCGCGTTGCGCACGCGCAGCTCGATCCCCGGGAGCCGTTTCTCCCAGTCCTCCTGCGCCGCGCGCAGGATCAGGTTGGTCTCGTCGAGGGGGACCTCGCCTGCGCCCTCGCCACGCCAATCTATGCGGAAGCCGGCGGCGGGCCGCGCCTCGACTTCCAGCCAGAGGTCGAGGGCCAGCGCCAGCACGTCGAAGCCCGGACCCAGGTTCGCCGAGGAGGCCGGCGCCCGAACGCGCGCGAGGTTCACCCGGCGAGCCGGAATGCCTCGTGCAGCGCCCTGACCGCCGCCTGGACCTGCTCCGCCTTGATGATGCAGGTGATCCGGATCTCCGAGGTCGACACCATCTCGATGTTGATCCCCCGTTCGGCAAGCGTCCGGAACATGGTCGCGGCCACCCCGGGCTGGCCGCGGATGCCGGTTCCGATCACGGCCACCTTGGCCAGGCCGTTCTGGGGCAGCACCATGCGGGCGCCGATCTCGGCCGCCACACCGTCCAGGATCAGCTGGGCACGCTTGCCGTCGGCGCTGGCCACGGTGAAGGAGATGTCTGTGATCCCTTCATGGCTGGCGGTCTGGACGATGACGTCGGCGGCGATGTCAGCCTCAGCCAGCGGGGTGAAGATGGAGGCGGCGATCCCGGGCCGGTCCGGGACACCCACCAGGGAAAGCCGGGCCACGTGTTCCTCGTGGGCGATCCCCCGCACCCGGTTGCGCTCCTCCATGACAGCCTCCTCCTCAGGACAGATGATGGTGCCCTCTTCGAAATCGAAGCTGGAGCGCACGTGCAGCGCCAGGCCATAGGCTTCGGCGATCTCCACGGCGCGAGGATGCATG
>Ga0209577_10003265_pt1 | contig 15267 bp, 13 predicted proteins | sample GraSoiAngelo_109_FD_185874 | JGI IMG/M metagenome (GOLD analysis project Ga0209577, IMG submission 185874) | Grasslands soil microbial communities from the Angelo Coastal Reserve, California, USA - 14_0903_12_20cm (SPAdes) (version 2) | ecosystem: Environmental > Terrestrial > Soil > Grasslands...
CGGGCTTCTTCGATTGGTCGTACACCCGGTCGCGGTACTCGAAGAACGGCCACTGGCGAGTGCCGTTGTAGATGCTCCCGCCCTGCACCCAGTCCACTAAGCCATACACCGAGAAATTCTTGTAGCGGAGGGTGGTGGTGAAGCTCAGGTTGAAGTCGGGATTCACGTCCGCGATCTTCACCGTTGTGTTTCCCTTGGCGTCCACGTATTTGAGCGGCCGCTCGTTGATGGTGTGCCAGTCGCTCTTCCGCACGACGTAGCCGTCTTCGTTGATCATCAGGCTGTCGGGGCTCCACATCTGCCCCGCACCCGAGAGTGCCTTCTTCGTCGGATCGTCGTATAGCTGAGCGATACTGGTCACGGTTCGGCTGCCGTAAATGACGCCGAGATCCTCCCCTGCCGCGATCTTGAATATCTTGGTGACTTCGTTGTTGCCGGCGTAATCCGGTCCGACGAAGTACTGGAGCACCTTGCCGTCCGGGTAGTTGGCCTGGGTGATCCGCTGGCGGGTGCGATCGCCGGCGATATTGAGATGCCACGATACGTCCGGTCGATCCATGAGAATCACGCCCAGCGACAGCTCATGCGTGTGCCCGAGGAGCGTCGCGGCGTTCTGCCACTGGTACTTGTAGCCGCCCACCGGATTGATCGGGACCAGCAGGATCTGGTCCCGCGTTTCCTTTCGTGAGTACGAATAATCCAGCGAAAACCGCGACAGGAAGTCGATATTCGCCCCGATCTCCGTCTCGGCGGAATGTGCCGGCTTCAGATTCTGGTTGCCGAGCGTGTACTTCTGAGGCTTGCCCCCGACGATCTGATAGGTTTCATACTGCGCGTCGTAGGTCGGACGAAGGCCGGCGGTCCCATACGACGCCCGCAGCTTGAATTCATCGATTCCGTTGATGTGGAAGTCTTGCGACAGCCGGTACGCTCCGGAGGCACGGTAGTACGTCTGCCAGCGGCTGTCGGGGCCAAACAGGGACGAGCCATCCCGCCGCACCAGGCCGTCGAGCAGATACCGATCCTTGATGTCGAACGTGGACACCAGGTAGTAATTCTCGTTCCGGATCGCCACGTCCCGCGAGCCGGGCGTGATCGTCTGGCTCAGATCGATAGCGTTGAACTCGGGTGTCTTGATCACGGCAAACGCACTGCCGTTCAACGTGAAGTTCGTGGCCGTCTGGTCCTCGTATATGAACGCCGCTTTCGTCGTATTACGCACGGTCCAGTCGCCGAGATGGAAGGCGCGGATGCTGGTGAGCGTCGCCCCGGTGTTGAAGGTCCTGCCGCCACTGTCCGTCTTGACGAGGCTACCCGGCGTTGCCGTCCCCTTCGTGCTGAGGAATCCGGCGGGCGTCACATTGGTATAATTGGATGATTCCTGATCGTAGTTGTAGTTCGCCTGGAAGGAGAGCCAGTCGCTCAGCCTATACGTCGCTTTCCCGAATCCGCTGAACCGCGAGCGATCCGTGGTGATCTCCTGATTGGCTAACGTGTACAGGGGGTTCGAGGCGTTCGTGATATCGTGCGGGATCCTCGCCACGTAGGGCGATCCGTCCGGGTTCCGAGCCACGAGGTTGACGTCAGGATCCACGAAGGTTACGGCGAAGAACGGCGAGCCGGGACCCTCCGTGAGCTGGTTGTTGTTCGACTTCCCGAAAAAGCCGCCCACGGACAGGTCGAGGCGAGGCGTGAGCGACTGGTCCACGTTCACGCGCACGTTCTGCCGGTTGTAGCCCTTCAGCAGGATCATGATGCCGTCCTGCTTTGTGTTTTCGAAGGAGACGTTGTAGTTCGTGTTGCCACGCCGCTGGCCGATTGAAACGTAGTTCGTATAGGCTGCGCCGTGGGTGAGGATCTCCGCCTGGTGATCGTACGTCTTCACATAGGGAACGTCCGCGATGTGATCAGATTTCACTTCGGGCTTCGAGTCCTCGGAAATCGGCGCTCCGGTGATCGAGTCGACGTAAACGCCAGCGGCGTTCGCCACGTACGGATGCACGAGCGATACCGGCAGGGACTTGGGGCGGAACGACTGTCCGTACTCGTTGCGAACAGTCACAACGAGCTGGCCGTCCGGGATTCGCGAGCCGCGCTTGGTGAAAACCTGGACGACGCCGTTCGCGGCATCCGACCCGTACAGCGAAGACGCCGCCGCACCTTTGACCAACTCGATGTGATCAATGTCTTCGGAATTGATGTCCGCCAGACCATGCCTCGTAATCGTGCCGTCCACAATGACGAGCGGCCCGGGCACCTCGGTTGCGGCGCAGGTCGCCGAGATGCCGCAGGCCGCGGGTGACGGAATCGCGGTCGCACCGCGCAGTCGAATCACCGGCTCGCCCCCCGGCGCGCCGCTGCCCTGGATGACCCGCACGCCCGCAACCTTTCCTTCGAGCGACCCGAGCGCCGTCACGGCTGGGACTTGCTGCAGTTGCGACGCATCGACGCTGGCCACCTCGAAGGGCAGCTTCTTCTTCTCTGTCGCTTCCGCAACGCCCGTGACCACCACGAGGTCGAGGGTCATCGGGTCGAACTTCAGCTCGAGGTTCTGCTCTTGAGTCCCGCCGGTCAGCGTCACCTGCTTTGTAGCAGGCGAGTACCCGATATAGCGCGCACGCAACGTGACGGTCTGACCCTTGGCTTTGTCCGCCGGGACCGTCAGCGTGTAGCTGCCCGCCACCGTGGTGGCGACCGCGAGGCCGAGTTCGTCGATGAGCACGGCCGCGCCGCCCAACGCCTCACCCTGTCTGCCCGTGACCCTGCCTGTGATGATGGCTGATTGTGCCTGCGCGTCGACGGCGCCCGCAGCCAGTAGCGCGAGCAGCGTTCCAGCGCAGACGGCTACGCCGAACGTACGTCGCCTCATGACGATCCCCCTTCGGAAGGAAACGGCGGTGCTCGGCACCTGACGGCTAGGTCGGGGGCCCGAGCAGCTTCCTGACGGTTCCCTGACGGGGCTATAGTGCACCCTGCAACGGCAATTCGCAATCCCACCCTGCGCCGGCTATCCGGCCGGCGGACGGGACCGTACATTTCGGCCACAGTCAGAAACCCCAGCCGTATGGTCGTGCATCGCCGAACGCGCACCGTCTCCCAGGCGGCCTCCACCGTCGTCTGCGTCGCCTTGCTCGAGGCCCTCGCAGCCCTTCCTGTCGCCCTGGCGCAACAGGCAGGGCCAGCCCCGGGGGATTCCAGCGCCATCCTCGGCCGGCTCGCCGCTCACGCGACCCACGAGGCGATCCCCAGTGCTCAAGTGACCCTCGACGGGACCGCGCTCGCGGCGACCACGGACTCCTCGGGCCGGTTCAGCTTCACCAATCTCGCAGCGGGTACCTTCCTGATCGAAGTCCGGGCGGTCGGGTATGCCCCGGCTTCGTGGCGTGTGTCCCTGAAGCCGCACCAGGTGCTCACCCACGAGTTCGAGCTCGAGCTCCTCCCCTATGAGCTCCCGGAGGTCGTGGTCAAAGGAAGACAACCGTTGTCGGCTCGTCGCTTCGCCGACTTCGAGCGGCGTCGGCACGCCGGCATCGGTGCATTCCTCACACAAGAACAGATCGAGCGCGCCAGCCCAACCTCACTGGTGGACGTACTCGTCACTGTACGAGGCGTGCACCAGGTGTGTTTGACGAACGACTGCGTGGCGAAAATGGTCCGCTCGCCGCCAGGGTGCTACCCCCAGTACTTTATCGACGGCGAGGAGTCAACGGCGTACTTCGCCCGCCACACGCCGCCAGGAGATGTGAAGGGCGTCGAGATCTACCGCGGCTCGTCGGAGACTCCCGGTGAGTTTCAAGGGACCAACTCTGGCTGCGGAGTGATCGCGATTTGGACCAAATCGTCCCCCTAACCCCTCACCGCGTTTATTGGTGCGGCTCGAGCCCGTGCGACTGCAGCACCGCCGCGGCGACCGCCGGATAGATGCCGATCGCATGGCTGCGAAAATGAAGCGCGACTCGTGTCGTGGGAGTGTTGATCTCAATCGCGTTGGACCTGCGGGTGGGCATGTGGCAGTCGACGCACCACGCGATCAGTTGCTCGCCGAGCTGATCCGCCAGCCGATGCCGGCGGGTCTCATGACACACGAGACACTTCTGCGCGAACCAGGCTACCTCGCGTTGGCGCTCATGAACGTCGTGGCAGGTCGAGCACGACATGTCCGGGCTCGAGCGAAAGCACCTGCTGCGGCGCAGCAGCTCGACCTGATTCCCGTGAACATCAGGGATGGGAACCTCCCCCTTCGACGCAGGCAGGAAATAGTCGTCGAGCTTCTCACCCGGTCGATAGGAAAACGGCGGCTCCCCGGCATCACGCTCGCCCGAATGGCACAAGGCGCAATTGTCGACTTTCCGATCTCTCGAGAAGCGCGCGGGGTTGAGAATGTACTTTCCGGCCGTGTCCGCCGGGTGGGACGCCTGATACTGCACATGCGCCCGCCCGTCCCCGTGGCATTTTTCACAGGAGATACCGAGCACGTATGGGCGGGAGTAACGTAGCGCGCCACGATCCGCTCGAGGGGTGAACGACGTGCTATGGCATTCCAAGCATCGCGGTACGATGAGCCGCTCGAAGTCGATCCGCCCATCCGCGTAGCCGGGACTGTTGATCCATCGTCCAATTCCGGTCAGATACGAGACCGGCAATTCGAACAGCAGCCCGTTCCTCCAGTAGAGATAGGACTGCCCTCGCCTCCCCGATCCGATCACCAAGTCCATCCGCTCGGCCCGTGACGTTCCCCGGCCCGAGTCCACGCCGACTTGGTAGAAGACACCGTTGCGCCGCTCCATCCGGAAATAGACGCCTGGTGTCCCCGTCCGCAGAACGTTCCGCCCCTCGGAAAAGCGGGCCTTGACGGACTGAGCGCTCGCGTCCGCGGATGTCCGGAAGTGAGCAGTCTGAATGAAGGTCGCGACGATCCTCTGGTGGCACGGCTGGCACGATCTGATTTCGGGCGCGGCGTGGGTGGCAGGACGCGAGAGCGGACCCCCCCCAGACGTCGCGACAAGGAAGACGAAGAGCACACGAGGCATGTACGTTCAAGCTGCGGGCCGACGATGGCCGCCGCAACGGCGCGGCGACATCATCGCCGACACCGCGGTCAGGAACGCGCAGCTAGCCCGTCGCGCCGTCGCTTCCCTTGCCCCGGCTGTTCGGGATTTCATTATTTTGGCGGCATGACTCGACTCGTCTTTGCCTGCGCCGCGCTGCTCTCGCTCGGCAGCGGCGTCGCGCAGTCCGACCCGCTCGCGAACCGGTCCAAAGGCCGCCGCGACGCGCCCGTCACGCTCTACGAAATGTCCGACTTCCAGTGCCCCTATTGCCGCGCCTTCGCCCTGGGTACCATGCCGCTGCTCGAGCAGGAGTACATCACCACCGGAAAGGTCCGGCTCGTCTACATCAACCTGCCGCTCACGAGCGTCCACTCGAACGCGCAGGCGGCGGCCCAAGTCGCCGTGTGCGCGGCCCGGCAGGATCGCTTCTGGCCGATGCACGACCTGCTGTTCCGCCACCAGGACGACTGGGCCAAGCTCCCCAAGCCCGAAGCCTTTCTCCTCGCCCTCGGCGACTCGGCGCGCCTCGATCACGCCGCGCTGGCCCGCTGCCTCGCCGCCAAAGCGACCGCCTCCGAGGTCGACGCCGACGCCGCTCGGGCGCGACGCGCGGGCGCCGTGAGCACCCCCACCTTCTACGTCGAGGGCGGCCTGCTCGAGGGTGCCGCGCCGGTGACGGTGTTCCGCGCGGTGCTGGACTCGATCTACCGAACCAAGACCGGGCGCTGATGGCGCGCCCTTCCTTCCTGTACCGGCTCGGGCTCGGACTGGCGCAGCGCGCCCTGCCCCTCGCCGCCCGTTTCGACAAGAAGCTCGCCCGCGGCCTGGACGCGCGCCGCGGCGTCACCCAGCGACTGGCCGCGTGGGCCAAGAGCGAGCGCGATCCCGGGCGTCCGCTCGTGTGGGTGCACGCCGCCTCGGTGGGCGAGGGCCTGCAGGCCAAGCCGGTGCTCGAGGCGCTGCGCGCCGAAGCGCCCAGCTGGCAGCTCGCCTACACGTTCTTTTCCCCGTCGGCCGAGCGCCTGGCGCGCACGCTGCCGGCGGACGTGGCGGACTATCTGCCGCTCGACCGCCCCGTCGACGTCGCGGCGGTGCTCGATGCGCTCAAACCCACCGCCCTCGTGTTCTCGAAGCTCGACGTGTGGCCCGAGCTGACCCTGGCGGCCGCGCGCCGCGGCGTGAAGCTGGGCCTCATCTCCGCCACGGTGGCGCCCCATAGCTCGCGGCTCCGCTGGCCCACGCGCGGCTGGGCGGAGCCGGCGTACCGGGCGCTCGACCGGATCGGCACGATCAGTGAAGAAGACGGGCGTCGCCTGGAGCAGCTGGGGGCCCGCCGCAGCGCGCTCGTGGTCACGGGGGACACGCGCTATGACAGCGTGGCGGAGCGGGCGGAGCGCTTCGACCGCACGCGCGACCCGTTCGCGCGGCTCGCCATCGCCCCGGCCGGCACATTCACCGTCGTCGCCGGATCCACCTGGCCCGCCGACGAGGCCGTCGTCCTGCCCGCCTTCCAGGACCTGCTGGCGCAAGTCCCCAACTCGCGGCTCGTGCTCGCGCCCCACGAGCCCAATCCCGACCATCTCGCGGGGATAACGCAGCTCGCCGCCAAGCTCGGCTTGCCCCGGCCGGTCCGGCTGTCGCAGGTCGCGCACACGTCGCCGGCGCCCCCCCCGGTGATCGTGGTGGATCGCGTGGGCGTCCTCGCCGACCTGTATGCCCTCGCGGACGTGGCGTTCGTCGGGGGTGGGTATCACCGGGCCGGCCTGCACTCGGTGCTCGAGCCGGCGGTGTTCGGCGTCCCCGTAGCGGTAGGGCCGCACTGGCACATGAGCCGCGACGCGACGCTTTTGCTCGAACGCGGCGGAGCCGTCGCGCTTGCCTCCGACGGGCGGCACGCGCTGCACTCGCAGTGGCTCGTGTGGCATCACGACCCCACGACGCGCAAGAAGGCGGGAGACGCCGGGAAGAAGCTGGTGCGGGAGGGACGCGGCGCGGCGGAACGAACGACCGCTCTGGTGAAAAAGCTGGTTGCGGGCTAGGCCTCGGCCCCGTTGGAACGAGTGCCATGACGAGACGCGGGAGCGGGCAGTTCCGGAGGCGAAGACGCAAGGGGTTGCGGGGTGTGGCTGTCAGGCGTCCCGAGCCGGAGGAACTGCCCGCTCCCGCGTCCAGGGCCTCGCTACTTTCCGGCCACAACTCCTTCGAACGTCACCGACCGCGGCACCACGAGCCCCAGCGTCAGCCCGGTGACCAGCAGATCGCTCCAGCGGCTCCGCGCTTTGATGCGCAGGTTGGTGATTCGCGCTCCCGCGCCGACCTGGCCCGCCAACACGTCCTCGAGATTCGGCTGCGAGACCGGCACGAGGCCGACGAGCAGGTAGATCGAGTGCTTGGTCACGCTGAACGCCGTGCCGGAGTCCGGCCCTTGGGCCGAGCTCGCGAGCGATACTGGGACGCCGAGATGCGTCGCGTCGAGCGTGAGCGCGCAACCGCTCAACGCGATCGCCAGCGTGAGGACCGATGCTCGCATGACCTGCGATCGATTCACAGCGCTCCTGGAAACAGATGGGGCGCGCCCGGTTTGGCGCGCCCCAAAGGTAGCGGCTTCAAGTACGCTTGTGAACCGGGGTTACAAGCCCATCGGCAGGTGGAAGCCCAGGTGCGCGCCCACACCGAACACATCGCGAGAGCCCCCGCCCTTCAGTCTCTGGCTGTCATACGCGAGGTGCACACCGAACAGCCCGAAACTGGCGTTCGCTCCGATCGCGTAGCCGAACTCCGTGCTGTTGCCGCCGCCGCTCACGCTGCTGTGGCGGATGCCCGGGGAAAAATACGGCTCGATGCTCACCACAGGCGTCGGCAGCGGGACGCTGAAGCCCACGGCGCCCGTCACCTGTGTCTGACCCGGCGTCGAGTTGGCCGAGTCGGTCCGGGCCGCGCCGACCTGCAGGTTCACGGCCACCGGCAACAAGCTTCCGCCGATCAACCGAAACGCGGCGTTCCCGCCGATCGACGTGAAGCTCTGGGTCGCCCCGTCGGGCTTCCAGGTCGCCACGCCGGCGGTAAGCGTGATCGTGCTGAGACCCAACGACACGCGACCGCCCCAGGCGTTGCCCTTTCCCGAGGTACTGTCGGGCCGGGCGTAGTCACCGCTGATCGTGAGTCCCGTGCCGGCTTTGGGGCTGTTCCACACCGGCTCATTCAGCCACTGCGCCGCGAGGGGAGTCGCGAGAAATGCGACCAAACCCAGAATTAACGCCGTCTGCTTCATAGAACTCCTTTTACAGAGGTTGGGGAGGTTGGGGAAGGTAAGGGAGGTCAGGGGAGGTTGATGCGTTTCCGGAGCAACCTCCCCTAACCTCCCCAAGCTCCCGAACCTCCTTCAGTTCAGTGCACCCACACCGCTCCGATCGACACACCCGTGAAGGGATGATCGCCGAGGCCGCCCGAGACGCGGGCGTCGAGCACGCGAGACAGCCGGAAGTCGGCCCCGACACCGAAGCCGAACTCCAGGGCCGAGGACCGGCCGCTGCCGGCGACGAAGCCGACGGTGGGCTGCACGTAGGGCACGATGCTGACCGTCGATCCGCGCGGATCGACGCGGCGGCCGAGCGACAGGCCCACCGGAACGAACAGCGTCGAGCCGCCGCTCACGAGCCCGGCCCCGGCGCCGAACACGATGGCGCCGTCGAGCGGGAAGTCGATGGTGTGGGTGATCACGCGCTCGCGTGCCTCGACGCCGGCGAGCAGGACGGCTTTTCCCGAGCCGGGAGGATCGAAGAGGCCCCCCCGCAGTCCGACGTCGAGCGTGCCACTCGCATAGCGGTACGCGCCTTCGAACCCCGTGCCGCCCCCGTTGGGGAAGCTGAACACGGCCCCCAGCTCCGACCGTTGAAACGCGCGATAGGGCGCGTTGAACGACGGCATGCCCGTCGCCTGCGCCCGGGCGACCGGCGCCACTCCCGCCACGGCCGCCATCACCAGCAACGCCGCCTCACGTCCCATGGCTTGCCCCAAGAGAGAGAGCGTGAGACAGGGTACCCAGGCCGCCCGGCATCGTTCCGCCGGACGTCCGCCGCTTAGAACCGAACGCCGCCCGTAAAGACAACCTGGTTCGCGTTTCCCACTACGCCGCGGATCTCGAGGAACGGCGTGATGCTGCCCCGCACCCTGATCGTCGTGCCCGCGAGGATATTCAAGTCGGCGTCCGTGCTGGACCCGCTCACGCTACCAGACGCCGACGAGTGCCCGATATTCAAACCGCCGCCGCCATAGGGCCGGAACGAGCTCCGGGCGGGGACGCGGAACCGGTAGGCGAGGTTACCGTTGATCTCCCAGAAGTGCTTGCTGCTGCCCGCGGGCGCGCCACTCGGGAAGTAGTAGTCGAACGAAACGATGCCGTCGAGCGGTGTGCCGGGGAACAGCGACGCGAGCCCAAACACGGCGCGGCCCCCGATGCCGAAGTCGGTCTTGGTACCGACGTCGAGCTGTAACCCGAACGAGGTGCGCTGTGTCGACCTGGCCGGCGCCGAGCGCGTGGTGCGCCGCTGCGCGGCGCCGAGCGCCGGGTATGCCGCAAGCATCACAAGGAGCAGCGCGCTGCCGATGCACTTCCGCATGTGGGAGCCTCCCGTTGCCTGTGATGAGGGGAAGATTGAAGGCACATCGCTAAGAGCGAGGCGCGAATCTGTCAAGGCGCTACGACCCGATCGGCCACCACGCGCACCGCGTCCCCCACCACCTGGAGGAAGCCGCCCGCTACCTGGAACCGACTCGACGCGCTCCCCTGTCGCACCTGCAAGACACCGGCGCCGAGCAGCGTCAGAAACGGCGCGTGGCGCGGCAGGATGCCGACCTGGCCGTCGAACGCCGGCGCGACCACCGAGTCGGCAGCACCATCGAATACCGCCCGCTCGGGGGAAACCACTGTGACGTGCATCACTCAGGCGCTGGCCAGCCGTTTGGCCTGCTCGAGCGCTTCGTCGATCCCCGCCACCATGTAGAACGCCTGCTCGGGCAGGTGGTCGAATTCGCCCGCCACGACCCGTTCGAACGAGCTGATGGTGTCCTCGAGCTTCACATACTTGCCCTCGAGCCCGGTGAACTGGGTGGCGACGAAAAATGGCTGAGACAGAAAGCGCTGCACACGCCGCGCGCGCGCCACGAGCTGCTTGTCTTCTTCCGACAGCTCGTCCATGCCGAGGATCGCGATGATATCCTGGAGATCCTTGTAGCGCTGCAGGATCCGCTGCACCTCGATGGCGACCTTGTAGTGGCGCTCCCCCAGGTATTGCGCGTCGAGAATGCGGGACGACGACCCCAGCGGATCGACCGCGGGGTAGATCCCCAGCTCGAAGATCTGGCGCGACAGGACGACCGTGGCATCGAGATGCGAGAACGCCGTCGCCGGCGCCGGGTCGGTCAAGTCGTCGGCGGGGACGTAGATCGCCTGCACGGACGTGACGGAGCCTTTCTTGGTCGACGTGATCCGCTCCTGCAGCTCGCCCATCTCGGTGGCGAGCGTCGGCTGATAGCCGACCGCCGACGGCATCCGGCCGAGCAGCGCCGACACCTCGGAGCCCGCTTGCGTGAACCGGAAGATGTTGTCGATGAACACGAGCACGTCCTGACCTTCGACGTCGCGGAAGTACTCGGCCACGGTCAGGCCGGTGAGTCCGACCCGCAGGCGCGCCCCCGGGGGCTCGTTCATCTGTCCGTAGATCAGCGCGCAGGACTTGAGCACGCCGCTTTCCTTCATCTCCAGGTAAAGGTCATTCCCTTCGCGGGTGCGCTCGCCCACACCGCAGAACACCGACCGCCCGCCGTGGCCCATCGCCACGTTGTGAATCAGCTCCTGGATGATGACGGTCTTGCCCACGCCCGCGCCGCCGAACAGGCCGATCTTGCCGCCCTTCACGAACGGGGCGATCAGGTCGATCACCTTGATGCCCGTTTCGAACACCTCGGTCTTGGGCTCCAGGTCGACGAACTTCGGCGTCTCGCGGTGGATCGGCCACCGCTCCGCCGTCGGCGGGATGGGCTCGCCTTCGTCCACCGGCTCGCCCAGCACGTTCAGGATCCGCCCCAGCGCCGCTTCGCCGACCGGCACCGTGATCGGCGTGCCGGTGTCGACCACCTCCATGCCGCGCACCACGCCGTCGGTCGAGCTCATCGCGACCGCGCGCACCTGGTTGCGCCCGATGTGCTGCTGCACTTCGGCGGTCAGACGGATCGCGGGCGCGCCGTCGCCCGCATGCCCGGTATGATCGATCACCACCGCGCTGTAGAGCTCGGGGAGGTGCTCCGGCTCGAACTCCACGTCGAGCACGGGGCCGATGACTTGGACGACGCGACCGACGTTCCGTGCGCTCGCCGTCTTCTCGGTCGATTCCTTCTTCTTAATCGCCATGTGAATTCCGTTCTCAGGGATCAGGGGTCAGGGGTCGGGGCCTCGGGGGGTGCCTCCCTGACCCCCGAGCCCCGACCCCTAGCCCCTCAACGCTTCCGCTCCGCCCACGATCTCCGCCAGCTCCTGCGTGATCTGCGCCTGGCGCGCCCGGTTGAACGTGCGCTGCAGCAGATCGAGCATCTCCCCGGCGTTGTCGGTGGCGTTCTTCATCGCCGTGCGCTGCGCGCCCAGGAACGCCGCCGCGGTTTCCACCAGCGCCCGGTACACCTGATTGCGCACGTACAGGGGCAACAGCTGCTCGAGAATCGCCTCGGCGGACGGCTTGAGGATGTAGTTCCCGGCCCTCGCGCGCACCGAGCTGACCCCGGACACGCCTGCGGGATCCCCGGGCTTGCGCCCGGGGTCAGCCGACCTGGGCGGACTTATCGGGAGGATGCGCACGGTCGCGGGCGGGGTCGAGACCGCGCTCTTGAATTGGGAGAATACTATGTCCACGGCGTCCAGGGCGCCCGATTCGAACTGCGCCATGAGCGGCGTGACGACGTCGGCAGCCTGGGCCGCCGTCGGCTTGTCTCCGACGTCGATGCGCTGCGACGCCACGGGCCGCTTGGCGAACTTGAAGTACGTGATTCCCTTCTTGCCGATCAGGTGCAGGTCGACCGTCGTCCCCTCGGCCTCGAGCTGCTCGATGCGCCGCCGGGCTTCGCGGATCAGGTTCGCATTGAACGCCCCGCACAGCCCGCGGTTAGCGGTAATCAGAATAAGGGCCACCCGCCGACTGACACCGGGGACCCCGGGCTCGCGCCCGGGGTCAGTGGGCCCGAGCTGGCGCAGCAGGGGGAAGCGCTCAGCCAGTTCGGGAGCATAGAGGTCACCAATCACCTCGGCGAGCGCGGCGGCGTAGGGTCGCGCCGCGATCACCCGATCCTGCGCGCGCTTGAGCTTGGACGTGGCCACGAGCTCCATCGTCTTGGTGATCTTGCGCGTGCTCTGGACGGACTTGATCCGCCGGCGCAGCTCGCGGGGCTTGGCCATCAGTGAGCCGCGATCTGTTTGTACTCGGCGATGGCGGCGCGCAGGCGGGCGGTGAGCTCGTCCGCCAGCACCTTGCGCGTACGGATCTCCTCCCCCACGTCCCGGTGCTGGGCGGCCATGAAGTCCCGGAAGCCCTGCTCCCAGCCCTTGATCTGCTCCACCGCGACGTCGTCGAGAAAGCCGTTCGTCACCGCGAAGATGAGCATGACCTGCTGCTCGACCGGCATGGGCGTGTACTGCGGCTGCTTCAGCACCTCCACCACCCGCGCCCCGCGGGCCAGCTGCTTCTGCGTGGCCTGATCGAGCTCCGAGCCGAACTGGGCGAACGCCTCGAGCTCCCGGTACTGCGCCAGGTCGAGCCGCAGCCGCCCCGCGACCTGCTTCATCGCCTTGATCTGCGCGCTCCCCCCCACGCGCGACACCGAGATGCCGGGGTTGATCGCCGGCCGCACGTTCGAGTAGAACATGTCGGTCTCGAGGAAGATCTGGCCGTCGGTGATGGAGATGACGTTGGTGGGGATGTAGGCCGAGATGTCCCCCGCCTGCGTCTCGATGATGGGGAGCGCGGTGAGGGAGCCGCCGCCCATTTCGTTGGAGAGCTTCGCCGCCCGCTCGAGCAGGCGGCTGTGCAGGTAGAACACGTCGCCCGGGTACGCCTCGCGACCGGGCGGGCGCCGCAGCACCAGCGACAGCTGGCGGTACGCCGCGGCCTGCTTCGACAGGTCGTCGTAGATGCACAGCGTGGCTTTCTTCTCGTCGTACATGAAGTACTCGGCCATGGCGCAGCCCGAGAACGGCGCGATGTACTGCATCGGCGCGGGCTCGGACGCCGAGGCCACGACGACGATCGTATACTCCATCGCGTCGTGCTCCTTGAGCCGCTCCACCACCGCGGCGACGGTCGAGTTCTTCTGGCCGATCGCCACGTAGGCGCAGATGACCCCTTCGCCCTTCTGATTGATGATCGTGTCGATCGCGATGGCGGTCTTGCCGATGGCCCGATCGCCGATGATCAGCTCGCGCTGACCGCGGCCGATCGGGATCATCGAGTCGATCGCCTTGACCCCCGTCTGGAGCGGCTCCTTCACCGGCTGGCGCTTGATGATCCCGGGCGCGACGATGTCCACTTTGCGCGTCTTGGTCGTGTGAATGGGCCCGCGGCCGTCCACCGGACGCCCCAACGCGTCCACCACGCGTCCCACGAGCGCCGGCCCGACCGGCACCTCCAGCACGCGACCGGTGCGGCGCACCTCATCGCCTTCGCGCAGCTGCAGGTAATTGCCGAAGATCACGGCGCCGATGTTGTCTTCTTCGAGGTTCAGCGCCTGGCCGACCACCTTGTCGCCCGTCTCGGACGAGGTGAACTCGAGCATCTCGCCCGCCATGGCCGACGTGAGACCGTAGATGCGCGCGATGCCGTCCTTCACTTCGAGCACGGTGCCGACTTCCCGGACGTCGAGCTCGGCTAGATCGGCGGCCTGGATTTCCTTGAGGAGGATCTCTTTCAGCTCGCCGGGGCGCAGGATGGAGTCGGTGGGCATGGGGGGGTACCGTTAGGAGATTGTGAAAAATATCACATAGCCGCCCCGCCGCCACCCCTCACCAATTGCGGATTTCGGATTGCGGATTGCGGAATTGATCGACAACCTCCCAAGCGCAGTGGAGTCCGCTTGGCCAATCCGCAATCCGCAATCCCCAATCCGCAATCTCATCCCCTCGACCTCGTCCTTCCTCTTATGAATCGCTGCAGCACGCCCCCCGGCCCCACGGTCCGCAATTCCTGCGGCGTCGCGCCGGCCACACGCCGGGCCAGGCCGGCCAGATGGCTGGGCGAGGCAAGCCCGAGGATCTTCACCACGGCCTGCACCGTGTACCCGGGGTTGCCGAGCAGGTCGGCGGCGCAGGCGGCGCGGGCGAGGTCGATCACCCGCTTCAAGTTCGGCGCGCCCCCCGCGGCGAACTCGCGGGACAGGTGCTCGCGCGTGACGCGCAGCGCGGCCGCCAGATGTCGCGTCTGGGTGGGGACCGCGACGCGGCGCAGCACTTCCTCCCACGCCGCGAGTTGCAGTCGATCGGTGAGGCGGAGCAACCGCGGCGCATCGGCGAGCGCCGCGCGGCGCGCCACCTGGGCGGTGCGCGCCGCGATCCACTCCCCCGCCACGGCGTTGTCCACACCCTCGACGAGCAGCCCCGCGAAACCGGAGGCGTGGCACGTGGCGAGCAGCGCCCCGTCGTCGGGGCGCAGGGCCGAGAGCACGAACATGGGGATGCGCGGGAAGCGCCCGGGCAGGGCGAGCGCGGCGACGGGTGCGGCCTTCACGTCGAGCACCACGGCGTCCACCAGTCGTTGATACAGCAGCCGCTCCACGGCGGCGAGCGTGCGGCACAGCCTGACGCTCCCGGCCCCGCGCGGATATCCCCGCTTCACGGCGCGCCGCGGCTCGGCGCGCGGGTGAAACACCGGCACCACCGCCGTCATCCGGTGGCGCCCCCGGCCCCGCCACCCTCGTTCCCGCCCGTCCCCTCGGCCACGTGGGCGAGCGCCTGCACCATGGCGGTGGCCTGCTCCAGCACCGCGCGCGCGTTGTCGTAGGAGATGGTGCGGTGGGCGGCATCGGCGGGATGCCAGGCGCAATCGGTGATGCCTTCGTCCGTCTGGGGCACCGGGTCGCCGTGCTTCGACTCGAACAGAAAAAAGTGGCAGTACTTGTGGATCGTCTTCCCGCGGAACCGGAAGTACCAGTCGATCACGCGGATCGGTCCGTGCAGCAC
>Ga0209577_10003266_pt1 | contig 15265 bp, 10 predicted proteins | sample GraSoiAngelo_109_FD_185874 | JGI IMG/M metagenome (GOLD analysis project Ga0209577, IMG submission 185874) | Grasslands soil microbial communities from the Angelo Coastal Reserve, California, USA - 14_0903_12_20cm (SPAdes) (version 2) | ecosystem: Environmental > Terrestrial > Soil > Grasslands...
ACCGTGCTGAAAGCACCCGCAGTCGAGGAGAAGGAGTCGCTGACACGGGCCGCGACTTCATCCAGATTCGCGAAAAGCAGGAGCAGGCCGAGGCTAAGGAGAAGGGCGCCCGTAACCGCGTGGAGGCTCTTGGAGGATGTCTGCCTTGTCGCCATGTGGACCTCGCGCGGCCGTTTTTCCGGCCGCAACGTAAGAATTAGGAGTTCCTCGAGAAGGCCGCACCCAGGATTCGGCCAGAACCCTCGTTTTACCGGCGAACGGATTCCGTAGACCGACGAGCAGGCCGGTTGAGTTTGTGGGCGATTGGAAGGTGCCGGGCGCACCTCCTCGCTTTTCGGATAAGATTCAGCGCGGGAACTTTGTGACAGCTTACCCTTGCCGTCCCGTAACATTTCGTATGCATTGGCCTGCTTAGAGACGGAACGGAGAGCTATAACCCATTCGGTAATGCGCGCCGAGATTTAAGAATCTCAGAGTTGGCCAAGCGAAGTTTGCGCGAGTTCCGAGCATTCAATGTGAGGCAGCAATAGCCTTTGACCAGCGGAGTCGATCGCCGCCTACCAAGGCTAGTGACAGGATATGGGAATCACGTGGATCGAAATAAACATCGTAATAGGAATTCATGAAGCGCCGCTGGATCTTCAGTGATTCTAAGGAACCACCCGAGACAACCTCCTTAACCGTTGTTCCTGTGGCAATGAACTTCGGTATGCCGTTCAACTCTACCCGTATTTCTGAGCTGACTGTAACGGCTCCGTTGAACTCGTGACACACGGCTCCGTATGCGGCAGCAGCTTGTCTGCAATCCTCATGCAAATTTGCCCGGAACTGCTTCTCAAGCGCATCCAACTGGCTGGGCTGGTGGCCTCCGATAATTGCCACCAACCGAGTGTGATCCTGGCTCACTAGGTATGTCTTGAAAAGGAGCCGGAAGCAACGCTCGCGTGGCATAAGGGTTATATCGAGATCCCTTGTCTCGGTCTGAACGCGACGAGCCAATGAGGTCGGGTTGTAGTGGATGTCGCCGAGCCGTTTGAACCGAATCTGACGATCACCGGCTGGGGCTACGTCAAAGTACACATCACTAACTCCAAGAAAACGCCTCTCGTTATGCCTATCGGTATGCCCGTCAGATGAATCGAAGTAGGCACGATCAATTCTCAAGCGCATACCGGGCTTCAGGTCGAGACTCGTCCGGCCTGGAAGATAGCCATAGTAATTAAATAAGCTCTCGCTTGGCATCATGGGAAGACTCTGCAACAACGCCTCCCGAGTGGTGATTCCGGAGATAACAAAGCACCCTTCCTGATTCAGGCTATCGATGTCAGCCACAGTTTGATAAAGAGCCTCGACTCCTTGAGGCTCAGGGGAACCTAACTGATTCTCTAAATCGTTAAGCCATTTCTGTGGGCCAGGGAGAGTTACCTGAATCGTGGAATTGTTTTTCGCCTGGCTCAGACTGAAATCGCCCCGTTTTACCGAGCAACGATGAGCAGAAGAGTCTCTCAGGCGGCTGCCGGCAATTGTGAACTGAAATGTCGAGCCGCTGTTGGACTTCGGAGTCACTGGTGTAAGCAGCAGGAAGCTGTCGGTGACTGCTTGCAGGCGAAAACCCTCATGAATCGAGGCAATTGGTCTTCTCATCGAACACCCTGCCAGCAGCGCAACGGCAGATAGCCATCCACTATACATGCGCAAAAAGTCGAGAGAGATTATAGGCATTCTCCTCCGCTAGGCTCGGAGCACTATCCAGTGTCGATACACCCAGCCATTGGTTCACCCTGGCGGGCACTTAGGCTCCCCGCAACGCAACCAGGGGATCGACACACGCGGCACGCCAAGCTGGAACGGAACTAGAAACCAGCGCTGCAACAAAAACTAGAAAGATCACAACGAAAGTTACGGGATCGGTTGTGCTGACGTGGAACAGAAGAGCTTGCATTGAATGGGCCAAGGCCAGAGCCCCGAAAACGCCAGTGATCGTTCCACTGCAAGTTAACCAGAGCGCCCGGCCGACAATCAGTGTGAGGATGTGGCGTTGCTCTGCACCAAGGGCCCTGCGGACACCGAGTTCCTGAATTCTTTGTTCCACAGAATAGCCCAGCACGCCATAGAGTCCTATGACCGCGAGCAACAACGCTATGCCAGCGAATCTGACCAGCAGCCACACGGTGAGGCGCTGCTGATCCAATGTGGTGCCTAAGACATCATCCATGGTCTTGAGCTCCGAAACGGCCTGGTCGGGGTCGACTGCGAGCACCTGGCTTCGGACTGCATTGGCCATTTGAGTTGGATCAACATCCAGACCGGAGAATGGGAAGGCAACGCCTTGCGGCAGCACCCCGACGATGGTGTAGGACATATCGTCGAGAACGATGTGCTTGCCAATAATTTGCGAGTCCCCTCCGAAGTGGTCCCGCCATAGCTCGGTGCTGATCATAACCACGGCCGGGCCGCCAGTAACATCTTCATCCGCAGCAAACTCCCGGCCAATCACTGGCCGGATGCCAAGAATGTGTAGAAAATTTGCCGACACGCGCGCTGCCTTCAGAACCTCAGGATTACCGGGTTCGGCAAGGACCATGTTCTCCGGCGTCCGAAGGAACGCTCCGACAGCAGTGAAACACTTGTTGGCCGCTCTCGTTTGTTCGTAGCGCAGTAGTGTGAAGGCCAGCTCTTGCTTGTGTTCTCTGGCATTATCAAGCGACAGATAGACGAGGTGGTCCGGGTCGTGGTATTCGAGCGGCTTAAGAAGAACGGCACGGATGATTGTAAACATGGCCGCATTGCCGCCAATCGCCAACACGAGTGTAAAAATCACGGTTGCCGCGAAAATGGGTTTTTTGCGGAGCGCGCGCAGTGAATGAACGATGTCTTGCCCGCAGGTCTGCAGAAGGGACCAAACGTTCATTTACGAATCTCCTCACCCGTCAGGCATTTGACCTGCAGAATCATTTCAGATTAGTCCAGGCAAACTACTCATATTGGCCAATGGGGTTGTTGCGGGGAACCAACTAAATCCAATCCTCATGGTTGCATTAGATTAGCACATATGCTAGAAAAATAGCATAAGCCCGAAGACATGAAGAGAAAATCCAAACGGATGGCTCTTTCGCGGCGCGAGCGGCAAATCATGGACATTCTTTACCAGCTGGAACGCGCCACGGTGGGAGAAGTGCTCGCCAAGCTGGAGGGCAAGCCAAATTATTCGACAGTGCGCGCGCAACTGCGCGTGTTGGAAGAGAAGGGCCACGTCCGTCACGAAGAAGAGGGCTTGAGATACGTTTACATTCCGTGCGTTCCCCGCGAAGTCGCTTGCCGCTCCGCCCTCCAACATCTTGTCGACACCTTTTTTGAAGGGTCCACGGAGAAGGCCGTTGCCGCCCTGCTCGGTGGAGAAGTTTCGAAGATCTCGTCCGAAGAGTTGGACCGGCTCGCCACGCTGATCGCCAGAAGCAAAAAGGAGAGCGGATCATGAATCTACCAAGCAGCAGCGAACTCGCGCTCTCGTTTCTGATTGGTTGCACCGTGAAGGCGACGCTGCTGTTGGCTTTGACGGCCTGCGTGGCTTACGCGCTGCGTCGCCACTCCGCAGCCATGCGGCACCAAGTGTGGGCGCTTGGAATTGCAGGCTCGTTGGCCCTGCCGCTCCTGACGTTTCTGCTGCCCACCTGGCATCCCACCGCACTCGGCAGTGCGGCCAGGATATTGGGTTCGGGGCCTGCAGCCTCAAGAGGCTATGCCTTTCAGAACTTGCCTTCGATGGTGGTCAATGCCGCGACCGCCTCGCCGGTCGCCGGCCAACTGTCCCAATTGGTTTTGTTTTTCTGGGTACTCGGGGCTTTGTTTGTGGTGGTGAAGCTGCTCGTAGGCCTGGCACGACTGGCATGGATCTCTGCGCGATGCACGCCCGTAGACAGTGATAATTGGATACAAGTTATTGCGGGGATCTCCAGGCAACTGGGAATCGCGCGTCGCGTGCAGGTGTTGCAATCCGCTGATGTCGCGGCGATGCCGATGACCTGGGGAATTGTGCGACCGCGAATTTTGCTTCCCGCGAGCGCAATGGAATGGTCGGCGGAGCGGCGGGAAGCCGTGCTTTCGCACGAACTCGCACATATCGCGCGTCATGACTGGTTCGTGCAGATTTGCGCCGAGTTGGCTCGCGGCTTCTATTGGTTCCATCCGCTCGCGTGGTTTGCAGCTGCCAGTTTGCGTCGAGAGAGTGAGCGCGCCTCGGACGATTCCGTCTTGAACGGCGGGATCGCGGCTTCCCGCTATGCGAATCAACTGCTCGAGCTTGCGCGCACGCTCAAAAACGCGCATCGCGGCTGGTCCGCCGGGCTCGCTATTGCCCGCCCGTCGAATTTGGAAAGGAGATTCGTCGCCATGCTAAATCCCAAACTAAACCGCCGCAGGGTATCGCGAAAAGCCAGGCTGCTTGCCGAAAGCGCAGCCCTGTGCCTGCTGCTTCCGCTCGCCGCGATGCGGCTACCGGGACAGGACTTATCGGGGAAATTCACGGGGACCGTCCTGGATCCGAGTGGAGGGGCGGTTCAAAATTCGACTATCGTCATGACCAACCATAGAGCGAACACTATCGACATGACCACTTCAAACGCGTCGGGCAATTTTGTTTTCAACGCTTTGCCTGCCGGTGAGTACGAAATGAAAGTACTCAAGCCGGGCTTTGCCGCCTTTGTTGCCCCACAAATCGTCCTGGAGTCAGGGCGGGACCTTGCGATGACCGTCAAGCTGGACATAGGAAAGATTCTAGACACCGTAGAGGTAAAGGCTGAGCGTTCAACGAAAGCAGCTTCTGCGGAAACTGCAGTAGAGCAAAAACAGGCGCGCGTCAACATTGGCGGCAATGTGGAAGCTGCCAAAGTCATAACCAGGGCGCAGCCGGTCTACCCCGCAAGCGCCAAGGCAGCCGGTGCGCAGGGCACCGTGGTGCTTCATGCCGTTGTGAGCAAGGACGGCAGGCCGCTGTCACTCCAGGTGTTGAACAGCCAAATCAATCCGGACCTGGCTCGCGCTGCAGTCGAGGCGGTCAGCCAGTGGCGGTATCAGCCGACGCTGCTGAATGGCGAGCCCGTCGAAGTCGATACCGTCATCCAGGTCAATTTCACGTTGCTGCCCTAATTGCTATTCTTCATTGTCGGGCCGGACGATAGAGCAGCGACGACGAGTGTTGCGCGAGTCAGGTTTCGCGCTCCTTGAAGAGTTCGCCGAGGCTTTGGTGCACGCGCTCGACGGCTCGGAGGAATTCTTCAATCCCCACGGTCTGACGCGTTATGTCCTGTGCGGCTGAGGCAGCCGCAATGGCATCGCAGAGCTGCGTAGCGCGACGGATACGTTCGGCAGTCAGCAAAGGAAGCACCGTCTGCGGATCTTGTTGCCGGGATTGGCGCTCTTGCCACTCCTGAACCGCCCAGGCGGTCTTGCGCACGTTATCCACGGCGTCCCGGAATTCGCTCAAAACGCGCTGATCGATCGTGCCCGAGCGCATGTCATACTCCAGCTTAACCAAGTCCGCGCAGGCTTTTTTGAGCTGGAAATTCACGCCCCAGAACGTTTCGCTCGGGACAAGAAGTTCAACGGCCACTCCGAGCAACCGGCCCTCGGCGTTGCGGCGGACACCGACGACGCGAGCTTGCGTGAATTCATGCGAAAGACGGTTGGTTATCTCAATTTGAGCTCCGACGGCGGGGTACGTCTTCATCTCCAGCAGGCCACCCTGCGCGTTCACTTCCGTGGCTTGTCCAGGCTCACGGAAAATTTTGCCATTCGGCTCCTGCCACGTTGCTTCTACAGGCGAGATGAAAGGAAAACGCCGGCTCCGCCGCTTTCCGGCTGTTGAAGAAGATTGATTTACGGTCGGTTGCGCCATGAAACTTACCCCGGGACCTCATTCAGCGGACCTACGCCATCACACCCGACTTGTTTCGAAGCCTTACAGGGTAAAGATAATAGAAACTACCGGGATTCGCGCATAACCGACCTGCGGTTGTCCTAATAGCCAACGGCTTTGCCCGAGCCGGTTCGAAGTACACTCTCAAAGAACGCCTAGCCACCAGGGGATTGTAAGGATGTATTATAGCAGACCTGGCTAAACTGCGCGCTAGACGCCGGGTACAAAAAGAGGCTTGCCACGTTTGCGAAAGCTTTTGCTTAACCTTCATCTTTGCGCCGGACTTATCGCCGGAGTATTCCTTATCCTCTCCGGCGTCACAGGCAGTTTCATGGTCTTCGAGGATGAGATTGACCGCGCCTTGAATCCCCAAATGACTTGGGTGACGCCGGGCGAAAAGCGCCTGACATTGACCGAGATGAAATCTGGGCTCGAGAAAAAATATCCCGGCCGAGCTGTCGTTGCATTTTTGATTTCCCCGCGAAACGACATCGCTTGGGAAGCTGGCCTTCAATCAAAAGCTCCAGGCGCAGGTGCCCCGTTGAATGTTGCATTCAACCCATTCACCGGGGACGTGCTCGGCACCGGGTCCGACCACAACAACTTCGTAGGCTATGTCCACAGTTTTCATCTCCGTCTCATGATGGGAGACGCCGGAAGCTTGCTTGTGAGCTTGGCTGCGGTGCTTCTGCTTGTTCTATCCCTTTCCGGGGTCGTTCTCTGGTGGCCGCGCAGGCTGCTGACAGTAAACTGGCGTAGCCAGATCAAACAGCTTAACTTCGAGTTGCATCAGACGCTCGGAATTTACCTTTCGCTGTTTCTCATGATTTTTGCCATCACAGCCCTCGTCATCCATTGGGAAAATGGAGCGACGCGGTTGGCCAATCGAATCACAAATTCAGTGGATGTCCCGCCCTTCCCCCGGGTGCAACCTTGGAGCGCAAATGCCGTCGCGCTTAGCCCTGATCGACTACTCTCCATCGCCGAATCAGCAGCGCCAGGGGCACACGCAACGTGGATCCTCCTTTCGGCTAACCCCGTTCGCATTGCCATGAAATACCCTGAGGACCGGACTCCATCCGGACGCACAAATCTTTTCATCGATGCCTACACCGGCGACATAGTGTTTCACTTAAACTCGCGTTCAGGGCCTCTCGGCTTTCGCATGGTAAAGCTTTGGAACCGTGAAATTCACACGGGTGATATTGGCGGGCTTCCGACGCGCATCCTCGCTTGCGTGACTAGCCTGATGCTTCCAGTCATGGCCGTCACGGGTCCGCTTATCTGGTGGAATCGCCGACGCCAACAAGTCTCTTAGGCCGGCACGCTACGGTTTTGAACAAACGAAATTGGTGGCTTCGTCGGTGCTGCCGGAGCCCGTGTATTTAGCGACTTGAGCACTGTCCGCCAGCGCCACATCACTATCAAAGTTCAAGGTACGGTAATCTGGGCTCGGCCTGGCAATTCACGAGAACCCTGTTAGCTACCTCCCCAAAGAAAAGTACCCTAACGGATGCGCAGGCACTCATCGCACATCTCCACGAGCAGGGTGTAACAGACATCTTCAACTCGACCTGCATGACTCTCAATAGCCAACGGCTTTGCCGGAGCCGCGTTCGTCGTGGCCGCCTTGCAGCCAGCCGTCGCTGATCAAAATCGCTTCGACGCGCGCGATCACCACAGGCTTGTCCTCCTCGATGGAATAGCCGGCCTTCTTGAGCAGGGCAATGGTGTCCGGAGAGACCCCTCGCTCGATATCAAGATGATCGGGCTTCCACTGATGATGGACGCGCGGAAAGTCGATGGCGTCTTGAATGTTCATGCCGAAATCGATGACGTTGAGCATCACTTGCAAAACCGCGGTAATGATGCGTGGGCCGCCCGGCGCGCCAAGCGCCAGGAAAGGGTGGCCGTCTTTCAAGACGATTGTGGGAACCATCGAGGAGAGAGGGCGTCGGCTAGGCCCGACGGCGTCTGCTTCCCCCTGGACCACGCCGTACAAATTGGGAGTACCAGGCTTGGCGGCGAAATCGTCCATTTCATCGTTGAGCAGAAAACCAGCGCGAGGAACGGTGACGCCACTGCCATAACCGGCGTTAAGCGTGTAAGTAACCGCGACCACGTTGCCTTGCTCGTCGGCGATGTTGTAGTGCGTCGTGTTGGAGCCTTCCGCGACCGCCGCAGGAAGGCCCGGATTGATCTGGTCGCTTGGCGTTGTGAGAACAGGATCGATAGAGTCACGGCGCGTTTTGATGTAGGCGGGATCAAGAAGCGCGGCAATGGGATTCTTTACGAAATCCGGATCACCCAGATAGGTGTTGCGGTCGGCGTAGAACCGCCGCATCACTTCCGCCAGGTAGTGATATTCAGTCGCCGAGCCGGCCTTGGATTTCTCGTAGCCGGTCCCGTCGAGCATTCCAAGCATTTGCAGGATGCCGACGCCGCCGGAGCTGGGCGGCGGTGAAGCAATGATGTGGTAGCCCTTGTATTTGCCTTCGAGAGGTTTGCGCTCCACAGCTTGGTATTCGCGCAGATCCTCAAGAGTAATCAGGCCGCCGTTTTTCTCCATTTCGCTTGCGAAAATGTGCGCGGTTTCGCCCTCGTAAAATTCTTTGGCGCCGTTCCGAGCGATGCGCTCGAGCGTGCGCGCCAACTCCGGCTGCTTAAAATTTTCGTTCCAGTCGTAAAAGGCTCCTTCTTTCAGAAAGATGCGCTTTGAATCCGGGAACTGCGAAAGCAAATCCGCTGCGTAGCGGAACGAGCGCATCTGCGAATACGAAATCGGAAAGCCGGCCGCAGCGAGATGGATGGCCGGTTGCAGAAGTTCCGGCCAGGACTTGGTGCCGTACTTCTTCAGCGCGAGTTCGAGCCCGCGAACGGTCCCGGGGACACCAACAGCGCGCCAGCCAACCAAACTGTCTTTGGTCGGGTTGCCGTTTGCGTCCAAATACATGTCGTGTGTGGCCTTAAGGGGGGCTTTTTCGCGGGAATCGATAAATGTCGTGCGGCCATCCGCCATTCGAATGAGCATGAAGCCCCCGCCTCCGATGTTCCCCGCGTAGGGAAAAGTTACGGCGAGCGCGAAGCCAACGGCGACAGCAGCATCCACCGCATTACCGCCAGATTTCAGAACAGCCATTCCCACATCCGCGGCCAGCGGTTCCTGCGCGACCACCATTCCCTTGCGCGCGTAAACAGGATCGTGGGCGTACGAGGGCGGCACGAGAAGGCAAAGAGCCAAGGAGATGGCAAGAAATCTCAGAGAAGAAGCTTTCTGCATAGCAGGGAATTATAGGGAGATTCGAAGGAATTGTCGCCCTTACGTAGGAGCGAGTGCAGGTTCTCTTTGTCAATTTCTTTAGGTTTTTCTTTTCGACCCTTCAACGTTCAACTCTTCGACTACAAACCGAAGAAGAACGCTTGTAAAAAAATGTGAATCACAATACCGTGAAAACATGTTCACTACGCTGAGTTATTGCTGGAACGCAGCTCGCGGCTACCGGCTAAAACCGTGGAAGAGCCCGTACATTCGTTGGCGGTTCGAAACCTTTCTCGGAAAAGAAGCCGCGGATCTAACCGCGCGCAGATTTTTCCATCTCGCCTGGAAATACCGCGAGCACATGGAACGCTTCATAGACTGGGCCGCGGAACGCCGCCGCATCCAGCGCCGGCACCACGCCTGAGCGGAGAGGGATGCCTTAGGTGTTAACTTTTTCGCGACGCAACGCGTAGCTGGTGTACCTCGTACTATTGACAAGATTCCTGGGCAAAATAGTATTTCAACGCGGGGCTAAGTCCGCCAACAATCTAAGTTAAGTTTTGTGCCCGTTCCGAGGCGCTTCCTCCTGGCCAACACCGCGGAACCGGTGGAGAGTTGCTCACTTTCATCGGATTGGGTCTTTTGACCCCAGGAGGTAAGGTATTTATGGAAGTTTTTCTAAACAGGTCCTCTGTCGGTCTAAATCGGTACATCTGCTTTTTCTGCTGCTTGTTGTTCTCCCTGGTTCTGGGAAATCTCGCGCTGGGACAGTCCACTGCCGTTCTCAAAGGGACCGTTACGGATGCCCTTGGCGCGGCGGTTCCGCATGCCAAGGTCGTCGTGAAAAATGAAGTCACGGGAGTCGAGTGGAACACGGAGTCCGATAACGTGGGCAGCTATTTGGTTCCCTCGCTCCCCATCGGGCCTTATCAAATTAGTATCGGTGCTAAGGGTTTTGAGACCTCCGTCGCGCGCAATGTCACGCTAAACGCGGCCACCACAGTAACGCAAAACGTCCAGCTGCAGATTGGCCAAGTCAGCGAAGAGGTCAGCATCGAGGTGGAAACTCCCGTAATCGATGCCAGCACCATTGCCATGGGGCAGGTCATTGACCAGAAAACGACGCAGGAAATCCCGCTCAACGGGCGCCACTTCGTGGATCTGAGCCTGCTTACCCCGGGAACCGTAACTCCTCCCCAAAACGGGTTCTTGACGACTCCCCTGCGCGGCCAGGGATCGTTCGGCTTCGTCACCGCGGGCCAGCGCGAAGATACCGTCAACTACTTGGTGAACGGCATCAACCTCAATGATATGGTTCAGAACCAGATCACCTTCCAGCCGTCCATCAACACGGTAGCCGAGTTCAAAGTCGACAACTCCACCTACAGCGCCGAATACGGCCGAAACTCTGGCGCCATCGTCAACATCGCCACACGCTCGGGCACGAATGACTTTCACGGCGAGCTTTTCAATTTCCTGCGCAATAGCGCGATGGACGCCAGGAATTTTTTCAACACTACGGCCGTGGCTCAGTCGCCCTTCAGACGGAACAATTTTGGGGCGGCCCTTGGCGGTCCCATTCGCAGGAATCGCGCGCATTTCTTCGCCAGCTATGAAGGATTGCGGCAGCGCCAGGGCCTCACCATCAACAGCCTGGTCCTTTCTCCGGCGCAGCAGGCTCAAGCGCAAGCGGGCACGGATCCTGCTGTAAAGGCGCTCGCAGCGCTGATCCCCGCATCGAACGCCACCGAAAACGGGCTTCCTTTCTTCGTCGGTTCCGCTCTCGCTCCCGTCAACATCGATCAAGGGACTGGCGACATCGATGTGGAGCTCGGTGAGCGAGATCGCCTGCACGGTTACGTCGCCATTCAACAGGACCTGCGGCAGGAACCCACGCTCCAGGGCAACACGCTGCCCGGATGGGGTGACACGCGTTCATCGCGCCGCCAGATCGGAACGGTGGGCGAAGATCACATCTTCGGGCCTTCCGTGACCAACTCGATGCGCCTGGGTTACAACCGCATTCACATTCTTTTCAACCCAAACCAGCTGCTGAATTCCGCCAATTTCAATATCAGCAGCGGGGTCAACTCAGCCATCGGACTGGCGCAGATTGACATTCAAGGCGGCGCTCTCGACTTTGGCGGCCCGTCGGTCTTTCCTCAGGGCCGTGGCGACACCAACGCCGTCCTGAACGACACCTTGAGTTGGCTGAAGGGCCGCCATAGCTTTTCCTTCGGTGGTGAAGTCCGCCGCTTTTACAATGACAACTTCGCCCTCGATCCCACCATCTTTCGATTCTCCAGCGTCGCCAACTTCCTGAGCGACACGGTCACCAGCTTTAGCTTTGCCGGAACGCCGGCGAACCGCATTCTCTCTCCGGCTTACGATGGCTTCGCCCAAGATAGCTTCAAATGGACGCCGTATCTCACCTTGCAGCTGGGCGTCCGCTATAGTTGGTATGCGACTCCAACGGAAGCCGCCAATCGTTTCACTGTCTTCGACCCCGCCACCGCTTCCCTGGTACAGGTCGGCACAAACGGAATCAGCCAGCCTTTCCAGACCAACAACAAGAATTTTCAGCCCAGGGTGGGTATCGTGTGGGCCCCCTTCAAAAACCAAAAAACGGTTGTTCGGGCGGGATACGCCATCCTGACCGATGAACCGGTCACCGGTATTGTCACCGTGCTAAACAGCAATCCGCCGTTCAGCGCGCCCCTCACGGCCGCAAGCACGTCGACAAGCACGGTCTCGCTCACGAACGCTTATTCTTCTTTCGCTAAAGCGAGTGGCCTTTCTCCCACGACGATTGATCCGAATTTCAAAAATCCCTACATTCAGTCCTACAACTTCAACCTCGAGGAGCAACTCACCCCATCGACCGGCTTGACCGTCGGCTACCTGGGTTCGAAAGGAACGCACCTCAGAATTGCTCGCAACCTCAATCAGCTCGAATTGGTCGGTGGCGCGCTCGTGCGGCCGTTCGCGGCCGTGTCGGCCTCAAGTCCGATTGACCCCAACGCGGCTCTCGGGAACATCACCGAAATTACCAGTGGCGCGAATTCGCACTACAATGCGCTGGTGGTCGAGTTGAATCGCCGCTTGTCCCATGGGTTACAGTTCATTTCTTCCTATGTCTATTCCAAGTCGATCGATGAAAATTCGCTCAACTCGCAAGGCACGATCCTGCAAAACAGTTTGGATCTTGCTTCGAACCGTGGCCTGTCGGATTTCGACGTGCGCCATCGCGTCGTCGTAAGCGGATTCTACGAACTCCCGTTCCACGGCAACCGCCTAACTTCGGGATGGGAAGTAGGTACGATTGTCCAAGCCCAGAGCGGCAATCCTTTGAACGTGACTACGAGCATCAACAACTTTACCGGCACCGTTCCTTTGGTCGCTGGCGGCGGATTGCGGCCCGACATCCTGTCGTCCGTCACCGATACCGGGAATCCCGCCCAATGGTTCAGCAATCCGGTTGCATGCGAAAACTACAGCGGGCCCCTTCCCTCTTCGCCAGCGCCCGCACTTCCAGCATGCTCCTCAACGCCCAATGCAGCGTTTGCCCTTCCCTGCACTTTCAGCAATGTGCCCAATAGTTCGAACACTTATCCGATCATTTCCAACACCTGTCATTTCGGCAATCTCGGCCGCAACGCGATTACCGGACCCAGCTTCGTCAACACGGACCTATCCTTGGTCAAAAACACGAAGCTCTCCGAACGCATAAACCTGCAGTTCCGCACCGAAGCCTTTGACGTGTTCAATCATCCCAACTTCGGGAATCCTAATCTGAACCCCCAAAGCTCCACGTTCGGAAGGATCACCAGCACACGCTTTCCGACAGGGGACTTCGGCTCGGCTCGGCAGTTGCAGGTGTCGCTGAAATTCCAGTTCTAGGGCATCTCCGATAGGCCGGTGCTTTCACCGGCCTATCGGTCTCTTTTGCGCCGAAAATGTTGCGCTCTCCGGAGTCGGCGGTTTCACCCGCCGCAGAACAGCTTGGCGGATCTGCGGGGATTGATCTCGCGTGAAACCCAGCTGAAGGCCCAGCGACATGCGCCGCAATTCCTCTCGAGACCATTCCCGCCGCATAATCTCGTCGTCGGAATGGCCGGGCCCAATCAGAACGTGCGCCATCTCGTGCGCGATCACGTGTCCCAGAATGGTTTCTGCTCGATATCCTTCGCTCGCCAGTTCATCGACTCGAAAGTAAAAGACGGTCAACTCGCATGCCGGCTCAGTCTCGGGGCACTGCTGCGCGAAACCCAACGGTTCATTCGGTGTGGGCACCTTCATTGCCATGCGGCGGGGAAGGAATCTCAACACCAGGTCGCTTGCTCCCATATCCGATGGGCACACGGGGTCTGGACGAAGTTGCCCCGGTAGTGGAGTACAGTCCATCCAGACGGTTTCTATGCCTGCATCCTCAAAAATTGTCGCAGTTATTTTCTCTGCGCGGAGCAGCGTCACCGGGTCGATCGGGACATAATTGTAGATTCGAAGAGTTAGCTTTACGTCCGCGCCAGAAATCTGGCGGCTCCCAAGCGCCCCTCGGAAGGCCGCGCTCCGAGGCCGCCCGCCGGGCGAGGGCTCGGCCAAAGCTCGGACAGGTGGAATCGAGGCCATGACAAGAATCAGCGCCACCGACCAGCAACTCCTCAGTTGCCTGCAGGTCCGATCGTGGGGCACGCGCTTTGACGACCAGGCACCTTGCCCTTTTGCCGAGTCTCGGATTTGCCGCCGTTCCGTTTGCAAGTCGCCCTCGCACGCGCGTTTCGAGCGCTACGGGCGACTCTGGTTTAGGCTCGCAAATCCCTCAATGCAGGCTGCCTCATAATCGCCTCATTTCCCCGTCACCAGCCGATGTCTCGCAGTTTCAATGGGTTATCGGCGCTTTTGGAGCCTGGCGTTAAGTACGTGGAACCTGCAGGAAACAATTTTCGGGCGTGAAAGTCTAAATAGATGGCGGGACCCCGATCGAATCGGGCCGTGCACAATAGGTGACACTGGAATCGTGCAGAACAAGGGGCGCAGGCATGCAGGTTTCCCCAAGATCCCTGGTTGCGGCTCATTTCGGCGGCTTTCGCCTCGATCTTCGCGCGGGCGAGTTGCAGGATGAAAGCGGCAAGACCGCCCGCCTCCCAGACCAACCCTTTCGCATTTTGAAGACCCTGCTTGAACATCCCGGCGAGGTCGTGACCCGCGAAGAGCTTCGCAAGTGCCTTTGGCCCAACGATACCATTGTCGAGTTCGAACACAGCATCAGCGCTGCCATGAACCGGTTGCGCCAAGCTCTGAGCGACTGTGCCGAGAACCCGCAATTTATTGAAACTCTGGCGCGGCGCGGCTACCGCTTCATGGTCCCGGTCCAATTCGAAGAGCTGCCGGCCTCGCCAGACGCACTACTTCCGACGATCCCCTCACGCGAAAAATTGATTGGACAAAGCGCCTCGCACTACGAGGTCTTGGACATGCTGGGAGGCGGCGGCATGGGCGTGGTTTACAAGGCTCTGGATACGCGCCTCAATCGGGCCGTAGCGCTGAAGTTTCTCCCGCTCGAAATGGCCGAAAACGCTGCCGCGCTGGAACGTTTTCGCCGCGAGGCGCTGGCCGCATCCGCTTTGAATCATCCAAACATCTGCACTATCTATGACGTTGGTGAGCTGACTCTGGAAACCGGAGCGACAGGCGAGCCGCAGCGCTTTATCGCTATGGAGTTTCTGGACGGCCAGACGCTTGAGCGCCGCATTTCCGGCAAACCCCTCCCGTTGCAGGAAACGCTCGATTTGGCCATTGAAATTGCCGATGCTCTCGGTGCGGCCCACGCTCAAGGCATCATTCATCGCGATATCAAACCGGCGAACGTCTACGTGACCAGACGAGGCAGCGCGAAAATTCTCGATTTCGGTTTGGCGAAATTAACGCATCAGAGGGCTCCCGACTCTTGCTCGAATCTTTCCGCACTACCCCCGCTGGATGGGTCGGCGGGGATCACCCTGATGGGCCGGGCCATGGGCACGCCAAACTACATGTCTCCGGAACAGGTGCGCGGCGAAGAACTCGACGCGCGCGCCGACCTGTTTTCTTTC
>Ga0209577_10003267_pt1 | contig 15262 bp, 13 predicted proteins | sample GraSoiAngelo_109_FD_185874 | JGI IMG/M metagenome (GOLD analysis project Ga0209577, IMG submission 185874) | Grasslands soil microbial communities from the Angelo Coastal Reserve, California, USA - 14_0903_12_20cm (SPAdes) (version 2) | ecosystem: Environmental > Terrestrial > Soil > Grasslands...
AGCACTTCACGATCGATACCCCACCGCTGACCGTCTCAGGTCAAATGCACATTGGCCGCTGCTATTCCTACACACAGGCGGATGTCATCGCACGTTACCGCAGGATGCGTGGTGATCACGTCTACTATCCCATGGGCTTTGACGACAATGGACTGGCAACCGAACGTTTCGTCGAAAAGACCATCAAACACAAGGCAACGGAGATAGGACGTGACGCTTTCATTAACGCTTGCCTTGAGCTAACGCAGCAGACGGAGGGTCGCTTCGAGACCCTCTGGCGCAGATTGAGCTTGAGTGTTGACTGGCGCTATCGCTATTCTTCCATTTCGCATGATGCACGGCGTGTTTCACAGTGGTCTTTTATCCAGTTGTTCCAGCAAGGTTTGACCTATACACAGTTTGCACCGACGCTCTGGTGCCCGGAATGCCAGACGGCGATTGCGCAGGCCGAGGTTAACGACACGTTGCTGCCAGCGCGCTTCGCAACGATGGCCTTTCGCTTGCCCGATGATAGTGTTCTACCCATTGCTACAACTCGTCCAGAGCTGTTACCTGCCTGTGTCTCCATCTTTGTTCATCCTGATGACCCGCGCTATAGACACCTGATAGGCAAAACGGCCCGTATAGATAGCGGCGCTTTCTCCGGGTCACCTGAACTGGCGGTTCCTATCCTGGCGGATGAACTGGCCGACCCCAGCAGGGGCAGCGGAGCCGTTATGTGCTGCACCTTTGGCGATTCAACCGATGTTCGCTGGTGGCACACGCACCATCTTCCACTGCGGGCAGCCATTGGACGAGATGGACATATGACGGATTTAGCGGGTTCCTATGCTGGTTTGCCGGTTCAGCAGGCCCGTAGGCGCATCCTCACCTACCTTGAAGAGACCGGACAGATAATCAGCGAGGAAACGATAGAACACGATGTCGGAACACACGAGCGATGCGGCACCCCCATCGAGTACCTGCACACGAGGCAATGGTTTATTCGTGTCCTGGACCAAAAAGAGCGATTGCTCGAGGCCGGACGCAAGATACGCTGGCACCCTGAGCATATGCGTATCCGCTATGAGCACTGGGTTGAACACCTGCAGTGGGATTGGTGCATTTCGCGCCAACGTTACTTTGGCGTTCCGTTCCCGGCCTGGATATGTCGCGCGTGCGGAGAGACCATGCTGGCATCTCTAGAGCAACTACCAGTTGACCCGCAAACTACGCAGCCCCTGGTTGCTTGCGCCTGTGGTTCAACTGAATTTGAGCCAGAACCAGATGTCATGGACACGTGGGCCACGTCGTCCTGCACGCCAATGATCATCGGACGCTGGATCGATGATCCCGCCTGGTTTGCTCAGCACTTCCCGGCCAGCCTGCGTCCCCAGGCGCACGACATCATTCGCACATGGGCATTTTATACCATCGTCAAGTCGCTTTATCATACGAACGACATCCCCTGGCGGGAGGTCATGATTTCAGGACATGGCCTCTCTGCTGACCGGCGGAAACTCTCCAAGTCGAAGGAGCATAACGAGGTTGGACCGATGGAAATCATGGAGAAGGAATCGGCTGACGCCCTACGCTATTGGGCGACAACGGGTCGCACTGGGGCGGATAGTCCCCTTAGTCCAGAAAACATCGCTACCGGGCGCCGCCTGGTCACGAAATTGTGGAATGCCAGCCGTTTCGCTGAGAGCCGCCTGGCACGTTTCACCAATGGAGCTCACCCCGCTGTTTTGCTTCCGACGGACCGCTGGCTGCTTTCTCGCCTTGCGAGAACGATTGCTGGCGCAACGGCAGAGTTGGATAGGTATGAATATACCGCCGCTCGCGCGGAAATTGATCGCTTCTTCTGGTCGGATCTTTGTGATAACTACCTGGAACTGGCGAAAGCACGCCTTTATAGTGAGGCAGGTGCGGCACACTACGCCGCGCAGTGGACGCTCTACCAGGCGCTCCTCGCTGTGCTGAAATTGCTGGCTCCCTTCCTGCCGTATATCACGGAAGAGATCTACCAGGGCCTGTTTCGCCAGTGGGATGGTGCTTCATCCATTCACCTGGCAAGGTGGCCATTGGAACAACCAGAGTGGATAGATGTGGAGGCCGAGGCCATGGGTGAGACGCTTTTAGGACTTCTGCGCCAGGTTCGTCGCTACAAGGCCGAACGGGGGCAATCCGTCGGCGCGGAACTGGCATCTCTGCGCATAAGTGGCCGTTTGCAGCCCGCTCTACGCGCCTCTTTAGAGATGGCAATGGTCGATTTAAAGAGCGCCACGCGGGCGAAACAAATTGTTCTTGAAGAAGGAGCGGAAGATGGCGGTAGTCAAATGCTCAAAGATAATGAGCTCTTGATAGAGGTATGAGCGAAGGCGAGGGTTTCTACTGAACAGAAACCCTCGTCTCTCTAATGCTACCAGATGGCGATTGCAGCCAGGCCAAGGCCATAGAACAACTGAACGAAAGCCGTAAAGTACTGCGTCAGCAGGCCGTGTGGCGAGACAATTGCTTCCAGGGTGAGCGCCAGCACCGCGATCAGCGTTGCTCCTATAATCCAAACGATACGCTGCCACCAGCGTAGAGTGGGCGCTCGCCTGCGCAGGCGAACAAAAAAGACGATACTGAGTATCAAGACTACCAGCGCGAGGAGTAACCCGATGAGACCGGTTACTGTTCCCGAGCCAGGGGTTGTTAACGCCCCTAGCAGGCCAAAGATGGCAATAACGGTGCCTATAAAGTAGAGTATACCGCTGAATACACCGACGCGCGGGCGAGCGATGCTTTCTGGATGCGCAAGGAGTGTGGGTGTCACCTCGTCATCCTCTAACCTGGGTGGCGGTGACAGGGGTGGATGTGGCAACTGTAGAGGCAGTACCTTGTGTCCGTTGAGGGGTGGTGGGGGGGGCACTTTGTATTCTACTTGCACCGATGTTCCCTCTGTACCGTTCAGGGGCGTACCGCATCGTTCGCAGTAGGCACGTGAGCCTGCATTCTCATGGCCGCAGCGAGGGCATTGCATGTTCTCTTCCTCTCGACAAAATTAACGGAAGCTTCCGTCCCGTAATATAGCACGGCATCGTGAATGTTGGCAACCGCCCAAAGATCCTTATATCCGCGAAAAATTTGACAATAACTGCATTAACAAGTACCATGTTTAGAGATAATAGTAAAGTGGAGGGATCAATGATTGCGGACGTCTTAATGAGCGATGCGTTTGAACAGTCATTCAGCCGGCTTCCATTCCCCATGCGAGATATCGTCAAACGCAAGATCCGTTTACTATCGGAGAATCCTGGTCACCCCTCGCTGAATTCCCACCGGTTACACAACGTGAAGGCAAACATATGGGATTGTTACATTTCCGAGAGTATGCGCCTGCTCTACGAGATCAAAGATAACAATTTACAACTCTGGGATATTGGCCCACACTCTTTGGTAGACAATGTTCATTTGCGAGGTTTTGCCGCGAATACGCGCTTCAGCCGTATGGATCAACCAGCAGGACCATCAACTCCGCAGCCTTCTCTGGACGAGCCAAAGAAACCGGCCTTTGCTCCTTCTGTCTTCAAAAATGCTGGACGTGTGTCCATACCTTCGGCGGCAATGCAGATAGGTACACCGAATGCCTTTGCGTATTTCCAGAATGCTCATCTGCGCATCCTGGGCGTACCATCACACATGGTGGGGCCACTCAAGAGAGCCGCGTCACTGGAGTCCGCCCTTGAACTTCCCGGGCTTCCGGAATTGACACGCCTTTGGTTGGAGGAACTGAGTACCTCCACCGATCTCGAAGACGTCATGTTTGACTCCTCGCGCCTGCTCTATCGCTCAACGCTTAATCGCTTCGAGGGTTATTGTGAGGGAAAAATCAAGCGTCTGATGCTCAATCTCCAGCGCCCTGAACAGCAACAGTATGTAGACATGGAGCGATCGCCATTGATCTTGCTGAAGGGTTCTGCCGGCTCAGGAAAGACGACGGTAGGTATCTACCGGGCGATTCGTCTGGCTGAGCAGGGCAGGCGCGTGCTTGTACTGACCTTTAACCGTACACTTTCATCCGTTACCAAAGCCCTGATTGAAGAACTGATCGGCCCCTTGCCTAAGAATTTACAGGTTATGACACTACACAGTCTGATGATTCAATTTCTGCGCACGCGCTCTATTGAACTGCATATAGCAGACGACGGGATGACGCGTAAATTTCTTTATGATGCGCTGCATGAAATACGATTAAAAGATAACGCAATGGTATTACAGCGTGACCAGATATTTTTTGAGGAAGAGATCAAGCGTGTCATCAAAGGGCTGGGCATGAAAAGCCTGGAAGAGTATAAGGCAGTTGAACGCTATGGGCGTAAGACGGCCTTAAGTCCAAAGCAGCGCGAGGCGGTGTGGAAGGTTTATGAAGCGTACCAGCGGCGTATGCTCCATGCCAGGCTTCACGATTGGGCAGATTATGCCGCCGTCACGCTGGAGACGCTGCAGGACCAGCCGGTTGCCAGTGACTTTGACGATATCATTGTCGATGAGGCCCAGGATCTAAGACCGGTAGACCTGCGCGTCATACAGCAGTTTGTTGCTCCATCCCCAGCAAAACCGGAAGGGGCGGTGCATAGTGTTATGATTCTTGCCGATGCCGCCCAGACATTATACTCCCGTGGCTTTTCCTGGAAACAGGCCGGTATACAGGCCAGGGGACATACCGTCATTCTGCGGAAAAATTACCGTAATACGCGCCAGGTGGCAGAGGCAGCAGCCCATCTGCTGCGGAACAATATACTGATGCTGGCTGCGCAAGAATACGTCGATCCTGAATGGACACAGCGCCAGGGACCATCCCCCGTACTGGTTAAGGCAGCCAATGCGCATGCTCAGTTTGAGTTGGTGAGGGAACGTATCCTTGATCTTGTCAGCGACCAGGTATTTCGCCTCTCCGATTTCGTGGTGCTCTGTCCCACCAATCAGATGTGCGAGCAGTGCCAGCGCGAGTTGGATCACAGCGGTTTACGCACCGTACTGCATAAAGATAGCGACTTTGACCTGCTTGAGGAGCGCATCAAGATAATGACGATCCACTCCGCGAAGGGGCTAGAATTCCCGGTCGTTTTCCTGGTAGGGCTGACGATGGGAGTGCTCCCATCCAACCAGGGCCTGCAACATAGTGAGCCCGAAGAGGTGCAATTGTACCTTGAGCAGCAGCGCATGCTCTGTTACGTAGGGATGACGCGGGCCGCCGAAGCCCTCTACCTGCTGACCATCAAGGGAAGTGAGTCGCGCTTTGTCAAAGAACTCACGGAGAAAGTGGTTATGTGGGAGTAATCCAATCTCCGATGAAGGCAAGAATCGGTTCTTGCCTTCATTAGCACTTCCTATAGCCGTATGACTATTTTCCCCTGACCCGCCTTTACGCTCTTCATCAGCGTTTCGCTGCCCACCTTTACAATCACTACGTACGTTTCGCGCTGTGGGCGATACGCGTTGAAGTGTTCGTCGATCTCCACTGTAGTAACATCTGGCGTTACACTGCAACTGATCGTCGTTTCGGCGAACGTGCCGCTTTGATAAGCGAGTGTAGAACCGTCATCCTCGTACAGTGTATAGCTCGCCTCTCCATCGGTCGTCATGTAGCAGGTAAACGTCAATGGATCGGTTGGATATTGATCAACGTATTGCATTGCTGGTCCCGTGGGAAGGATGCTATTACCGCGAATGAGTAGTGGCCAGTTCCCCAGAGGGGCCTCAATGTCGCTCCAGCCTTCACCCGGGTATTCGTTACCATTCCAGAAATCGATCCATGTCCCTGCCGGGAGATAGACCCTGCGGCTGGTTGCGCCCTGTTCGTACACTGGCGCTGAGAGTAGCCTTTCACCAACGAGGAACGCGTCCTCCACTTCACTTGCCTGCTCATCCCGTGCATAGTGGAAGTAGAGCGGGCGTATGATCGGCGCTCCACTACGTGCTGCCTGCTCGAAGAGGGTATACAGGTAAGGCATGAGGTGGTAGCGGGTTTCGATAGCCGTGCGATAGGCACTTTCAAAAGGTTCGCCAAAGGCCCAGGGCTCCTGGTCCACGTTGCCGATAGCATTGTGGTTGCGGCAGAACGGGAGGAGCGCTCCCAGCTGAGCATAACGCACAAGCAATTCACCGTTGGAGGAATCCCAGAAGCCGCCGATATCAATGCCGACGAAGGACACGCCACTCATAGCGATATTCAAGCACATAGTAATCGCCATCGGAATATGCGTCCAGTGACTGGTGTTATCTCCTGTCCATATCGCAGCGTAGCGCTGCACACCAGCTGTGCCGGAGCGTGTCAGAACAAATGGGCGCTGTCCTGGGTGCAGGCGCAGTAAGCCCTCGTACGTTGAACGTGCCATTTCCATGCCGTAGGCATTATGGAAAAACTTGTGCAGCGTCGGCCCTCCATCTGGCCCCGTGGGGTGGTCTCCATCACCAAGGTGAAGGACGTCATCGGCCATCGTGTTCGACTTTACCGGTGGCGAGAGTTTGGTCTGATCATCCAATCCCGGCATATCTGCCGGCGTGGGATTTTCCAATACCATCATATCCGTTAGTGCGGGTTCGTTCATATCATTCCAGAAGGCATCAACACCTTGATCGAGCAATATTTTATACAGATCTCCCCACCACTCGCGTACTTCGCTCCGCGAGTAATCGGGAAAGACGCAGGCTCCAGGCCACACGTTGCCGACGAAGATTGCTCCATTCACAAAGCGGCAGAAGTAGTCTTGCTCCATGCCTTGCTGGTAGACAAAGTAGTGCTCATCAATTTTCGTACCAGGATCGACAATGGTCACCAGGTGTAGACCCTGTTGATGGAGGTCGCGCGTCATCGTTTCAGGCTCGGGGAATGCCTCGCGATTCCAGGTAAAGTTGCGATAACCATCCATATAATCAATGTCGAGCCAGATGCCGTCGCAGGGATGGTAGCGAGCGCGCATCTGCGAGGCTACCTGTTCTACCTGTTGCTGTGAGGCATAACTCCAGCGGCTCTGGTGATGCCCAATCGCCCAGCGCGGCGGGAGTGGCATGTGGCCGGTGAGTTCCGTGTATTGGCGCATCACATCCCGTGGCTTTGGCCCGACCAGGAAATAGACGACCAGGTTATCTCCTTCAATCGTCATTTGTACCGATGTCCTGTCTGTTTTCCCGATATCCATTTCAGTACGCCCTGTATGGTCGATCAATACGCCATAGGCGGTGCCCTCCGCGTTTGAAACCCCGAGGTAGAAGGGGATGGAGGTGTACATGTTCTCTGTCTTTGGATTATGTCCCTTGTGCGGGTCAATATTCCAGATTGGAAATGCCTGGCCGCGTTTATTCATCGAACCGGTGCGTTCGCCCAACCCGTAGACGCGATCTTCGCTAGCGAGCGGGCGTTTCAACCGCAGAGATGAGTCAGAGAAGGCAAATCCCTGCAGGTATGGTTCAATAGTGCTGAGCGCCTGGGCCTGGCTAAGTGAGCCTGTCCACTCTTCATCACCCATGGCAACGATCCACGAGTGATAGGGTAATGTTCCGGGACCTCCATCGGCAAGCTGGTAGCGAAGCAGGCTCGCGCTATTGTCTTGTAGGGCATGCAGTACCTGAGTTACTTCATTCCCACGGAGCAGGCGTACTCGGATGATCTCGCCACCTAGCAGCGCCCCTGAGAGAAGAAGATTGGCATCCTCTTTGGCCTGCCAGATATTTTCTCTTCCCTTTGCGCCCAGGTATTCTCGTTGTGTAACCTCAGTAAACAAAACTATCGCCTTTCTTTCTGCTTGAAAAACAAGCTTGTTCTTCTTAACCCGATAGATACGTTTTAAGGCAAATCTTCATGATTTCTCAACAGGATGTCAACCGCATTATCACCTGAAGATATTATTATACACGTGGGGGATGAAGAAATGTTCCAGGGAAGGATATCTTGGGGGAGATATCCAGTAGCTATATATGATCCTTTCTAGTATATAGCATGGAACATGTACCGCATGTTCGTTCTGCGGGAATCAACGCTTGTGGACAGAATGGGGTGCCTGAGTAAGTGCAATCAGGCGATTCTGGATGAAGCAGGAACTTAACCAGAGCCTCACAGGCTCTGGTTAAAGAGAACGGCATATGTAGTAACTCAGCACGTGGACCCTTCCTAAAGGGAACAGCAGGGGGAGCAGCAATGCTCCCCCTGTTGCGTGTTAATCCTCACTGACGCCCATTTGCTCCAGGGCTCGTTTGAGATGAAGCAGTCCGAGGCGCATGCGAGCCTTGACGGTGCCAAGAGGAAGCTGGTATCCTTCGGCGACCTCCATGTGCGTCCAACCGTATACCTTTTCAATCAGTCAGAGAGCTATTGTCTTGAGCAAGCCTATTCTGCTACTATCTAGATCAAGGTGAGCGCGTAGCAGAAAGGAAAGAGCAATACCTCTATGAGCGATAATTTTCCTTGCTGGTATCCAGTACAAATTCGATTTCGCGATCTTGATCCACTAGCGCACGTGAATAATACCGTCTACTTAACCTATTTCGAGGAAGCAAGAAGTTACTATTTTGATAAGTTAAAGCCCTGGTTGGAGCAGTGGCCTTCTGGCGAGGAACATCAAGAAGTAGAAAGCATTGTCTCGCACCCCCCGCACAATCCGCGTATTCAGACACGAACCAGTGGGAGTCACTATGGGCTGCTGGTCAAAGAAGTTACCTGTACCTATATGTTGCCGTTGGTGCGTTCTGATACCGTAGAGGTTGGCGTGCGTGTTGTCCGAGTCGGGCGCACAAGCTTCAATATGGAACACCAGATACGCGATGTGAACGAGCCTGAGCGTATCTTTGCGACTGGCAAGACGGCCATGGTGTGGAGCAATTATCTCACCGGCCGCCCCTCTCCCGTTCCACCCTCGCTGCGCTTTGCCTTTGAACAGATGGAGGGGCGAGAGTTTCCAATGGTAGAGAGATAGCGTAGTAGTTGGTTGTGCTGTTGCTTTTTCACGAGTTTTTGGAACTTGTATAGCTATAAGCACGTATTCAAGGTGTGATATATTCTAAAAGAAGTTCTAAAAATAGAGGCAACAAACGGTTAAAAGTTAGAGAACCGTTATAGCAAGGGGCCCTGAACATGAAAATCGCGCATATCGCTCCCCCATGGTTAGCCATACCTCCTAAAAACTACGGAGGAACGGAGATCGTTATATACAACCTTGTTGAGGAACAGGTCGCGCGGGGACACCAGGTGACGCTGTTTGCGCCCGGCAACACCAAAACCTCTGCAAAGCTTGTCTCGTTTTTCCCAAAGCCTCTCATTGAAGAGGGCATACCATGGCATGGTCACCTCAAAGCCTACTACCATTTACATAAATCGGTCGAATATGTCAAGCAACACAAGTTTGATATCCTGCATACGCACCTCTCCTCAAGCTCGGACATGTATATCTTCCCCCTCACTGCTCCACTGGCCACACCGCATGTTACCACACTGCATAGCCGTTTTCCTTTTGACCGTATCCAATCCTGGATCGGCACGGCGGACGAGCTGTACATGGAGTGGGCGCCCTCACTGCCCATGGTTGCCATTAGCGAGAGCGCTCGTGAAGAGGTACCGTACCCCCTCGACTTTGTAGGAGTTGTCCACCACGGGCTGCCAATGCAACAATATATCCCAACCGCTAAGAGACGGGGGGATTTTTTTGTGTGGCTGGGACGGTTTGTCGCGGATAAAGGGACGCACCTGGCGATTGAGGCAGCGAAGCGAGCCGGGGTAAAAATTGTGCTTGCCGGTACCATCGATCGTCACCAACATGAATCGGTCGGCTACTTCAATGATATGATCAAGCCGATGATTGATAATGATCAGGTGAAGTACGTCGGGCCAGTCAATATGAAAGAGAAGATCAGGTTGCTCAGCCGCGCTCAGGGCTTTCTGAATCCCATTCAATGGGAGGAGCCGTTCGGTATGGTGATGATCGAGGCAATGGCATTGGGTTGTCCTGTCATTTCTTTCGCGCGTGGAGCTGCATCGGAGATTGTCGTCCATCGTAAAACAGGTTTCCTGGTACAGAACGTCAATGAAATGGTGCGTTTCATTCCTCGCATCGATGAGATCGACCGGGAAGTCGTGCGTCAGTATGTAGAGCGCAATTTCTCGGTCCGAGTCATGTCTGAGAAGTACGTGAAAATCTATAGCCAGGTGATCAAGACGGCGAAATGCGTGCCGGATCGTCCGTATTCGAACGGCACAATGGGCAAGTCAGGCAAACCACAACCCACAACATCCGTTATCAAAAAAGCCGGGCCTGCTCAGGTTGCTGCGCCTGCGAAGGCAGAGAAGGAAGTGAATGCAAGGAGCTGACGCGCCTGTAGAGCTCCTGGCATATCTCGGGAGAATGGACCTGGAAGGGACAGTGGCAAAAGGCAAAGATGGTCACGCCCTGTTGTAACCATCGAGCCATGTGCTGCGCCCAGAAATCGAGCAGCGGTTCGTTTACCTCCATGCGTGGATGGCCGATGTAGCGTACAAAGGCGAAGTCCGCCGTGGCAACCACTTCAACGGGTAAATCGGGCTTGCGTTCGCGTGCCTGGAGCACCTGTTTCTCTTCAAGAGAACCGGTTCTGATCGGCCGGCTATCCATGATCACCCGTCCTACATTATGCCGTCGCAACAGCGTATTCAGTTCATTTGTATATGGCTCCGTGAAAAATTTCGGGTGTCGTACTTCGACCGCTAGCCGCAGTCCTCGTGGCCATAAATCCAGGAAAGCCTGGAGCTGTGTCATTTGCGCTGGCGAAAAGCCGGGAGGGAGCTGGAGAAACATGGGTCCAAGCCGCTCGGCTAGCCCGCTCAACCGCTGCGTAAAAACCTCTGTTTCCTTCTTTCGCGTATCCAAAGCAGCGCTGTGGCTGATATCGCGCGAAATCTTAGGGCAGAAGCGGAAGTACGAGGGCGTTTCCTGGCTCCAGTGCGCGATCGTCTCCGCAGAAGGTAGCGCGTAGAAGGTTGTGTTTCCCTCCACTGTGGTGAGTTTCTGACTGTAGAGGCGCAAGAAGTCGCCTGGTGATGTATGTGGAGGGAAGAAGTTACCCACCCATTCTTTAGATCCCCACATGGGACTGCCGATGTAGAACACTACTCTGGTTTCCTTCCTAGATTCCTGGTTCTAGTATATCTTCTTCTGCACCATAGTCAAATCGGAACCTTTTCCCCTACCTCCTCCGTATATCTTCTACAGAAAAGAGTTTTACGTAGAAGGAAATGTAGTGATTACCCGCGAGGATGATCTTATCAAGCGAGCTGCGTATGGAGACCAGGAAGCTTTTCGGCAACTCTGGGAGAATCATCATGCCGTCGCCATGGCATCTGCGCTACGGCTCTGTCATCAACGTAACCTCGCCGAAGAGATCACACAGGGAGCTTTTCTCCTTGCCTGGCGTGGCCTGCCCCGCTTCCAGGTTGGTAGCCCTTTTCGTCCATGGCTCATGCGTATATTGTACCGCCATGCCCTGGATGTGATTGAGAAGCAGCGCAGCTACCTGCAACCTATTTCTCTGGATGAAGTCGTAGAAATAGAGAGCCAGTCAAGCCCTTGCAGCCCTATAGACTTGCAAGAACAGATATGCCGGCGCGAGGAGGTACGACAGGCCCTGGCAAAGCTCAATGCTGAACAGCGGCGCGTTATAGCTCTGAGGTACGGCGCTGACCTCACTGAGCTTGACATTGCAAGCGTATTGGGTTGGCCTGTCGGCACGGTAAAATCGCGACTGAATCGAGCACGTGAACGACTGCGTACATTGTTGATGGATGAAGGGTGCAAGCTATGATGAATGAAGGGAACCCTGCCGAAAAGGAACAGGGTAAACGAACAAATCTTGAAGAGCGCCTCACGGCATTTTACGGGCCTGCGCTGCCTGAATATCCGTTACCGCCCACCTCGTGGCAGGCACTACGCTCACAGCTACGTGGGCGCCGCTCCCCTCGTTTTCGCTTCATGCGACGATGGCGTCTTCGCCGCGCTAGAAGGGGTGGTCGCTTGCCAGCGTTTGTTCAAACTGCATTTGCACGTATGATGTATGAGGTCCGTCTCCCCTTTAGCGCTTCGATGGTGCACTGTTCGATCAGACCGCATTCTCGCGTGCCACAAGTATATGTTTCACTGCTGCGCAGGCGACACATTAGACTTCAACTGCCTTCACCAATTGAGGAGACGATAGAGCCGTCTATGCTAGACGTGTTGCTAGCTACTGGTCTGGCCCGCTTCCTCTCGATGCGCAGACCCGCCTATATCCTACCGCGCCTCCTCCTGCTCAGTATAATACCGTTTGCCTGTATAGCGCTGGTACTACTGCGCTTTGCTGGTTTTACCCTCCCCATCCTTCTTATAGCCATCGGACTATGCGTGATACTTTCTATTGGGGCGATCTTCTTATTAGACAGGCAACGGCGTGCCATGGCTGCGAGGGCGGATAATTTGATGGTGCAGTGGCTGGGACGTGGGCATGCCTGCCGGGGGCTACATGCTCTGGCGGGCCGGTATCGAGCGCCATCTCGCAGGAGGTTAGGCGATTTGTCGCTCACAGAGCGCATTGGACGTGTCTGTGGGACGCAGGTTCCGCTTGAACACGAACGTTTAACACTGGTGAAATGAACGAAAGACGAAAAACAGAAAGGTCCTGGAGTTGTAATGACGATAAAATCTCCATACGAGGTGGAAACGCCGCCCTTGAAAACATCACCCCAACGTTCGGGCGGTTGGTTTAGGAGCTTACAGCGGCGTATCAAACTGGCTATGCGCGGCGACGATGAAGAGTTGGAACTCGAGAACAAAACTGCGGTTTCCTGGCGCGTCTACCACGACTATCACCAGTTGGGTATCATCGACGCCAATGAACGGCTGACCTTTCGCCTCAATAAGCAGGGTTCGCTCAGTGCGCGGCCAACTGAAGACGGGGACGGTGTCGAATATCTGGTCATCCCTCTCAACCTGCGCGTGCATCATATCCATATATACCGCAGGCGCATGGGAGAAGAACTGGAAGTCTATGACATGCGCGTGGCTTGATATGCTATAATCGTCCAGGCGACTCAGCAAGGAGATGCAGGTATGACAAATAAGAAGAGACTACGCGGAATCTTTCTCTGTTCCTTCTGTAACAAAAATCGAGACCAGGTACAGCGGCTCATCGCGGGTCCTAATGTCTTTATCTGCGACGAGTGTATTGGCCTGTTCTCTCATAGAAGCTCGGAAGAGTTAGAAGCGGTGAACGCTCGGGCAAGAAGGAAAGCGCCTCGTTCGATCTATCAGTGTTCTTTTTGCGGCAAAAAAGAGAGCCAGGTGCCGCGTTTCTTTGTGGGACCTGGTGAAGTGCATATTTGCGGCGAATGTATTGCTCTCTGCTGTGAGATTATTGATGAGGAGTCCTACTTTCCGCCTTCTCAATGATTGAACTTCCTCGTGGAACCATTCTCAGGGCTATCCAGAAGGATAGCCCTATTTGGCTGTTTTCTGGCTCAAAAGCATCTCTTGTAATGATTTTTCTTACCCTCTTCATCCAGAGCGGCCTTGCCGATGGCGCTTTGCAGAATCTGGGCAAGAGTTTCAGTTGCTCTGAGCTACTTCACTGTTTTTCGGGCTCGTTCATCCTACTAATAATCTCTTGATGGAGCTCGTGTGTGCCCGCTACCACCAGCGAATAACCTTTTGTCAGGTTTGGAATAGCATCTAATGTATTGCCAAAGTTGTCAGTGACAACGCCACCGGCTTCCATGACAATACTCAACGAGGCCAGGAAGGATTCAGCAGTAAGTATGTCTCCGACGTCGATAAAGGCATCGTAGGCACCGCTGGCGACATAAACGACATCCATTGCCGAACTGCCAGTACGTCGAACCTTCCCAATTACAGGCTTCTGCACAATCAACTTCTTGAGTGTGGCGAGGTCGCGCCCATCAAAGTTCATGCCTGCAATACACGAAGCGAGGTCCTTTGTATCACTGACCTGGCAGCGGCGTCCATTGCGAAAAGCGCCACTGCCATGCTGCGCCTGGTAAACGGTACCGCTGTACAGTTCCCCCACCAGTGCCCATTGCACATGCTCAGGTATAACAGGTGCGTCGATTGGCAGGACTGCCAGCGCTACAGCCGCGGTCATGATGCCTCGAGTGACATTGGTAGAGCCATCGACGGGGTCAATCACGATACGGTAGGGCGGCGTTGCATTCGTGGTGAAAGGCTCTCGCTCTTCGGTGATGATTTCAAAGCCATGCCCGCTCTCTATCAGTCCGCTGATAATGATATCTTCCGCCTGGCGATCAAACTGCATCGTCGTATGTTCCGCTGAATGGTAGTAAACCTGGTTGCGATCGAAGTGATCTGATTGCATGTAGGCACGTACCTGGCGAAACATCTGTTCAAGGAGTTCTAACATAGCTATCTATTCGCTTCATCTGCATAGTTGTCTTGACTAAACATAGAGTAATCCCCTGACCGATTATATCATATATGCTTCATGCTGGCCGTGATAGTGGTATTTCTATACATATGCTTCGCTTCTTTGTAGGACGAACGGACAGCGTTGTTCCAGAGCTAGCAGGCGCTTTTGAGTTACTTGCATTGCCAGGGAGCTTTGATCGCTGGCAATCCATCGTCGACCGAGTCGTTCAGCAACCAACGGCGTTACACCGCTCCCGCAAAAGCAATCAAGGACAAGGTCGCCTTCTTCGGACGATGCCAGTATGATGCGTTCGAGCAGGGCGGCAGGTTTTTGTGTGGCGTAGCCGTTGCGTTCGGGGTCTTTCTGGTGAAGATGGCTAATGTCGCTCCAGACGTCAGAAAGGGTCATAATCGTATCTTCGTCATAGGTATAGAGCCGGCCCGCGGAACGAATCGTCCAGGTAATATGCCCGTCAGGATCTACGTGTTTGCGCATGTGGTTCCTTTTTTGTGAGCCGCGCCGTTCGCCAATCCTTTCGCCATGAAAACAGTACCGGTCTGTTTTGGTATAGAGCAGGATGGTGTCATGCTTCCGCGCATACGTCTTATAGGAGCGCCCACCAGTTTGATAGTGCCAGATAATTTCACCCTTGAAACCGCCTCCCTCGGCGCTGGGGCTGACTCCGAATATTTCATCCAGGATGATCTTCGCATAGTGGGTGGCACGCCAATCGAGGTGCACATAGAGGCTGCCGTGCTCTGCCAGCAGGAGATGCAACAGCGCGAATGCTTCATATAGCCATTGAAGATAAACATCCAGGTCATTTTTCCATTTGTCGCTATAAGCCAGTTGCGTGCCG
>Ga0209577_10003268_pt1 | contig 15261 bp, 22 predicted proteins | sample GraSoiAngelo_109_FD_185874 | JGI IMG/M metagenome (GOLD analysis project Ga0209577, IMG submission 185874) | Grasslands soil microbial communities from the Angelo Coastal Reserve, California, USA - 14_0903_12_20cm (SPAdes) (version 2) | ecosystem: Environmental > Terrestrial > Soil > Grasslands...
GTACATCTATGAACCCAGCACGTTCATTAGCTCCTGCTTTACTATCTGGTGTATTAGGGAACTTATGGCTCTATTGGTCTGCCACTTTTGTTGGAACATCCACGATAGCATTTCTATTAAGAAAAAAATTTGTCAATCTCTCAAAGGGAAGTTGAGGGTCGTTAGAATGCCTATCAAAAGTAGATAGTAAAAATACTAAATGCGGTTGAGTGATTATGTAAAAACTCAAATTTGGCATTTGTGAATAAATGCGAGCATTTCAATAGATCTAGCAGCAATAACATCAACAACGAAATGACAGTGCTAAAAGAATATTTTCAGACCAATTTCTTATTCATAGAATAAAAATATGTGGAGAGGGAAACCTCTCCAGACATTTCGGATTTTTATGGTCCTGTATATAGAGGAGTTCCCTTGAAAGTTAATGACTTCAGTGTGTCTTGATCGTGCTTTACTACTTCTGCAGGAAGTGGAACATAACCTAGGTTTGCTGAAAGCTTTTGCCCATCAGTAACTGCCCATGATATAAAGTCAACTAACGCTTTTGCTTTGGTTTGATCTAAGCTGGGATTGGTGCTCAAGTCTTTGGGTAGAAGCAGATACGTGAAAGTTGCTATAGGATATGTACTTGATCCTGGTGAATTTAACAGCGAAACTTTGGTCCATGATTGATCGCCTGCAGGAAGAGATTTAGCTATGGGCGCATTGGCTACTGCCGCTTGAGTTGAATTCAAGGAAGGCGCGGTAAAGTTGCCTGCAGGATTCTTTATGAGAGCATAAGGTATACCAGTGGTAAGAGCATAATTTAGTTCTACATATCCTATGGTATTGGGTGAGCCATTGATAGCATTTGCGACACCTTCGTTACCTGGTGCACCTATTCCAGTTGGCCATGGAACTGACTTTGAGGCTCCAATGGTCTGATTCCACGATGGACTTGCTTTAGAGAGATAGCTTGTCCAGACAAAGGTTGTCCCGGATCCGTCTGATCTGTGAACAACTACAATACTAGCGGCAGGTAGAGTTACTCCCGGATTTAGCGCTTGTATCTGTGGATCATTCCATTTTGTTATTTTACCTTGAAAGACGTCAGCAAGGACCGGACCTGTAAATTTCAAAGTCTTAGTTGGAATGCCGGGGACGTTATACGCTATCGCTACTGAACCTATTGTTTCGGGGATTTGGACAGCCCCTGGAGCGGCTTGTCGTTCTTTAGCAGTGGGGGGTGCGTCGGAAGCACCAAAATCTACTGTCTTTGCAGTAAATTGTTTGACTCCTCCACCGCTTCCTATAGATTGGTAGTTAATGTTTACATCGGGGTGGATCTTTTGATAAGCAACACGCCATGTATCAATTAATGGAAATGGGAAGGTTGCGCCAGCTCCATTAAGAGTCACTTGGCTTTGCGCAAAGGACTTTTGTGATGCACTTACAGAGATTATCATTGTAGATAACAATGCGACTGCAATCAATCCTAATAATCGTTGATTTCTCATTTGCATGTCAATGCTTATTAGAATAGTTAATAATTGTCTTGTGGTAATAAATCATATAGAATACATGTTACTATACGATCAATATAGATACGTTAGATTTTATTTATACTATTAGTTCTAATCCTTAGAAGAGTAATTATGTATGCATATTATTCCATCACTTTAGAAGTCGTTGGAGTGATGATCTTTACTTATTCTTGGGCATGTTGGATCGAGCGGCCATTTCATGAAACATACAACAATAAATGCTACACATTTTCTTTCAAGTGGAATAAATAAGAATCGTCCTTTCTGAAATTACTTATTATGTCATAATTTTACTTCTGAAAAAACATTCTTTGCATATCTGGACAGAATGCCATATTGAATAACACTCGACCACTAGATGAATATTAATACCAGGTGAGGTGACCGTATTATACTAGTGCAAATATCCGCTCTCTTCTCTGATTATGATGGAACTTTATGTCCAACTAGCAATATGAAGGATCGTAGTAGAAATAAAATTCCTATAAAAGTAGACGAAACGTTATCGGAAATTTCTAAAGAAATACCCGTCTGCATTATATCTAGTAAGGATTACGGCTTTCTTTTTGACAAGACAAGATTTGCTAGAATTGTGTCATGTATTATGGGTATTGAAACTATTGTTCTAGAGAGGCAAGTGGCTCATTTAATTACAGATGTTACATCCTTAAGCGATAACTCTAAACTATTAACCACCTTGGGAAAGCAAGTAGCCACGACTTTTAACGATGTATCTATAGACTATAAGTATACTTCTAAAGAGAGGATGCTTGTAGGAATTACAATAGACTATCGTCAATTGGAGGATTGGCGATCATACAAGGCAAAAGTGGAACCGATTTTATACGAAATGATTCAACAAACTAAGAAGTCTCAAACATCATCTTCAGCATCTAAACTATACGTTGAAATGTATTCTACACATCCTTTCATTGATATCTATGGTATCAAGTGCGATAAAGGGATTGCATTTGACTCCGTATTGAAACTTCTCGATATGGACAGATCAAAGAATAAGGTAATGTATCTAGGTGATTCAGAAAATGATAATTACGCTTTTGCGAAAGCTGATGTCTCAATTGGTGTGCACTCAGATCGAAGGTTACATCCACGCTTAGATTGCCAATATAATGTAGACTTTGATAGATTGGCATTATTTCTCAGCAGATTGTCACATGATAATTTTGAATTTTCTGATAAGCTGCTCTATTGATATAGACTAAATTTTCTTTTATATTTAGAACACTTCAACCTCATGTAGACTCACGAGACCATTATCATTGACCATTCTCTTAATCTGAGGGAGCAGAGGTTCAAGTCGTGCTTGTTCATCAATAATTTCCATCACCAGCGGCATATTGATGGTTATTCCTTCAAGCTGGATTGTAGATCTACCCCGCTTTCCAAATCCATCAACACCAGTCCAGACGCTCGCGCCAGAAATCTTGGCCTCCATCAAAAATTCTATCAATACCTTGTGCAGTGGTTTGCCATGAAATTGATCATTTCTCTTTATCCTTATCGTGAGGCACCACATCTTCACTCTGGTCATACCTATCTCACACTCCTCTTAGCACGATAATGCTGGTCAAGGCTCTTCCTCCAATCAAGAAACCTAATGATAATCCTACATTAGCCATTATATTGATTGCAGCTGTATAGAATAGTCTATTATCGAATAAATTGCTTGTTTCAAGAGCAAATGAAGACATTGTGGTAAGCGAGCCACAGAATCCTACTGCAACAAGTATTGAATATTTTGTATCTAGATTCCAAAAAACGGAAATAATTGAAAATACACCTAAAATGAAACTACCTATAACATTGACAATCAGGACATTAACTGGAAGAACTCCTAATATGATTGGAGAAGAAACTATCTTATATCTAAGAAATGCACCCGCAACAGCTCCAATGACAAGAAGAATGAATTCTATTCCTTTCATTTTTTAGTTATAGCCCACCATGTTACATTTTTTATTTTTGTATTTAGGTAGGCATTATCAGCATCATATTTACAACTATACTCAGATTGAATACTAACTTATATAGTCTATTTTACCACCTAAAATACTAAAAACATGAAAACACCTGTTCTATTAAGAGAAAAAACAAAGTCAAGAGAAGAAGAAGGCATCGCTACTGATGATAGTAATTTAAAAGAAAGATAGAAAATGCTGTCGAAGGACTACCATCCCAATGTTTCAACTATCTTTGTGTCAAGATCTTCACCAGCATCCCAGGAGAATGCGGTAACTATATGCGATTAAATGTCCTCCTTAAAGTCAGAGATTAATCCATCTAACGGTTACAGGAAGAATACTATAATCTTACTTTCCACTTTCTCAATATTTTTCAAAAATGCTAAAACGTTTAAAGAAATAACAAGAGAAGATCTGCTTTCATTCCTCGATAGTTTTCGCAAAGTTGAGACAGTAGACCCATTGCATAAATGGATTGGAACCTATAATCTTTACAGGACAGAACTTATGCGCTTCTTCATGTGGTTATATTACCCAAATTTAGAGTACAACAAAAGGCCAAAGCCACCAGTAATTGAGAACATCCCCCAATTAAAGAGAAAGGAGAAATCAACTTACAAGCCAACTGATCTATGGACTCCTGAAGACGATTCGCTATTTTTGAAGTACTGTCCTAATTCAAGAGATAGATGCTATCATGCAATGTCAAGAGATTCAGCAGCAAGGCCGCATGAACTTTTGAAATTAAGAATAAAAGATGTTGTATTCAAACTTACCTCTGACAAAAAGCAATATGCAGAAATCTTAGTCAACGGGAAAACTGGGACTAGACATATCCCGCTAATAGATTCAATACCATACATAAAATCCTGGATTTCACAGCATCCTCAAGGTGGCAATCCTAATAGTATATTGTTATGCGGATTGGGCAAGAGTCTTAACAGAGTCATACATGTAAGAAGCCTTCATAGGATATACGAAGATTATAGAGACAAATTGTTCTCCATCAAATTATTAGAGAATCCAAATGTGCTGCCAGAAGACAAACAGAAGATTAGAGAACTGTTAAAGAAGCCATGGAATCCCTACATCAGAAGGCATTCATCACTAACCGAGAAATCCACGATATTGAAAGAGCATACTTTGCGCCAATTTGCAGGTTGGTCTCCTGGCTCTAACATGCATCTGAAATACTTACATTACTTTGGAAATGAGAGTTCTGAAAAATACTGGAAGCGTACGGAATTGTAACCAAAGATAAGAATCAATTATCAATATTAAAACCAAAACAATGCCCGAACTGCAATGAACCAAACAAACCGGATACTAAATTCTGTACCAAGTGTAAGATGGTATTAACTTATGACGCATACTCTGAGACAATTGAGGAGAAAGACCAAAAGGATAATGAAATCCAAAGACTAAAAGAACAAATGATATCGATGCAAGATTCGCAGAAAGAAATCCTCGACTTATTGAAAGACCCTTCGAAACTTATTCAGATATTAAAAGAGAGCTAAGGAAATTCAAGTTATGTGCGACCGTAAGGTAAGTTAATTGAAGAAATTCTCTAATGGGCGTGCTAGTGGTAAGGGGGAGTTTATGATTTAAACGCAAGGATGGCATCACCAGGGGAAATATGAAAGTCCTTTATGAGAAGTCTTGAGTGTAACTATTTCGTATCCTATTGGAGCAAACAAAAAACATGAATGATTCTTTGACCGAGAATATTGTCATCTGTGCTTGGGAACCTTATCTAGTTTCATCATGGCTACGCAGCTATGCTGCAGCATTGTTTGTAAAGTTGTATATATGCCGCTATAATTTATTCGGCATAAATAAATCGTTACCTCGCTAAGTTATGGACTGCACTTACTGGACTTAAGAATATGCCACATATGGCGGATGATGTCAAAATTTCATACATCAAGCCGACAAGAGATTTCAGAAAGAACATAGCAAACGGAATACCTAAAGCTGATAGGATACAAGTTAACAACTGGATTTTGTGGGTTGAAATGGCATTGGAAGATATGAGAGATACATTAGAGAAAGCTGACGCAACAGCATTTGATAGATAGGTAGCATATGACTTCATACAATGACGAGAAATCAAATGGCAGATACGAAAATGTCATATCAGATGCAATAAAACAAATCGCTAAAGAAAGAGGACTTGATCCAAAAGAGGTTGCTGACATGGGTATAGAGAAGGACGCTGAGAAATTTAAGACAGTTGATGCAAAAATAGCCAAATTATTATTATCTCTATTGAAAGGTGCTACAACTCATACTCATAGAATTGGTGATGAGAATTGATTAGAGAATCATCAGACTACGGAACAAACTCCGTGAATTTGAAAATGAGAACTAAAGGATATCACTATGATATCAAGCAGTCCAAATCACTGCAACCTGGTCAGCTTCGAGGCCAGATTCAGGTTGCAGTGGTCGAAAACACACCAGCGGGAGCTGATGGAATACGACGATGAATAATGCGCATTCTTCATTAATAGACATTACTAAGCGCAGATCTAACCGAAGAAAAAAATCTCACGCTTTTGTCCAGAATCGACACATTGAACAGCAATCACGATCAGTAATAGGTAATCAGCTCCTAAAAATCTCCGATATAAAGGTTGGCAAGCGGTTTAGAAAAGACTTAGGCAATATAGACGAGCTAGTATATAGTATAAAGAATAATGGTCTGATCGTCCCTGTAACAATTGCGAAAGACCGAGTATTGGTAGCTGGGGTTAGAAGAATTGAGGCATTCAAGAAGCTAGGCATTGAGGATATCCAAGTCCATGTACTAGACATTCCGATCAAAGAAAATGGGGAAATTGATGAGAACCTCGTTAGGAAGGATTTTACTGTTGAGGAAATAGTTGCTATTAAAAGATATAGAGAGTCAATTGAGCCTAGCTTCCAGGGTCAACGCAATGACTTACCGGAACTTCGGGGAAAATTTCCCCAAAGTGATATCAATCAGCGTAGAGAGAGAATAGCAAAATCTACTCGTGTGAGCTACAAAACATTATCAAAAATAGAAGAAATAGTAAAAGCTGCAGAACAAAACCCTAAGCAGTTCGGCCAGCTGCCGAAGAAAATAGACTCACGACAAATGAGTGTTTTCAAAGCTTCGAAGCTAATAGAAAGAGAAAGTAAAAAACAGGAACTTCTAAAAAAAGCTCGCGCAGAAGCTAACTGCAACAATAATGATAAACTAAAACTGTTTCAGGGTGACTTCAGAGATGTCTGTAGAAAACAAATTCCAGATGATTCTATTTACCTAATATTCACTGATCCGCCATACGATAAAAAACATCTGCAGCTTTACGCGACGCTTGGTACAGAGGGCTTTCGAATGTTAAGAGAAGGTGGCAGTCTTCTGACATACGCTCCACACTATGCGTTACCAGAAATTTTTGATTATATGAAGAACTCAGGTTTAACGTACTGGTGGATATTTGCAATGATACACGGCGGTGGGGCTACTCGAATGCATAAGCAAAAGCTGTGGGTTGGATGGAAACCTATACTATGGTTTGTAAAAGGAAAAAGAACTAACACCGTCAATGATATATCTGATATAATTAAATCGCAACCTGTAGACAAGACACTGGATGAATGGGAACAGTCCACAGTTGAGGCAGATCATTGCATCCGGTATTTGACAGTAGAAAATCACTGGAATATCGGCTTTAAAACTAGGCAGAAAATTCATCGGAATAGACATAGATGAATCGAAATTCCTGATATCACAAAATAAGCTGCAGCAGCTTTTGGGGTCATCATCATGACAAGTCAGGACCCTGAGTATTCTGCGATGACAACAGCCTGTCTAGTAGATCATCTAAAGCAGCATCTGGCCTCTATTGAAAGTGAAGAGGGAAAGTATGATAATAGAAAATACTACATTCAAGCCCATAATCAGTTAATAATAGGAGCATTCAAGCCTGTTCCATATTTCACAATATATCTATCAGACCTAAGTCCAAAGCTGATTAGAGAACTTCATAGTCTAGATTGGCGAGATCGTGGGTTTGTATTAAAACAGGCAGTCGGCCGGATATTCGAAGATGTGAATTTTGGAATCTATCATAACTCTGTATCCAGAGTTCTAAGGGTGAAATTGCAGTAATGAGTGATAATATTGAAGACATTGAAAAGATGAAAGAAGACCTTAGGAACCAAGTTTATGGTTCAGGTGAGGAGTCGGGAAACGGAGATGTAGGACAAGAAGGTCAACAATTAGTAGAGGCTAAGGAAGACGGAGGAAATGGAAATGGAAATGGAAATGGTGGCGCAGGAGATAAGGGAGATCAAGGTGAAAATTCTCGCAAGGGTAAAAAAGAGAAGAAAAAAGAAAGGCGGGAATTCCTAGTTTACAAATATTCCAACAAGAAGAAATGGAATCTACATGAAGCCGTTATATTATCAGGCAGTCCAGCTTTTCTTTATTGTGAGAACAGTCACGGAAATAATCATATCGACTACGTAAGTGTAATAGAAGAGAATACAAGGATTATCAAACCACCACACGAGGAGCATTATCCATATGAACCCTATGAGTTTGAAGATATGAATGAAGTTCTTAGTTATGTGGAGAGGGCCAGAAAGGAGACTATAGATTCGCTCTACTTACAAGCAAAGCAAATAGCAAGTGACTACTACCAACGCACCAATCGATCTACCTTTGATAATTCGTTTATCCAGAGCCTTGCGATATATATAAGCGGATTTTTCTAGAAGTGCTTCGTTTAAGGAAAGCTTATCTTTTACGCTGTTAAGTACTGCAAAAGCATTTTTCAGATTTCTATGATAGCTTCTGTTATTGCTAGAAATCTTATTCCAGCGTCTCATTCTCTGAACTTTGCCCATCTGCTCAGGGCTGATCACAACACCGTTTGCGTCCACATTTGAATAAGAGATGAATGTTGAAAGCCCCATATCATGAAGCGCCAAAGAACATGGCATCCCAGTCCTGCTCTTAGTCCCGATATCGTCTCCTGAGTATGTTCTCCATTCGGGGTCTAATGATTCAGCATTATCATGGAGAACCGCCCCACATGAGCTACATAATGTCTCGCCAGTTTGAGCATCGAAAATCAAAGTATTGCTTTTGCACATATGACAGGCCTCAAACTTTGCCGAGATCCGATTCTTCTCGATTTTTGTTTTCAGGCAGTTTAGCAGGGGAAAACATTAGAGAACTGATCGATTCAGTTGAAGCACTCCCAATACCTTTTCTTGGCATCGGAGCAAAATGAGTCGTGCATCTAATAAGGAACATGTGTACTGATCCATTCATTTTCACAGAAATGAACACACTTGACTACAAATACTATAAAGTGTTAAATAAATTAGATAAGATTTGAGGTCCAGCATCTTTATCCTATTATATAGCCAATGAATCTGAAGCTGATCTTGATATTGTAGGTGCTACTGATGTGTCGGCTCATGTCTTAAGAAGATATATTTGAGCGACAAATTATTCGACGTGAAAACTTGTTGATTGCGCGTTAAGAAACGATAACCACATTAAGATAGCACTAGTAAAATCTTCCGCTCACTTCAACTCAAATTTAGCAACGTAATTTTTGTCCTGCCTTGACTGGACATTGAACGAAATGGAGGTCTTCAGTCACATGACATCGTCGCTGTCTTGGTACAAATATATCCCGATGCAACATTCGTACAAAACCCAGTCACATCATTACATAAATATTAGTTCCAGAATGGAATGTCCAGTGACCATTAGGGAACGTCCCATTAGGTTGACTTTGTGCGTACGATGTCTTTATCATTCCTAGTGATGTAATGAGCAATAACGATATTGTGATCGTTGTTATATTCATTATTATCTAGATTTAAGTATCTTTATTATAAGAGGCTATTGCATTGGTAAAAAGTGCGCCTTATTTCATTATAGCATAGGCGTACACCGGTAATTTTCACAAGTGGCTTCAAGTGTGACCCTCTCTCCGTCATAAGTTATGGCAGTGGTCCGCATTATATGTATATTTCTGATTGTATCTCTCTCGATTGGTCATGCATACAAAAGCTGTTACATATAACCATCCTAACTGCTTATTCCCATATCACTAACGACGAAGATTGTATGTCATTGTATAGTCCAGTTGGTGCTATCATTAAGATCGCGAATAGGAATTTCAGAAGTATTACTATTATGATTATTGCAATTATAACGAGTATTATTGTCCAGAGGGTATTGAGGACCATTTGGGTATTTCACCTTGTATCTTGTTTATTTTCGTCTTACTTTCCAGTCTTTTATCTTGCTGGTACTTGTTTTGGCCTTGGTTCTTTTTCCTGTCCTTGGTTCTATTCCTTGCTTACGTTCTACGGATGCAACATAAGCATTTGCTCTGTCTTTCGATATTCCCTTCTTTTTCTGGATCGCAGCTGATGCATCTGAGAATTTTTCATATTTCTTTTTTCCTAATTTTACTGGCATGTCATGAATGGTGGAACATAATATTTGAATATGTTAGAACATTATTCGGATACGTCCGATTTATGGCCATTCCCATGCCACAGGAACTACAAACTGTCTCGCTAGTCTCCACATCGAAAATGGTGGGGGAATTGCGAATCCTTTTGCTTCTTGTTTTCCAGAACCTTCTCTTCGACTGGGGTAAGCATTAAGGAACTAATTGATGAAACACGGGAAAGATTGTCCCCGAGGCTTTTTTCCATGGCATCTGCTGAAGGTGGATATATAGTAGGAACATGTGTACATTCTCCACTATTCACTACACTTAGCTACAAATTGACGTCCAATTCATAGGTACTCAGAGCAATATTACAGTATGGTCAATCTAAAGCATTATGTTGTTCAATCGAATTTATCTAATGCAACCATCATTTATTGAATCATCATTATTTCCATATAATTCTTTATTCGTTGGTAAACGAGGATCTATTTCTGCTCAAAATCTATAGTTACTCCACTCAATCGCGACATTTCGAGGTCGGGTTCAAGTAATAACTGTCTGTAGCATTTGGCAACAGATTTTCGTTTGACATTACTCTTTGCCGCAATCTCGTTTAGTGTTCTTGGTATTCCCATTTCTCTGCAGGCAGCATATATTGCAGCAACTAATACTGCAGATGTTGACCTTCCAAGTACTAGTTTATTTTCCTGACCCTTTCTATAAATATAAGCGTGCAGGTATAGCGGCATTCCCAATGGTACAAATTCATTATTATCATTTACTAAGTTTTTCTTCTTTTGCTTCCTTCTCTAAAGCTTCCGTTAGCATCTGCAGATGTTTTTCCTTATTCCTTTTCATTTGGTTCCATATTTCTACTAGATGTTGTCTATTATCTTTCTTGACATCTGCTATGTAAGTGTCAACAGTTGAATACAAGAAATCTGCTTCCTTACCAAGTGCCATCAGAATGTTGTAGGTGGAATTCTCTAACCTTGTTGATTCATGTTTCGTACTCATATGTTACAACCGAATTAAAAAGAGTTTGTAACATGGCTTTATAGAGTAATAATCAGTATGAACTGACCACAGCACCTATATTATCATGTGAGAACATGACGAACAGCTATCGCCGGCTTTTCCTGCTCCATCACATGGAGCTTTCTTGCAATAACAGGCAGCTGTGTCACATTTTTTACACATTAGATCTTTGATTATAAATGATATTAATAAGGATTACCATGTGCTGAGAAAAAAAAATCCCTACTTGCTCGTAACAATTCCGGCTGTCCATACCCAGATAGGCCCTTCCTTCAATCTTGTTGTTTATTTTATTGCTCTGCTTGTCTCTTCCAAAATGGAGATCACCATCGCCATCCCGTGCTGATATCCATTATGCTATACCGCCATCCTTTTCCTCTTCTCCTTGCTCTGCTCTTATTCCCTAGGAAAGATGATTTAATTGGTCTTCGAACCAGGGTATTTTCCAAATAATTGTGCGAATCTCGGAGAGTATTTTGTAATGATGATGAGAAAATTGGAGATTTGGACAATTGGTTCTCTGCCAACAAAGAGAGATATTTCAGTTCACATATCTTGAAAGAAGCATTTGTTTTGTCATTACCAGGCAAGTGATAAGTGTCGTTTGGTTTTCAATCCTCGAACGTCATTTCTATTTTTATTAAAATGGTACTCACATAGAAAGAGATCTGGATTGATGTTATCTTGTTTGTTTGAAGATCTGCGCGTTTTGGTTTCTATATTATATTGACGATCACAACCTCGTGCTTGGCATAATCCGTCTCGTGGTGTCATGTGCATTGAATACTTGTACCTACTGACGTCTGATGAACTTGACGACGACACAATGGGTTCTACGCAGCCTTCAAATATTTCTAAATCTAATACCTCACCTTTCCAATATACCAAATTTCGAATGGCTTCTACTATTCCACGTATAGGCCCAGTTGTGCTCGCGTATTTGATTGCGACTCCATAATGTTGGATAACTTGCTGCCTTTCTTTGCAGCTCTCACTACGACTGTCGTCATTACTGGCGTTCAATTCGAAAGTGGTCATTTTTGCTCCTACTATGTACAGCCATAATTGCACATACTATTTAATTCCGTATGTAACAATATTATAGTGAGTGTTGCAATCTCCAATTATTGTGTGCAACAGAACATATTGCGCTTGCTATTCGAACTGCTGAAACTACAAAACTTAACGAAGGATTTGAATCCTTGGGAGTTGTTTGTTCTTGTCTCTTCTCTTCAATTAATATGGTAACCTTGGTAAGTATATCCTGATATTGATAAATGATACCGGTTCGGGAAGCCAGCCAAGGCAATCAAAATGGTAAGAAAGAGAGGCATTAAGACAAGAGAAGCAACAAAGGCCAAACATAACAAAGCAACTATTATGGCAAAGATCGAAGCAAACGTTAGAAGAAAGGTAAAGAAATATCGCGCCAAACAAAAAAGAGGCTTCCTAGAATACCAAGATCGCAATCACTATCTTGTATACAAGACCCTCAAAGACCTTTGTTTTGGAGTTTCTTGTCCAACTCCTCCGACTTTTCATGCTCTTTGAGAGATTCTAATGTGTCGAATCCTTGCCCACATTCTCTACACCGTATTATTTCAATGGGCGACATCTTGTATATAATAGACGCACTAGATAGTAAAAAATATTGGTGAACACTAAGGCATGTCACAGCAAGACAACAAATTGGCACCAACAGGAAACATGGAGAACGGTTAAAGATCTATTAACAAATTAGTAGGGTGATAAAAGTAGAATAGTCGTCGCAGAAGTAAGTAATAAATAAACTACAATTATATGAGCTTGAAAATGACAAACTACTCTTTTGCATTACCAACTCTTGAGGGGTTCGTGGAATTTGTAAAGAACTTTTCACAAGAAAATTCATACATGAAGGAACATGACGAATTCTATCATATCGCTGCTATTATACGAGAGCAAGTGAATATCTTCAAAGAAAACTTAGAAGAGAAAATATGATGGTTTTTTGACGTACTTCTATCGTGCTGTTTTAGGCTTATTTTTCAAGCCAATAATCGGTTCTTTTTGTTTCATATTTTTATACCTAACCCCATTTTGTGAAGCGTCGCCAGAATAAGATGCCGCAATGTCTGCCTTGTTCCTATCACGCAATTCCTTTGTAGTTAGACCACTTACACTTCTCGAGGTCACTGTCTTTGTCTGCTGTCATTACTAATGAAACATGATGATCTGGAGATATGAGAACCAGCTGATAAGTATGTACCAATTGAATCGGCCCTTACTAATTTTTTAACCCATTTAATATTTTTCCAAATAGAATGCACCCATCTCTGATTAAAATGAAAAATAAAATCCCATATTATTGGACCCTCAACCATAACATTTACATCATGCCAAGGTTTTGCACCTTGATCTCTCGATACACTATCAAAACTATGATTAGCTGTATCCCATTTATTTTTTGATAAATCTTGTCCACCACAAAATCCAATTTGATTATCTATTATGATAATCTTTTCATGGAAGCCTGAAGTCAGTGTTGGCGCCTTACTGTCAAGTTGCACAGAGATATAATCTTCAACCCCATGGTTCTTTGCAAGCTGTTTTATGAATTCGGCTTTTTTCTCTCTTCCTTCTATCCCTCTTCTTTTGGAGATTGGCAACTTTCGTACTATTAATTTAGGCTCCCACAAAATTATCTTAATATCTACTTTTTCTTTTGCCTTCTCAACCAAAAGGTTTTGAAGTATATAATAATAATTATCATTGTCATTGTCATTGTCTTTTAAAATCTTAATACCACTCTCATTACTACTATTTTTTTATCAATGGGAGTCGATTCTGATATGCATGACGATGTTACTAAATCAGATTTCTGCGACTTTTGTCGGCGAGGTTGTTGTTGTAGGTCGCTTTCTCTTACAAGAGATAAATCTGGATCCAAATCGTAATTTGCTATCCATATAGATGTTTTGGCTTCTCTCATTTTCTCGTAAATCAATCTCATAATCTCTTGACCATCAACAGCAAACGTTACACGATTACCAAATGTTTTGTCGCCAAACATCTACATCTCTAGTAAGTTGTGGTAACATTTAAAAATGTGTGTATTTCGCTTCACATATCTATACTATTTCCTAAAAAGTTTTCGCATGTTTTTCCCTCACAATAAGGAATTCATTCAAAAACTTGTATCTTGGATAAACAGCTGATTTTTGTAATTTGTCTGGCTGTCTACCTAAGGAATGATTGATTCCATGTACTTGAGGAGGGATAAAAACAAATATGCTCCTACTATCAGCGTTACTCTTCTCTCCGTATTTGCCAGCTTTAATGCTTGAAGTTGTTATGACTTTTACGCTAACATATGCGGTATTAACTACTACGGCGAAGAAAGACTTCAGAATGCGAACGCTGAATCAAAGAACTCAGACGGAGACAAGTTTTGGAAAGTGAAGGGCGATATTGTCTACGACTTGGCAGAATCTATTAGTTCGGGAAGTCTTTCATTCGGGCACTAGATCCTGGTGTGGATATACCATCAGTAATGCTACACTGACCATGTACTATCATAGTAGTACAGGCCAATATTACAGGCCGACCGGCCAATATTACAGCTGTCACCATTGGGACAGTTGCAAACTCAATCCAAATAAATTTCATCCCAAATGTTTTAATAAAAAAGGTTATTAATGTTTCAATTCAATATAACTAGACTGGCGAATTCCTAAGTATTTCGGAAGTATTTCGGAAGTATTTCAAGGAAGAAAAGAATCTGGAATCTAGGCGCTGGTTGGCAGACCATTTAAGCTGAAAAGTAAAGGAAATATTCGTTAAGCTGCATTCATATACTACAGAACAGGAGATTCGGTATACTTGACTCAATGGTCGTAGAATAATATTAAATGCAGCAGTGTGTGTATACGATAATTGTTGTGAGTGAGTATCACTACATAAAGATACTTCTAGTCTGATTAGATGTCTGTTCCGTTACCGGTTTTTACAATATAGCCACAGCTCATTTCAGGAGCAAAAGTACCTTTTATTAGAAGACAACCATGACAATACATATAGTATTTGCAGTCTTTGCATTGAAATCCGTCAGCACCTTCGCCAATAACATATCCTTCGTCATAATCAAGTTTTCTTCCTGTCTTTTTTATAAAATCCCAAACAATGTCTCCAGGCAACATGCCATCACTTTTTGGTGAGAAAAAGTCTGAGATACCATGATCGTTGTCAATTTCACCTTCTACAATATGACATTTCTTC
>Ga0209577_10003269_pt1 | contig 15257 bp, 10 predicted proteins | sample GraSoiAngelo_109_FD_185874 | JGI IMG/M metagenome (GOLD analysis project Ga0209577, IMG submission 185874) | Grasslands soil microbial communities from the Angelo Coastal Reserve, California, USA - 14_0903_12_20cm (SPAdes) (version 2) | ecosystem: Environmental > Terrestrial > Soil > Grasslands...
GCGACCGAGGAGGAGTTCACCTTCGGCGAAGGGAACGGTGACGCTCGTGCCCGTGAGCGAGGTCTTGATGTGCGCGTCGGAGTTCTCCTCGCCGTGGCGGAAGCCCATGCCGTGCTGCGGCAGGAGCGTGCGAAGCGCGTGGAGCATGTCGCGCGGCACGTCCGGGTCGGCGTTCTCGTTGATTGTGAGGCCCGCGGTCGTGTGGCGCACGTAGAGATGGCAGACGCCTTCGCGCGCGCCCGACTCGGCGAGGACGCGCCGCACCTCGCCGGTGAACTCGACCAACTCCTCGCGCACGCGCGAGCGCACCCTGATCCTGTACGTCGCCATGACGCCCATTCTACAACGGCGGGGCGCTCGTTCAATGCTTCGGGCGGCTCGGCGCTTACTGCTTCAACTGAAAATTGGCGGGCACAAATTCGAGGGCGGTGATCGCGCCGTCGGTCTTGGCGCGCGCGTCCGGCGCGGCGCGGTAGGTGACGACGACCGGACTTTCTGTCTTGCGCGGGCCGCAGGTCAGCTCGCCGCCGGCTTCGGGCGTGAAGGCCATGATGTGAACTTCGTCGAAGGATTTGACGGAGAGTCGCAGCAGGCTCTCGCCGACGCGGACGACGAAGACGATGCCGCGCGCGCTGCACTCGATGCGCGTGAGCACGCCGCGCGCGCGCGTCTCGCCCGCGAGCGGCGTGCGCAGGGCATCGTTGAGCGCCGAGGAGAAGGCGTCCGACGCAAGCTCCTCGTCCGACCTGTCGGCCTGCCTTCCTTGCGCGCCGGCGCTCGCGTCCCCGTCGCCGCGGCGCATGAGGCGCGGCGGCCCGCCCGCGTCGCCGCCGCCTTTCTCGTAAGCCTCGCGCGCGGCCTTGTAGCGCGCGGCCTGCTCCTGAACCGTCTCGATGGAGGCGAGGAGCGATTGCGCGTTGGCGCGCATCTGCGGGTCTGCGTTGTCGTGCGCGAGCGGCTCCAGGGTCTTGCGCGCGGCCTCGTAGTTCTCCTGCCGCAGGTAGAGCTGCGCGAGCACGAAGGCGAAGCGCTCGTTGCCGGGCGAGAGCGAGCGGGCGCGGGCGAGGAGCTGCACGCCCTCGTCCAGTTTGTCGCCCGTCACGAGGTCAACGAAGGCGAGCAGGTGGTAGCTTTCGGGGAAGTCGGGCCGCAGCTCGATGGACTTCAGCAGCGAGCCGCGCATCGCGCGCAGGGTCTCGGCGTCGTAGCCGCGGACGCGCCCCGTCTCGTCCATCCCTTCGCGGCTGAGGGCGTATGCGTAGTAGTAGTGCGCGAGGTAGTTCTGCGCGCCCGCAGCGACCGCCTGGCGCAGTTGCTCCTTGGCCTCGTCGAAGCGCTTCTGGCGCAGGCGCGCCATGCCGAGCGAGGCGCGGGCCGCGGAGAGGTTTGGGTCGAGTTGGAGCGCGTGTTCGAGGCGTGCAGAGGCGTCTTCGGGGCGGTTCGTGTGGAGAAGCAGATCGCCGAGGTAGCCTTCGGCCTCGGCATCGGTGAGCGGCGCGGCCCGCATGTCGGAGTCGAAAGCGAGCTTCTGTTCGAAGGTCGCGATCTGCCCCATGAACGAGTGACCCTCGACGTATCGCCGAAGCTCCTTCTCCATCGTCGGGATGTCGGTCTGAAACGCCTCGGCGAACGCCTGCTCGGTCGGCGTGTTTTTGGCGAAGAGGCCGAGGAAGCTGTTCAACTGCGGCAAGCGGCTGCCGCCGTTCCCCTGTATGAGATAGTGGACGAGCGCCCACGACTCGGCGTAGAAGACCCACTTCGCCTCCTGCTTGTTGCGGTCGAGCGAGTAGTCGTTGACCTCCAAAAGCTGCTTGAGCGGGATGAGCTTGCTCTGCCGCAGCAGTTGCAGGTGGCGCGCGATGAGGTTGCCGAGGACGACCTTGCGGTCGTCCCTGACCTCGAAGGTGCTGTAATACTCGGCCAGCCCCTCGTTGAACCAGGGCGGGACGCCGCCGCGGCCCAGGGTGTTGGCGACGAGCTGGTGGACGTACTCGTGGTAAATGACGGCGAAGGGGTCTTCCGCGCGCCGCTCGCTCGTCAGCGTGATGTAGTTCACGTCTTCGCCCGGTTGGAAGTAGCCGGCCACGTCGTCCACCTTGCCGTCAACGACCGGCTTGAAGGGCTTGTACGACGAGTCGCTCTTGAAGACGACGACCGTCGTGGGGACGGGCGAGTTGAAGCTCGCACCCGCGAAGAGGCGCGAGAAGGCGTCGCGAAACTGCTCCAGCCGCGTCGCCACCTGGCGGATGTCCTTCTCCGAGGCGTTGCCGATGAGGAAGAAGTTCTTCGAGCGCACGCTCGTCCAGGTGTCTTTGGCGGGGGCGGCCTGCGCGGCGAGGAGCAGGCAGATTAGTGCGAAGAGGGCGAGGGCCGAACGTCTCATTTCTATCTCTTTCCGCTTTGAAGTTACAGGGAAGTCCGCGCCGCGAGGAGACCGAGCAGGGCGGACACACTTGGCGGCGCGCTGACTACTTTTGAGGGCGCGCCCCGACGATTCAAAGAAAATTTTACAGGCTGCTTTCCGCGGATGTCAAAAGGGGTCGGCCAGAAATGCGGAAGCCGCCGAGTGCCATCTCTCGGCGGCCTCCGCCGCGAAAGTGTGCCGCCTTCCGGTCTAGCGTGAAGCCTTGCGGCGCAGCAGCGCCCAGCCCGCGGGCAGGGCCGCGGCGGCGAGCGCGATCTTCAAGAGGTCGCCGACCAGAAACGGCGCGACGCCCAAACGAAACGCTTCGACGCCGCTCCGAAGGAAGAGCGCGAGCCACGCCCAGCCGCCCGCGAGGATGACGAGCGATCCCAGGAGCATCGCCGCCGCCGCCGTCAGCAGTCGCCTGTCCCAGCCGCGCCCCGCCAAGTGGCCCGTGACGAAGGCCGCTGCGGGGAAGGCGAAGAGGTAACCCGCGGTCGCGCTGAAGAAGAGGAAGTGCGCGCCGCCCGCGCCGCCGCTGAAGAACGGCAGCCCGACCGCGCCCTCGGCGAGGTACGCGATGAGCGCGAGCGCGCCGAGGCGCGAGCCTAAGAGCGCGCCCGTCAAAAGCACCGCGAACGTCTGCGCCGTCAGAGGCACGGGCGTCCACGGCAGCGGCACGACGACCTGCGCCGCGAGCGCCACGAAGAGGCTGAACGCGACGACGAGCGCCGCAGACCTCACCCAGTCCAGCGGCGCGACGACCGCGCCCACCAGCGTTTCGGCTTTGGCGTAACTGCTCATTAGACCTCCGAAGGCAGTGACGGGCGACGAGTGACGAGTGACAAGCCAGCAGTTTTTATCTTGTCACTCGTCACCCGTCACTCGTCACTGCTTTTGATTTTAAGCCCTCCCCGTCCGCGCCCGCCTCGCCGGCGCGGGCCGCGGGCCGCTCCGTGCCGATGCGCATGGCGTAGAACGAGCGCCAGACGAAGACGACCGAGACGAGGAAGAAGAAGGCGGCCAGCGCGTGGTTGAGCGTCGGGTCGTCGCCGCGGCTGGCGCGCAGGCTCTCGGCCAGCTCGACGGCCAGCAGGCCGAAGAGCGTCGTGAACTTGATGACCGGGTTCATCGCCACCGACGAGGTATCCTTGAAGGGGTCGCCCACGGTGTCGCCCACCACGGTCGCGGCGTGCAGGTCTGTGCCCTTCGCCTTCATCTCCACCTCGACGACCTTCTTGGCGTTGTCCCACGCGCCGCCCGCGTTCGCCATGAAGATGGCCTGATAGAGTCCGAAGATGGCGATGGAGATGAGGTAGCCGATGAAGAAGAACGGCTCGACGAAGGCGAAGGCCAGCGCCGAGAAGAAGACCGTCATGAAGATGTTGAACATCCCCTTCTGCGCGTACTGCGTGCAGATGTGGACGACGCGCTTGCTGTCCTCGACGCTCGCCTTCTCGACGCCTTCCAGTCGGATGTTGGCCTTGATGAACTCGACGGCGCGGTGCGCGCCCGTCGTCACCGCCTGCATGGAAGCGCCCGTGAACCAGTAGATGATCGCGCCGCCGGTGATGAGGCCGAGGACGAACGGGGCGTGAAGGAGCGAGAGGTTCTGCGTGTTCGCCGTCAGCCCGGCGGTGAGCGCCATGATGATCGAGAAGATCATCGTCGTCGCTCCGACGACCGCCGTGCCGATCAAGACGGGCTTGGCCGTCGCCTTGAAGGTGTTGCCCGCGCCGTCGTTCTCTTCGAGGAGGTGCTTGGCGCGGTCGAAGTTAACGGTCATTCCGAAGTCGCGCTTGAGTTCGTCGGCGATGCCCGGCGTCTGCTCGATGAGCGACAGCTCGTAAACCGACTGCGCGTTGTCGGTCACGGGGCCGTAGGAGTCAACCGCGATTGTGACAGGCCCCATGCCGAGGAAGCCGAAGGCGACGAGGCCGAAGGAGAAGACGGCGGGCGCGAGCATGAGCGCGCCGAGTCCCTGCGTGCTGAAGACGTAGGCGACGGCCATCAGGATGACGATGCTGATGCCGAGCCAGTAGGCGGAGAAGTTGCCCGCGACCAGGCCCGACAAGATGTTGAGTGACGAGCCGCCTTCTTCGGAAGACTTGACCACCTCCTCGACGTGCGCCGACTCGGTCGAGGTGAAGACCTTGACGAGTTCGGGGATGATCGCGCCGGCGAGCGTGCCGCACGTGATGATCGTCGCCAGCTTCCACCAGAGCGTCGTGTCTTGGCCGGGGCCGAGCGAGGGGACGATCAGGTACGAGACGATGTAGGTCAGCACGACCGAGACGATTGAGGTGATCCAGACGAGCGACGTGAGCGGCGCTTCAAAGTTCATCTCGTCCTTGCCCGCGTAGCGCGCACGCGCGACGGCCTCGTTGACGAAGTAGGAGATGGCGCTCGCCACGATCATCATGATGCGCATGACGAAAATCCAGACGAGGAGTTGCACCTGCACTGTGTCCGCCGCGGCCTGCGCCGCCGAGAGTTGGGCGGCGGTCGCGTGCGCCAAGTCTGCGCCCGCCGGGAGGTAAGAGCCGGGGCCGACGCCGAGGAGGATGAAGGTAATGAGCGCGACGCCCGTCACGCCGTAGGTCTCGAAGCCGTCCGCCGAGGGGCCGACCGAGTCGCCCGCGTTGTCGCCCGTGCAGTCGGCGATGACGCCGGGGTTGCGCGCGTCGTCCTCCTTGATCTTGAAGACGATCTTCATCAAGTCCGAGCCGATGTCGGCGATCTTCGTGAAGATGCCGCCCGCGATTCTCAAGGCCGCCGCGCCGAGTGATTCGCCGATGGCGAAGCCGATGAAGCAGGGGCCGGCGTAGGTGCGCGGCAAGAAGAGGAGGATGCAGAGCATGATGAGCAGCTCGACCGAGATGAGCATCATGCCGATACTCATGCCCGCCCGGAGCGGTATCGAATAAATCGGGTAGGGCTTTCCGGCGAGTCCGGCAAACGCCGTGCGCGAGTTGGCGAAGGTGTTGACGCGGATGCCGAACCAGGCGACGCCGTAGCTGCCGCCGATGCCGACGAGGCTGAAGGCGAGGATGATGACGACCCGCAGCGTCGTGCTCGCGTTCGGGTCGGCGGGTGGCGAGAGGAAGCCGAAGTAGAGGATGATGACGGCGGCGATGAAGCCTTCGAGGATGAGTATGAACTTGCCCTGCGTGACGAGGTAGGTCTTGCACGTCTCGTAGATGAGTTCGGAAATCTCGCGCATCGAGCGGTGGACGGGCAGGCGTTTCAGTTGCAGGAAAGTGACGAGGCCGAAGGCGAGGCCGAGGGCGCAGACGACGAGGCCCGTGAGCAGGAGCGTGTGGCCGTCAACGCCGAGGAACGTCTGGTCGGCGAGGTTCGGAAGCACGAGGTTCGCCTCGCCGCCGTGGTGTGCGCCCGCCGCGCCGCCCGGCCCATGCCCCTGCGCCATGGCGGCGGAAGCAGTGGCGGCCAACGTCAGAAGCGAGGTCGTGACCTTGAGCGCGCCGCGACGCACGCGCGACGCCGCGCACGCGCGCGCGCGAGCGAGCGCGGGCAGCCCCGTGAAGAGAGTAAGCAATCGAATAATAGACAAGGTGAACGATTCCTTTCTGTCCGTCTAAAGAGTGGCGAGTGAAAAATACGCCGGGGGCGGCGCGGCTTCGGCGCGGGCGACAAACTTGGCCGCACGAGAGGAGGTGCTCCCTGTCCGCACAGAACCGGTTTTTAGTCTCGCTAAAAGACGGGCATTATCGCCCAAAAAAGTTCAAAGTTCAAAGTGTCGAGCAGAAATTGTAAAGGCGGGCTGGCGCGTGTGGCGTTTGGAAGGCGGCTAATCTTCCCAAGTGAAAGGCACGGCTGCCATCGGAATGGTTTGCACGCGTCAGTTCATTTTAGCCTTCAACAAGCCGAAGACCAGTCGAACTCTGAACGGCTCGCCGCGGGTGGGCGCGTTCCGCCCCGCGCGCCAGATTGTGTCTGTCGCCGACGGGTTGTAAACGTCCTGAAGCATGCCGTTGGGAAGTGCGGCGACCGCGATTGCCGCCAGGCGGTAATCGCCTGCGGCGAACTCTTGATAGCCGTATTTTACGATGATGGTGGTCGTGAGGTAGCTTGCCTTGCTGGTTACGAGTACGCGCGGCAGCGTCCCGGCTTCGTCAACCGGAACGCCGGCGCGCGTGTGTCGGATGCGGAGGGATGTCTGCGCCGTTTGCAGAGTGGCCGTAGTCTGGTCTGCCACCTTCTCGGCCTTCGAGTCAACGAAGAGTGCTTGCCGCAGGGCGTATTCAGGATGGAAGACGTAGCGCGCCTTCTTGTAGTCCACCTTGCCGAACAGTCGCTCGTCAATTCTTGAGACGCCCATCCGGTCGAGCGCCTCGCGCGTGATGTCTTCGCCGATGTCGGCCACTTTGTCTTTCTCGTTGGCGAAGATGTAAGCAGCCGTTTCGCGGAAGTCATAGACGGCGTGTGTCACCATCCGCATTGATGCCTTCTCGACCCCTTCCAGCCGGGCGGGGTCGGTTTCGAGGCTCTGGGGATCAATGAACATCGGGCAGTTTCGGTTGCACCCTTCTGAGTTGTTGTTTCGCAAGAGCTACATACTTCTTCTCGATTTCGATGCCGATGAACTTTCTTTCCTCCATTACCGCGGCGGCGGCGGTCGTGCCGCTGCCCATGAAGCAGTCGAGCACGACTTCGCCCAGCTCGGTGAGCAGACGGATCAGCCTGCGCGGCAGCTCGACGGGGAACTTGGCCTCGTGGTCGTCGTTGGCGCGGACGGACGGGAAGCTCCAGACGCCGCGCGAACCCCAGTCCCTCCATTCTTCGGGCGTGAGCCTTGAGCGGTCAACCGTCGTGATGCCAGGCTTCCAGAAGATGTAGATGTACTCGAACTCGTCAACGGCGCGGTACGAGAGCGAGGCCCAGCGGCTGTTCTCCCAGGCCGCGTCCTTGACCCAGACGCGGCGGTCGTAAGTGTAGAAGCCCGCGGCGAGCGCCCACTCCTCGACCATGCCGCCGACGACGCGGACGCGTGTCTGCGTCTCGTACTTCCCGCCGCGGATGTTATTGCCATTGAGCCGCCGGTCAATCGTCTGCTCGCTGCAACCGAGCAATTCCGCCAACTGATAACGATTCATCTCCGGGTGCTCGCCCGCGGCGCGCAGCACGTCCTCCCTCGTCACTTTAGACTTGCGGCGGCTGATGACCTCGGCCTGCACCTTCGGCATGGACTTATCTTTGAAGCACAGTATGTCGGCGATGTTGACGGCAAGGAACCCGCCCGGTTTGATGACGGGGTAGTGAAGCGTGATGACCGTTTTAATCAGCGAGCGCCAAGTGTCGAACGTGAGGTGCGACTCGTACTGCTTGCCGACGAAGTACCGGGGAGACCAGACGCTGAGGGCTACGCTGTCAGGCTCGATGCGCGGGAGCAGGAGGCGCGCGTCGCCTTCGTGGATGTCGTTGACTCGAAGGTGGCTCCGGGTCGTGACGGACTCGTGCGGCGCTGGAAGCGTCTCCTGGAGATGTTTGGGGAGCCGCTCGCGGTTAAAGCCGCGGCCCTCGCCGAGAGGTTTGACGCCCCCGCCCGGTCGCGACCCGCGAGAGTCGTCGTGTCGTGTGCTCATGCCCGGTAATCCTAAGCGGTCTCTCCCGCGTCGGCAAGCCTAATCTTCGCCCCCGTCTCTTGCCCGCGGCTGCCGCGCGTCCAGCGGCGGACGGAGTCAACGAGGATGATGACGGAGGCGGCCATCAGGATCGCCGTCAGCGCGGTGTTGACGTACCCTTGGGCGGCGGTGTCGGCCCGTTGGGCGAGCGGCCAGAAGATGTCCGTGATTGACTCCCAGCCGGCGACGAGCGTCGTCGTGGCGACGAAGGAGAGCGGGAGGATGGTCGTCCAACTGTAGCGCGCCTTACCGGAGTTGATGATGACAGTCGTGGCGACGCAGAGCGCGACCGCCGAGAGCAGTTGGTTGGCGATGCCGAACATCGGCCAGATGGTCGAGATCGAGCCTGACCAGATGAAGGCGGCCCAGCCCGCGACGACGAGCGCCGTCGTCAGGACAGCGCCGGGCATCCACGTCGGCTCTTCGAGACGGGGATGGAAGCGCCCCAGGAATTCGCCGACGAGGAAGCGCGCGACGCGCGTGCCCGTGTCTATGGTCGTCAGGATGAAGAGCGCCTCGAACATGATGGCGAAGTGATACCAGTATTTCATCAGCCCGCGCAGGCCCGGCACGCCGTCGAAGATTTTCGCTATCCCCAGGGCGAGCGTGACCGCGCCGCCCGTCCTTCCCCTTAAATTCTTCTCGCCCGACTCGGCCTCTAAACGATCAATCTCCTTCGGCTGCATGTCGAAACCCTCGCCGCTGTGCGCGTCAACCATGCGGACGTAGGCCGACTTTTGCGCGTCGGTTCCTTGCGCGGTGTTGATCGCAAAGTAGTCGCCGGGGAAGAGCGACGTGGCGGCGATGAGTGCGACGACGCCGACGACGCCCTCCATCAGCATCCCGCCGTAGCCGATCACGCGCGCGTCCGATTCCTTCGAGATCATTTTCGGCGTCGTGCCGGAAGCGATGAGCGCGTGGAAGCCGCTGATCGCGCCGCAGGCGATGGTGATGAAGACGAACGGGTAGACCTTGCCTGGAATGACCGGGCCGCCGCCGTGCACGAACGGGGTCAGCGCCGGCATGTTCAAGGAAGGGTGGACGAGGATGACGCCGAGGATGAGGAACGCGACCGTGCCGATTTTTAAATAGGACGACAGGTAGTCGCGCGGGCACAGGAGCATCCACACGGGCAGCACCGAGGCGACGAAGCCGTAGCCGGCCATCAGCAGCGTGATGGTGTTGCGCGAGAAGGTGAACGACGCGGCCCAGGGGCTTTCGGCGACCCATCCGCCGACGATGACCGCGACGAAGAGGCCGGCGACGCCGACGGCGCTCGCCTCGCCGATGCGCCCCTTGCGGAAGCGGTACATGTAGAGTCCCATCAGGAGCGCGAGCGGGATGGTGAAGCCGACGGTGAACGTGCCCCAGGGCGACTCGGCCAGCGCGTTGACGACGACGAGGCCGAGTCCGGCGAGCGCGATGACGACGATAAAAAGTATCGCGAGTCCGGCGACCAGACCGGAGAGCGGGCTGATCTCTGTGCGCGCGATCTCGGCGAGCGACTTGCCGCGGCGGCGGACGCTGGCGACCAGAATCATGAAGTCGTGAACTGCGCCGCCGAGGCAGACGCCGATGACGAGCCATAGGAGGCCCGGCAGGAAGCCGAACTGCGCGGCGAGCACCGGGCCGATGAGCGGCCCCGCGCCCGATATGGCCGCGAAGTGGTGACCGAAGAGAACCCACTTGTTCGTCGGGTAATAGTTGTGCCCGTCGTACATCGTCTGCGAGGGGACGGGCCGAGAGTCGTCGAGCGCCAGCACTTTCGCGGCGAGGAAGGCCGAGTAGTAGCGGTAGGCAATCGCTATCACGCACAGCGCGCCGACGATGATGGGCAGGGCGTTCATTCGTGTGTTCCTCCGACGGCCAAGAAAGTCTTTCTCCTGAAAACCACAGCAGGTGATTTGACAATGAGTTCTCTTTATGAGAACCTGCGGCTATTAAAAACAACTTAACATTCAAGGGGGCTTAAAGAAAGTTATGCGAAAGACGATCCAAAAAGAAAATTACGGGAGGAGAGAAATATTAAATGCTTGTTATCGGCAGGAAAACAATCGGTCTCTTCGTCGGGCAGTATGCTGATTCTCAATCTTCTTTAGCTGCGTGGCTCGCAGTTGTAGAGAGAGCCGATTGGAAAAATATAGTGGATGCCAGGCAGACATACCCGCATGCGGATGCCGTCGGCACTTGCACGGTATTTAACATCAAGGGCAATCATTACCGGTTAATCGTCAGGATTGATTACCGGGCACAGACTACATACATCAAGAAAGTGTTGACGCATGCTGAATACGACAAAGAAAAATGGAAGAAAGACTGCGGCGGTTAAAATCAACCCGCAGAGGTACGGCAAGCTACTCGCCAAAGTGCTGCCCGTCCGAATCGAGACGGAAGAAGAGAACGACCGAATGCTTGCCGAAACCGAGAAGCTGATCGAGAAGGGCGACCGACGCACGCCCGAAGAAGACGCCCTGCTTGATCTTCTCGCACACTTGGTTCAACAATTCGAGCGAGATTTTTATCATCTTGGAGGGGCTACGCCGCACGAAATCCTGAGAGAATTGATGGCGGCGCGGGGACTCAAGCAGAGCGACCTTTTGCACATCTTCCGGTCTAAGGGCATCGCCTCGGAAGTCGTCAACGGCAAGCGCGGGATAAGCAAGGCGCAGGCGAAAGCACTCGCCGACTTCTTTCACGTCTCGGCAGAGTTATTCATCTGAGAACGCCCCGCATCCTCTTAAATCACGGGCCGCCTCATCCTTCGACCGCCGCTCCCTTCATGCTTATATCACGTGAGGTCAGTGCCTCGTTGCGCGCCCACGACCTGACCGTCAACCCCGTCAGGAGCGCAGCAACTCTTTAACGTCCTTCAGAATCTCGCGGCTCGCGTTCGCGCCCGGAGCGCCGGTGACGCCGCCGCCGGGGTGCGTCCCCGCGCCGCAGAGGTAGAGTCCGCGCAGGGGCGTGCGGTACTGCGCCCAGCCGATGACGGGGCGGAAGGCGTAGAACTGGTCGAGCGACATCTCGCCGTGGAGCGTGTGGCCGCCCGCGAGTCCGTACTCGCGTTCGAGGTCGAGGGGCGTGATGATCTGGCGCTGAAGAATTAAGTCGGCGACGTTCGGCGCGTAAGTAGAAAGCGTCTTGACAACCGCGTCGGCGAACTCTTCGCGGCGCGAGGCCCAGTCGCCTTCTTTCAAAGTGTAGGGTGCGAACTGAACATAGACGGAGCAGACGTGCCTGCCTTCGGGCGCGAGCGTGGGGTCGGCGAGCGTCGGGATGGTGATGTCCATGTACGGCTCGTGTGAGAAGTCGCCGTACTTCGCCGCGTCGAAGGCGCGCTCAAGGTAGTCTATGTCCGGCCCGATGTGTATGCGGCCACGCAGTTCTGCCGCGCCGTCCGCGCCGGCAGTTTTCAGCGCCGCGAAGGAGGGCAGTCCGGCGAGCGCGAGATTAACTTTTGCCGCCGCGCCCGTCGAGCGGTAGTTGCGAATCTTCGTGAGGAAGTCCGGGTCGAGTTCCGTCGGGTCAACGAGCCGCAGGAAGGTCGTGCGCGGGTCTGCGTTCGAGACGACGGCGCGCGCCGCAACCTCCTCGCCGCCGTCGAGCACGACGCCCGCCGCCCGCCCGCCTTTGACGAGGACGCGCCCGACGCCTGCGCCCGTGCGAACTTCAGCGCCCGCGGCCCGCGCGGCGTCGGCGAGCGCCTGCGTCAAAGCGCCCATGCCGCCGCGGACGAACGAGGCGGGCGCGAGAGGCTGGCCGTCGAAGGCCGCTTGCACGAGCAGCCCCAGGCTCGTCCCGGCAGACCAAGGCCCCGCGAACGCGCCCGTGATTCCGCGCGCGGCGACCGCGGCCCGAAGCAACTCCGTCTCGAACCACTCGGCCACGAGGTCTGCCACGGCCATCGGCCCCCAGCGCAGCAGTCGGTAAGCGTCCCTTTTGCCCAGGCCGCGAAAGTTTTTGCCGAGCTTGCCGAGGTTCCAGAGGTCGCCGAGCGTGGGACTGTCAACCGAGGGCGGCGTCCGCCACATGAGCGGCGCAAGCACGCGACCGATGCGCGCGAAGCTCTCTCGGAATTCCGTGTACTTCGCGGCGTCGTGCGCCGAGAGCCGTTCAAGCCCGCGCGCCGTGCGCGCCGCGTCCGTATAGATGCACAGCGACCGACCTTCGGTTGCGGGGGCGAAGACGCGAACCTCCGGCGTGATGAACGTCAGCCCGTGTCGCTCCAACTCAAGCTCGCGCGCCACCTGCGGCAGCAGCGGGCCTGCCGAGTGCGCGAGCGTCGAGCAGCGAAAGCCTGGGTGAAACTCCTCGGTGACGGCAGCGCCGCCGACCACCTCGCGGCGCTCAATCACGAGCGGCGCGAGTCCCGCCTTCGCGAGATAGCAGGCCGCGACGAGTCCGTTGTGCCCCGCACCGATGATGACGATTCTGTCTCGTGTGTTTGACACGGAATCAAGACCTGCAAAGAAGACGGGGAGACAGGGGGACGGGGAGACGGGGGGAAAGGCCGAAAAGTTTTCCTCTCCCCGTCTCCCCGTTCCCCTGTCTCTTCATCCCTTTCATCCCTTCATCTCCAGTCGTCCAGAATCTTCAACGCCCCGTTGCGCCCCGAAGCGCCCATGATGCCGCCGCCGGGGTGCGTCGCCGAGCCACACATATAAAGGTTGCGAACCGGCGTGCGGTACTGCGCCCAGCCCGGCGCGGGCCGCAGGAAGAAGAGTTGTTCGAGTGTGAGTTCTCCCTGAAAGATGTTGCCCTCGGAGAGTCCGAACTCGCGTTCGAGGTCGAGCGGCGTCAAGACCTGTCTGTGCAGGATGAGGTCTTTGATGTTCGGCGCGTGCTCGGCAATCGTTTCAACGACCGTGTCGCCGAACTCCTCGCGCCGCCCGTCCCACGTCCCCTCCTTCAAGTGATAAGGCGCGTACTGCACGAAGCACGAGACGACGTGCTTGCCCGGCGGCGCGACCGAGGGGTCTGTTAAAGAAGGGATGACCATGTCAATGTATGGGCGGCGCGAGAAGCGACCGTACTTCGCGTCGTCGTAGGCGCGCTCCATGTACTCGACGCTCGGCGAAAAGGAGATCGCGCCGCGCAGGTGCGCGCCCGCGCCCGGCAGGGATTTGAAGTCGGGGAGGCCGTCCAAAGCGAGATTGACCTTGCCCGAAGAGCCGCGGAACTTGTAGCGCTTGATGTCTTCGACGAAATCGGCGGGCAGGTGCTCACTGCCGACCATCTTCATGAACGTCAACCGCGGGTCAACGCTCGAAGAGACTACGCCTGCGTGAATCTCGTCGCCGTTCTCAAGGACGACTCCCGTCGCGCGATTGTTCTTCACGACGACCTTCGCAATCGGCGACTCGGTGCGAATCTCCGCGCCCGCCTCGCGCGCCGCGTCGGCAATCGAGTTCGAGATCGCGCCCGTCCCGCCGCGCGCCAATCCCCAGGAGCGGAACGCGCCGTCAATCTCGCCCATGTAGTGGTGAAGCAGAACGTAGGCCGTGCCGGGCGAGCGCACGCCGAGGAACGTGCCGATGATTCCCGACGCGGACATCGTCGCCTTGAGCACGTCGGTCTCGAACCACTGGTCGAGGAAGTCCACCGCGCTCATCGTCATCAACTGAACCTGGTTGTACTTGTCTTCGGGCGAAAGTTTTTGAAAGCGGCGACCGAGGAAGAGCAGGTTGAGCAGGCCCTTGACGTTCAGGGAGGTCGGGTCGGGCGGCGTCATCGCCATGATCGGCTTGACGAAGCGCCCCATCTCGACCATCGCCTTGCCGTATTCGTCGTAAGCCTCGGCGTCGAGCCGGGAGTGGCGCGTGATCTCGCGCCGCGTCTTCGCGTGGTCGTTCACACGCCACAGGTAGTCGCCGTCTGGCATCGGCGTGAACGTGCCGTCGAGCGGCAGGATTTCCAAGCCGTGCCGCGGCAAATCCAACTCGCGGATGATCTCTGGCCGCAGCAACGACACCACGTAAGAGCAGACCGAGAACTTGAAGCCCGGAAAAACTTCTTCCGTGACCGCCGCCCCGCCGAGCACGTGCCGCCGCTCAAGAACTAAAACCCGCTTGCCCGCGCGCGCAAGGTACGCGGCGTTGACCAGCCCGTTGTGACCGCCGCCGATGACGATAACGTCGTACTTTTGATTCATGTGTCGGAGAAATTGCTTAGAGCTTGATGAAGAATCGCCAGCATACATATAATCGCTCGCCGTGACAATCACGCGTCCGTAACAATCAAACATTTGAGACTCTTCCATGCCAATCGGAACAGCCTTCCACGAAAGAACGTTTCCGCTCTGCGAGAGCCTGAGCTACCGCGAGTGGTCGGGCTACTACGCCGTCAGCTCTTACGAACCGCACCACGAGCACGAGTACAACGCGATCAGGAACGCCGCCGCGCTCATAGACATCTCGCCACTCTTCAAGTACCGGCTCACGGGCCGCGACTCGACCCGACTCGTTGACCGCGTGGTGACGCGCGACGTGAGCAAGGTGAAAACGGGGCAGGTCATCTACACGCCCTGGTGCGACGAGCGCGGCAAGGTCATTGACGACGGGACGGTCTCGCGCCTCGCGGAGAACACGTACCGCTGGACTGCCGCCGACCCAAGCCTTCGCTGGTTCACGCAGAACGCCGCCGGGCTGGACGTGGAGATTGAAGACATCTCCGAAAGTGTTTCCGCACTCGCGCTGCAAGGCCCGACTTCGGGCCGCCTGCTCAAGAGTCTTGTTAAAGACGCTGGTATAGAGAGCCTGAAATACTTCCGCGTCACTGCGGGCGAGATCGCGGGCGTCCGCGTCGAGGTCTCGCGCACGGGCTACACGGGCGACCTCGGCTACGAGATTTGGATTCCGTCCGAAGGAGCGGTCAAGGTCTGGGACGCGCTCGTGGACGCGGGCCGCGCGTTCGACATCCACCCGGCGGGGATGCTCGCGATGGACGTTGCGCGCATCGAGGCCGGTCTGCTCCTGATTGACGTTGACTTCCACGGCAGCAAGAAGGCGCTCATTGAGTCGCAGAAGTATTCGCCGTTCGAGATGGGACTCGGACGCCTCGTCAATCTCGACAAGGCGAAGTTCGTCGGCCAATCAGCTTTGATTGAAGAGCAGAAACGCGGGCACGCGCGCGAGATCGTCGGGCTGGAGGTTGACTGGACGGGAGTCGAGCGTCTGTACGAAGAGGCGGGCTTGCCGCCGACGATCCCC
>Ga0209577_10003272_pt1 | contig 15255 bp, 12 predicted proteins | sample GraSoiAngelo_109_FD_185874 | JGI IMG/M metagenome (GOLD analysis project Ga0209577, IMG submission 185874) | Grasslands soil microbial communities from the Angelo Coastal Reserve, California, USA - 14_0903_12_20cm (SPAdes) (version 2) | ecosystem: Environmental > Terrestrial > Soil > Grasslands...
CGATAGCCGGCCGCGGTGAGCAGAGGAACGAGCTTGCGGAACCCGAACGCGGATCCAAACAGGCCCGGGACGAGCACCACGGGCGCTCCCGCGGCCCTGCCGGCCACCTCCACCGCGAGCGATTCGGCGGGGGCGACGGGGACCTTGAACTCCCCGGTGGTCGACGCGCTGTCGCTGAGCAGCAGAACCGCGAGCAACCACACGTGCCCGTGATCTCCTCGGGAAAACGTCGCAGGTGAGTCAGCCGCACGCCAACGGCCGCAGGGAGACCCGCTGGAACGGTCACCGCGTCACGCTCGGCGACTGGAATATTAATGGGATCGTGCGAGCCCGCTGCGCACCCCGCCGGGAAACGCTCGGGGCGCGCAGCGGTGGGAGATTGCTACTGCTTGACCGCCATGACCGCCGCCAGGGCGTCCAGGTAGCCGGCGCCCACCTCCCATTCGGCGAACGTCGGCAGCGGGCGCGCCGTCTGGGTGATGGCCATGGCAACCTGGTCGGGAGTGAGCGTGCCGCCGGCCGCTTCCTGCAACAGAGCCACGACACCCGCGACGTGCGGCGTCGCCATCGACGTGCCGGACGCGCACGTGTAGTACGGCAAGTTCGCCTGGCTGATGGCGCAGCTGCTGGTAAGATCGAAGTCGTGGGGCGCGTCGGCGGCGTTGAGCACCGTGCCGGTGGACGCGCGGGTCGAGACGATGTGCACGCCGGGCGCGGTGATGTCGGGGTGGTACAGCTTGTCGCTGGGAATGCCGCGCGAGGAGAAGTCGGCGAGGATCGGCGCGCGGTTCTGACCGGTCGGGTCGTCGCAGTGGATGGCCGAGTTGGTCGGATCGGGGCTGACGAGCTTGCACCCCGCGGCCACGCCGATCACCCACGGCGCCACGCTGTACGGGTTGAGCGTGTTCTGATCGGGCCCGTCGTTGCCGGCGGCGAACACCACGGTGATCCCGTGGTTGTGCACGGTCTTCGACGCCTTGTTGATGGGATCCTTGGGATCGAACGCGCCGCTCGTGCCCCACGAGTTGTTCACGGCCTTGATGTTGTAGGCCGCCTGATGGTCGAGGATGTAGTCGAATCCCGCGAGCGCGAAGAAGATGAAGAGCACGTCGCCGGTACCGATGCCCAAGAGCTGCGCGCCCGGCGCGACGCCCGTGTAGTAGCCGCCCGAGGCGGTCCCGAGGCCCGCGGTGATGCCGGCGACATGGGACCCGTGCCCCACCGACGTCTCGCTGTTAGGAAGGTTCTCGGCAAAGATGTCGACGCCCTGTTTGAGCGGCTTGGGAGCGGATTTTCCGAACGTGACGACGTCACTCAGGTTGAAGATGACCTTCACGTTCTGGACGGTGTGGCTGGGGTAGACGAGGTCGGGGTTATAGAGCCCGTCGATCCCTGAATCGAGGATCGCGATCCCCATTCCCTTTCCCGTGATGCCCATCGCGTGCACCGCGTCGGCACGAATCGTCGGCACGCTCTCGTGCAGCATCAGGGCATAGAGGCCGCCGCCATGTCCGTAGTACTGCAGCCGGCGGTTCAGGTATACGCCCTGGACGCCGGGCAATGCGGCGATCGCGCCGATCTGCGCGGGCGTCGCGACGCCCGCCACCAGCTCGAGATGCTTGAACTGCACCACCCCGGCGCCGAGGTTCAGCATCGCGCTGGTGACGGCGTCGCGCGTGGTGACTGTCTCGTCGTAGTTGACGATGATCTCGAGCGTGGCGGTGGGCGCCGCGCCCGCGAGTGCGGCGGCCAGGGCCGGGTCGAGCAGGCTGGCCTGCAAGCGCGGAGACGCGGGACGGGCGGGGGCGGCGACCTCGCGCGGCGCCTCGCAAGCGGTCGCGAGCAGCAGGGATGCGGCGAGAATCAGTCGTCTCATCGGTCCTCCACAGCCATGATGGGGGGGCGCAACACCAGGAATCGTCCCACCCCAGCGTGGCAAAACCGATGCCGATAGTCGACGTGGAGGCAGGGCGGCATGGGATGTGGCAACGATGCCACGGCGCGGTCCAGGAGCTGTCCAGGTTCGGCGAGTCCTCTTGTGACCCCTTCAACGGCCGCGCATGTTCGGCCTCCTCAGGATACGCTCCCGACCCCCGGTCGCCCGCCGTCAGCGTTCATCCTAGCACTTCGACATCGGAGGCGACCATGCCAAGTCTCAAGCACGCGTGCGTGGGTGCGGCCCTGGCGGCGGTGTTCGCGTCCGGGGGCTGGTACGGCGGCGCCGCGGCGCAGGACCCGCGGTCCGCGCTCGATCCCATCACGAGCGCGCTGATGCAACACCCGCTCACCACATCCTCGGGCGTAGCCCGGGACCATTTCCTCCGGGGTCAGCGCGAGCTCGATCTGGCGCGGTTCATCGACGCGAACGCGCATTTCAAGGAGGCCGTCGCGGCGGATCCGGACTTCGCCTTCGGCTACCTGAATGTGGCGAACACGGCCAACTCGCTCGCCGAGTTCAAGAGCAATCTGGCGCTCGCCGAGCAGCATGCCGCCGGGGCGTCCGAGGCCGAGCGGCTCCAGATCCAGATGGTGCGCAAGGGATTCGACCAGGACCTGGCGGGCCAGCTCGCGCTGGGGCAGCAGCTGGTTGAGAAATATCCCGGCAGCCCGCGCGCCTGGCTCGCCCTGGCAGGCGTGCAGGGTGGGTTGAACCGGAACGAGGCCGCCCGGGCGTCCATCGCGAAGGCCCTGGCGCTCGCGCCCCGGATGTTCGTCGCACACACGACCCTCGGCCTCTCTTACGTGTTCGGTGAGCCGCGCGACTTCACGAAGGCACTCGAGCACATGCAGGAGGCGGAGCGGCTCGCCCCGGACGAGCCTGGAGCGCACACGTTCCTGGGCGACGTCTACCGGGCGCAACGCAACCTCGACAAGGCGCGGGAGGAATACGCGCGGGGCCATCAGCTGAACCCGCGCGATGCCGTCCTGCTGGTGAAGCGCGGGCACGCGAACACGCTGCTGGGCAACTACGCGGCGGCGCGGGCCGACTACGACTCGGCCATCGCCGTGGGCCGCGCCAATGAGAAGGCGGCCTACGCTCCGTTCCGGGCGTATGTCAGCGCGTATGCCGGCGAGCCGGGGGCCGCGATCGACGAGCTCAATCGGCTGGTCACGTCGGTCGATGGCATGGGCGTCCCGGATCCGAAAGCGGCGAAGGTCGCCGCCTTGAGCAACGTCGCGGTGATCGCGATTCATACTCGCAACCAGCCGGCAGCGGAGCAGGCGCTGAAACAGCTCGGGCCCGTGCTGACGCAGCAGGCCGACGAGGCGGCGAATCCCGCGTTCCGCCGGGGCCAGGACGCGACCATGGCCTACTTCGACGGGTGGTGGGCGGCCCGGCGGGGGGACTACTCCGCCGCGCAGCGCCAGGCGGACCGCATCGCGCAGCTCCTGGCACCGGACGCGAACCCGCGCAAGCTCGAGCCGATGCACCAGCTCGAGGGGTTCATCGCGCTGTATCAGGGGAAGTACGGCGAGGCGGCCGCGCACCTGCGCCAGGGCAACTTGCTCGACCCCTACATCAAGTATCAGCTCGCGGTCGCGACCGAGGGCGCGGGCGATGTCCCGCAGGCCAAGCAGCTGTACCGCGAAGTCGCGGAGTACAATTTCAACGTGGTGGGGTTCGCCCTGGTGCGCAAAGACGCGCAGCAGAAGGCGGGCGCGAGCACGCCCTAGGGCACCGTCACACCGGCTTGCCGAGCGCCGCCCGCAGCTCGGCGAGCCGGGCGCCGATCGCTTCCGGCGGGACCGCGACCAGGTCGGGCGGCAGCAGTCGGCGACTGGTGCATTCGAACGCCGCGATGAGGCGCTGGTACTCAAGCTCGAGCGGATAGGACGGCGGCTGGAAATCGTGGATCAGCTCGCGCAAGAGCGTCGCACTCAGGATCGTCTGGCCCGCCGCCGCCAGACGCCGGCTGCCGCGCACCAGAATCGCTTCGAGATCGGCGGCGGAGAGCGCCTCGCGGCTCTCGCCGAGCAGCGCCGTCGCATCGACCCCGGGCTCGAGCGCGATGCCCAGCCGTTCCCGCAGTAGGTCGAATACCCGCACGCGCTCGGCGACCGTCGCGGGCGGGAACAGCGCCAGATGCTCCTCGGCCCGTCCTTGACGCTTCAGGTCCACCGGCACGAGGTCCGGTCTGCTGGTCATCAGGAACCAGATCACCTTGCCGCGGCGGCGCGTGTCGCCCATGAAGGCCGCGAGCGAGGCGAACACGCGCTCGGAAACACCGGAGTCCGCTCCGCCCGTTTCGCGCGTGCCGAGCGCCGCGTCGGCTTCGTCCACCACCACGGCGACCGGGCCGATCGCGTCGAGCAGCGCCAGGACGCGCTCTAAATTCGCTTCGGTCTGCCCCTGCCACTTGGAGCGGAAGTTCAAGAGCTCGACGACCGGGATCCCGATCTCCTTCGCGAAGCACTGCACGATGAAGCTCTTGCCGGTCCCCACCGGTCCGCAGATCAGATAGCCCATCGGCACCACGTCGAGCCGTCCCTGGGACAGCGCGCGCGCCGTCTCGCGCAGCTGCGCCTTCGCTCCCTCGTGCCCGGCGACCGCGTCGAGGCCCAAGTTGCTGGTCATGAACGTGAGCAGGCCGCCGCTCGCCTCCTCGATCAGCCGCTTCTTTTCGCGGGTGAGCGCGTCCTGATCGAGCGGGGCGCCGCCCGCTTCGGCTTCCGCGAGCAGGCTCTCGAGGTGGAGACGGGTGAGACCGGCGGTGAGGATCGCGACGCGGCGCGCGTCCACGACGGCGAACGTCTCGGGACGACTGCCGCGCCCCGCGAGGTAGGCATAGCGCTCGTGCTCGTCCGGCACGGGGACCGTGATCTCGAACGTGCGGGCGTCGCCCACCAGGGCGGCCGAAAGCGTGGCCGTCGTCTCCGCGAGCAGGCAGAAGGTCACACTGCGTTGCAGGAACAGCGGCTCGCTCGCCCAGCGGCGCAATGCGACGATCGCGCCGCGATCCTCCGCCGGGAGCTGCCCCGGCTCGCCGGCGGGCGCCACCGTTTCTCCGTAGTCGATGATGACGGCGGCGGAGAAGCGCGGATTCGCGGCGAGCTGGTAACGGAGGTACGTCTCGATCAGCTGCAGCGCGCGGTCGGGATCGCGCGGTTGCACCTGCGCCAGGTTGGTCCCGCCGAGCTTGTCGTACGCTTTCAGCACCATCTTGAAGTCGTTCTCGACGTCCCGGTCCGAGAACCCGATCCCCGCGCCGCGGTCGTAGGTGACGATCGCCGAGCGGTCGTTCAGGATCACCTGGGCGAGGCATTCGCCGATCGTGCCGAAGCGGCGGGCGCCGAGGGCGTGGAGGTCCCGCACGCCGGGCCCGCTCAGGATGAAAAAGTCGATGCCGCGCTGGCGAATGCGTCGCTGCATCGTCTTGGCCCAGGCCGGAAGCGACGGCAGGTCGCTCATGGCGCCGAGACTAGCACGACGCCCGAGACTCTGTCAACGACTCGCGCCGAACCACCTATCCGATGTCCGGAACACGCCGTATTCTTGCGGTCAGCATGCCGCGTGCCTCCGTCGTGGCGATGTTTGCCAGCCTGTTCGTGAGCAGCTTCGCCGCCGCACAACGCTGTCAGGGTTTCGCGTCGTTTCAGCGACGACCGATTCATGCGTTCGTGCGCGGGCAGTTGGGCGACGAGTCGAGATGGTATGCGGCAGGCGTGGCGCTTGGCAGCACCGGCGCGTTCGGGGAACTGGAATTGGGAGCGATCGACGTCGATGCCTTCGACGCCGCGTCGTCGCGCACCACCAGGGGTGCCGTTGGCTACCAGGTTCCTCTGAACGAGCGCGGTACGGCTCAATTATGCCCGATTGCGCAAGCGGTATTCGCGAGCGGCCCCAAGAATGTCAATGAGAGCGGCTTGGACTACAGTGAGACCGATTTCTCGTTCGGTCTGGCGGCCGGTGTCGTGGCCAACGGCACCGCTCCGCAGGTCGAGATCATACCCACCGGGTCCCTCGCGTTCGGAAACGCGAACAGCACGTACACCGCTTCGTCGGGCTCGGTTTCAGATACCCATTCGGGGGCGTTTGGAGTTTTCAGTCTCGGAGTGGGCCTCGTGCTCGATCAAGAAACAAGCATCACGCCCTCGGTCTCGCGTCCCTTTGGAGTGAGCGGTGCTTCGACGACCTTTACGATCAGAGTGGCGTTCGCCTTCGGCGGCGCCGGCAGCAGGGTGCTGGCCACTCCTGCCACGTCATGTGCAACGCACACGAGTACCGATTCCACCGTCTACGACACGACGCAGGTCACCGAGCGCGCCAGTCTGCGGAGCGCTCCCGAGCCTACCTACCCACCGATCGAGCGGGATCGCGGCGTCGAGGGTCGGGTGATCGTGGCCGTGGTCGTCGGGGCCGATGGCACGCCCGATCGGAGCTCCGCGCGCATCGTCCAGAACGCCGATCCAGCCTTTGATCGGGCGGCGCTGCGCTGGATCGGGAGCGTGTCCTACTGGCCGGCCTGCCGTGACGCTTGGGCGGTGCGCGCCCGCGTCGCGCAACCGGTTGACTTCTGCGTCTTCGGGTGTCGGCGCGGCAAACCCTGATGCGACGCCCTGTGGTGAACGACCGAGCACCGTCCCTGCTGCTACTCTGCGCCCTCTCGCTCGCGGCTGCTCCGCTCAGCGGGCAATCCACGGCAGCGAGATCGGGTCCCCTCGATGCCCGTCTCCTTGCCGCACTGGTGTGGCGCAATGTCGGTCCCTTCCGCGGGGGACGGATCTCCGCCGTGTCGGGCGTGATTGGACAGCCCGGCGTGTTCTACGTCGGCACTCCGGCCGGCGGCGTGTGGAAGACGACCAGCGCCGGAGCAACGTGGTACCCTGTCTTCGATTCCGTCAGGAGCGTTTCGTCCATCGGCGCCGTCGAGGTGGCACCGTCGGACCCCGACGTGATCTACGTCGGGACGGGCGACCTGAACTCGTTCTTGGAGGGAATGGGCGACGGGATGTACAAGTCCTCCGATGCCGGACGGACGTGGCGTCACATGGGCCTCGAGGGCACACAGCAGATCACCGCGATTCTGGTTCACCCGCGCGACCCGAACCTCGTGTTGGTCGCCGCACTGGGCGGGTTCTTCCAGACCCAGAGCGACGCGCGCGGCGTTTTCCGCTCCACCGACGGCGGAGCGACCTGGGTCAAGACACTGTACATCGACGACAAGACCGGCATCGGGACGCTCGCCCGCGCGGCAGACGCGCCCGACGTCATCTTTGCGGCAACCAGGTTTCGCTATCTCGCCGCCGGGGCCCGCATAGCACCGCAGCCGGACACCGCGCAGACGCGTACGCGTCTCTACAAATCGACCGACGGTGGCCTCACCTGGCGAGAGATCGTGGGCGGCGGCCTACCGCCTCTCCGTGGCCGTGTGTCCATCGCGGTCGCGATCGGCAGCAACGCGCAGCGCGTCTATCTCATCGGCGACTTCGGACTGTATCGCTCTGACGACGGCGGCACCTCGTGGCGCCAAATGGCCGCCGACGATAAGCGGATCGCGAACGCCCAGGGTGGCTACAACTCCGGCGTGTACGTCGACCCGAAGAATGCCGACATCGTGTACACGTTCCATGTGACGGCGTACAGGTCCACCGACGGAGGCAACAGCTTCACCGGATTCAAGGGGGGGCCTCCCGGCGGCGACGACCCGCAGGTGATGTGGATCGACCCCACCGACGGCAAGCGCATGCTCATGGGCTACGATCAAGGAGCGATCGTGTCGTTCGACGGCGGCGACACCTGGAGCTCGTGGTACAATCAGTCCACGGAGCAGGTCTACCATATCGCCACCGATAACGCCTTTCCCTATTGGATCTATGCGACCCAGCAGGACGCGGGCGCGATCGCCACGCGCAGTCGCGGCGACCTGGGGACGATCACGCCCATCGACTGGAAGCCGGTTCCCGGCTGGGAGTGGGGCACGATCCTGCCCGATCCGCGCGATCCCAGCATGGTGTTCTCGAGCGGACTCAGCATATCGAAGATCAGCTATCCCGGTGGAGCATGGATCAATGTGGGGCCGGAGCAGGATCCGTCGCTCAAGCTGCGCAGCTCGCTCAACGCGCCCATCGTCTTCGCGACGTGGCACGGCAAGCAAGAGCTCCTCGCGGGTTACCAATACGTCATGGCGAGCACGGATCGCGGCGCGACCTGGGCCAGGCTGAGTCCCGATCTCACCGTCCCGCATCCGGGAGTGCCAACGCTCACCGGAGTGCACGAGCCCGCCCGCGATACGACCATGCCGCTCCGGGCCATCTGGTCCGTCGCGGCATCGACCGTCTCCCCCGGCGTCATCTGGACTGGTGCCACCAACGGCATCATGCAGGTGTCGCGCGACCACGGGAAGTCATGGAGCGACGTCACCATCCCGGGCACCGAGATCGCCGCACGCCCGATTCGCCCCGCCGTCGAGGCCTCCGGGTTCGGCGCGGGCGCAGCCTATGCCGGACTCGACTTGCACTCTCGCGGGGATTATGGCCCGTACATCTACCGCACCCGCGATTATGGGAGAACGTGGACGAAGATCGTGACCGGGTTGCCGCAGACCTTGCCGGGCGGAGCGTTCGTGCGCGTCGTTCGAGCGGACCCAAAGCGGCGCGGCCTGCTGTTCGCGGGCAGCGAGAGCGGAGTCTACATCTCGTTCGACGACGGCGACACGTGGCAATCGCTGATGCTCAACCTCCCTACCACGCAGTTCAACGACATCGCGATTCATGACAACGATTTGATCGTCGGCACATATGGTCGCGGCATCTGGATCCTCGACGACTGCGCGGTGCTCCGCCAACTCGACCCGGCCGCGGGGGCCGAGCCGGCGCATCTGTATAAGCCCAGTGATGCGGTGCGCGTGCGGCGCAACGTGGACTACAACACGCCCTTCCCGCGCGAGGAGCCCCAGGCACCAAACCCGCCGGAGGGAGCAATCTTGTATTACTCGCTGGCGGTCAAACCCTCGGGCCACATTACGGTCGATGTACTCGATGCGAGGGGCGACGTCGTACGTCACCTGACGAGCGCTCCCACGCCGCCCGTGCGTGAAGCGGCGCGTCCCCCGATGGAGAGCTTCTGGCTCGCCCGGCCCAGCGCACTCCCCGTGAACGTCGGGCTCAATCGTGCCACGTGGGACATGAGATACGACGCACCGCCCGCGTTCGCCCACAGCTTCGCGTTCAACGGCAATCCCGGCTCGACACCGGCATTGCCGGAAGGGCCGCTGGCGCTGCCGGGCGTGTATACGGTGCAGCTCACGGTCGACGGTCGACGCTACACACAGACCATCACGGTGCGCGCCGACCCGCGTACCCATGTCTCCCCCGTAGTGCTCGCCGCCCAGCATGCGCTCCTCATGCGGCTAAACTCCGGACTCCGGGCGACGTGGGATGACTTCAGGCCCGTGGCCGCACTGCGGGCTGCGGTGGCGCGGGTACCTCCTGACACGGTTTCCGAAGTGGGGAAAGCGGCGAAGGCGCTCGCGGCGACCCTGGATTCGATCGCCGGCGATTCGCTCGCAGACGCACGCCAGGTATGGGACGACCGGCCAGCGGCCTGGAGCCTGGTCGAGTTGAACAGCGAGTTCGGGCTGCAGCTGACCGCGCAGGACAACGCCGACCACGTGCCAACGCAAGCCGCGCTGGCCGAGGCACGCCAGAGCTGCGCTGAGCTAGGGAAGGTTGTCGGGCGTTGGCAGCAGACAGTGCAACGGGACGTGCCGGCATTCAACCAGCTGCTGACGCGCCATGGCATGACGGCACTCGCGATCCCGCCGGCAGGAGGGACGCTCTGTGCTTCATAAACAACAACATCTCATGGGTCTTTAGGGCCATGCGGGTCAAGATCGACGTCGTTCTCCTCCTGCTGTGTCTTGCGGTGCCGTGTTTCGGCCAGGTGAAGGTGCCCGATACGCCTGCCGGACGGCAGTTCGCAGCGTGGCTGGCGCTCTTCAATCGCGGTGATCGCGACGCCTACAAGGAGTTCATCGATAAGAACTATCCGTCAGACCCTCTGCCGGTGGACCGGGAGATGGCGTTGCGAGAGATGACGGGCGGCTTCGACGTGAAGCAGGTGGAGCCATCCACGGCGGACACGCAGGCCGAGCTGCTCCTGCAGGGACGGAATTCCGATCAGTTCGCTCGAATCTCGGTAGTGGTCGAGCCTGCCGAGCCTCACAGGATCGTCGATCTCGAAATCGCGGAGGTGCCCCCTCCGGCCGCGTTTCCCGTCCCGCATTTGAGCGTGGGCGACCTGATCGCGGCGGTACGGAAAAGGCTGGATCTGGAGGCCGCTGCGGGCCGGTTTTCCGGGACGGTGTTGATCGCCAGGAACGGCCAGTCGGTCCTCGCTGAGGCGTACGGGCTGAGCGATCGCGAACACCAGACGCCGAACCGGCTGGAGACGCGCTTTCGTATCGGCTCCATGAACAAGATGTTCACCGCCACGGCGACGCTGCAGCTCGTGCAGGCGGGTAAGCTGGGGCTCAACGATCCGTTGGGGAAATACCTGCCCGATTACCCCAACAAGGACGTCGCCAGCAAGGTCACGATCTATCATCTGCTGACGCACACCGGCGGGACCGGAGACATTTTCGGCCCGGAGTTTCAGGTCCACCGGCTGGAGCTGCGCACCCTCGACGATTACGTCAAGCTGAACGGCAACCGGCCGCTGCAGTTCGAGCCGGGCCGCAAGTGGGGGTACAGCAATTACGGCTTCATCCTGCTCGGCGTCGTGATCGAAAAGGTAAGCGGCCAGAGCTACTACGACTATGTACGTGACCACATCTACAAACCGGCGGGCATGACCCGAACCGGCTCGGAGCCAGAGGATCAGCCGGTCAGCGATCGCAGTGTGGGATACACGAGTAGGGGTGGAGGTGCGGAGCATCCGAACACGGAAACCCTGCCGTACCGGGGGATTTCGGCTGGTGGTGGGTACTCCACCGTAGAAGATCTCCTCAAGTTTGCGAACGCGCTTCAAGCACACCAGCTGCTCGATTCCGTCCATACAGAGATGCTGACCACGGGCAAGGTCGATCTGGGGGGGGCCACCGCTACGCGTTTGGTTTCGACGATGGCAGGATTAACGGCATCCGCTGTTTCGGTCACGGCGGAGGCGCGCCGGGGATGAATGGCGAACTCGAGATCTGCCCAACCGCCGGCTACGTGGTGGCCGTGCTCGCGAACCTCGACCCACCTGCAGCCGGCCGCATCTCCGAGTTCATCACAAACCGGCTGCCGGAGAAGTGACTGGCCGTTTACCCCGCGGTACCTGTCAGCTCACTGCACCACAAGCACGGGCACTGAGCTCGAAACCCCTGTCCCGTCGCCGAGCGCGCCACGGAAATTGTCGCCCCAGCAATATGCCAGGCGGGTCGTGGTCAAGCCGCAGGTGTGCGAGGACCCAGCGCTCACCGCTCGGAAAGTGAGGGCGCCCGCGACCCGCACCGGGCTAGGTCGCTGGGTGGTGGTCCCGTCGCCCAGCTGGCCATAGCCGTTGTCGCCCCAGCAGTACGCGGCGCCGCCGGTCGTCACGCCGCAGGTGTGGGTACCCCCTACACTCACGGCGGCAAAGCCCAGCCCGCCCGCAACCGACACCGGCAAGGAGCTACAAGCAATGTTGCCGAAAGAAGGGTCCTGGCACGTTTCAGGACCTGTCGTCGTCCCGGTGCCGAGCTGGCCGTATGTGTTCCAGCCCCAGCAGTACGCCCCGCCACTGGCGGTTACGCCGCAGGTGTGTGAGCCGCCAGCGCTCACCGTGGTGAAACTGAGCCTGCTCGCAACGAGGACAGGAATTGCCCGGCTAGTCGTAGTGCCGTCACCGAGCTGACCAGTGTTGTTGTCGCCCCAGCAGTACGCCACGCCGCCGGCTGTCACGCCGCACGTGTGTGGGCCCCCGGCACTTGCGGCGCTAATCGAGGCGAATCTGGCGCGACCAGCGACCGGCACGGGCGAGGTTCGTTCCGTGTACGTACTGTCGCCGAGCTCTCCGAAGGTGTTGTCGCCCCAGCAGTAGGCCGCACCACCCGTAGTGAGGCCGCAGCTGTAATTGTCCCCTCCGGTTGTCGCGGCGAAGGTAAGCCCACCCTCGACAGGTACTGGGCTCGTCCGCTCGGTCGTGGTGCCGTCGCCGAGCTCGCCGTAACCATTGACGCCCCAGCAGTAGGCCGCGCCGCTGGTCATCACGCCGCAGGCGTGCCCACCCCCGGCGACTACTGTTGCGAAGGTGAGCGCGCCGGTCACAAGCACTGGGCGCGTCTGGTCGCTCGTTGTTCCGTCGCCGAGCTGTCCATGCCCGTTCTGACCCCAGCAATACGCCACAGCGTTGGTCCTCAGGCCGCAACTGAAATAGATCGCCGCGCTGACCTCGGCGAACGGAGCCGAGCCGCTAGGACCCGTTCCCCCACCACAGGCCCCTCCCGTGGCTACGAGCAGGATGAGAAAGACCGAGAACGGTGCGCACGAGCGGGGCCTTGAGGCGCTCACAGGACCTCGATGAACTCCCAAAAGAAGGCATACGCATTTCTGATCACGGCGAAACGCGCAAATGCAGTGGCCAGGGGCAGAATCGAACTGCCGACACGCGGATTTTCAGTCCGCTGCTCTACCAACTGAGCTACCTGGCCGGACTAAGCAGCAGAAGAACTTAGCGGACCGACTGGGGCGGTGGGAGTGCCAATGTTTGTCGTTGTTTGCCTTTTGTTTGCCGTGGCGGGGCCCGTAAAACGCTTCGCTACGGCTGCAGCGAGGTCGGCTTCATCGATGATGTTGTAACGGTCGAACATCGCCCGGGTTCTTCCACCCGCACAGTTTCATGATCTCGCCCTCTGAGACGCCCTGCCGCCGGAAGTCGCGGGCGGCCGAGCGCCTGAGGTCGTGAACGAGGCGGCCTTCGAGCCCCGCCTTTCTGCAGGCCCGGGTCCAGGCGCGCCGGAAGCTCTTGATGCGGGCACCTTGGCGGTGGAACACGAACATCCCGTCCCGGCCCGACCACCGCTCCTCGAGGATTTCCTTCAACTCAGGGGCTAGGCCAAAGGGGAACACGCGGGCATCACCGCCCTTGGTCTGAGTCGCGCTCAGCCGCATCACGTGCCCTTCCCAGTCGACTTGATCCCACGTGAGGCAAAGGGCCTCGGACTTGGAATCCGCGGTCCGTCGTGCTGATGCTCAACCTCGCCAAGCTTCGCCCCCGTGCATGCTGCGAGGGCGCATCGTCTCAAGGCTCACCAATCTCGCGCTCAAAAAGACGCCGCGATGGCGCGCTGTAGCCCGAGAGCCTTCCTCATATTGAGCACCGGCGTTCCGCAGAGCTCGCGCGGTTCCCCGTCACTCCGCTTGAACCCCGCGCGCTCGTAGAGCGCGATCGCCGACGTCAAGAACGGAGTCGTGCTCAAATCGAGGCACCGGAAGCCGCGCTCGTCCGCGTACCGTTCCACCTGCTCGAGCAGCAGTCTACCGACTCCCCGCCTCCGCACCTCCGGCACGACGGCCATGCTGCGGACATAAAGCGCCTCTCCCCGCGGTACCGCGGACACCGTTCCGACCAGGGTGCGGTGCAGCAACGCAATCCAGGTCGGGCCCTCGCCGAGCCGGCGCGCGATCTCTTCGGTCGTGGGCGTGGTCGCGGCGAACGCGGCGCGAGTGTAGAGGGACTCGTACTCGGCGAAGGAGGCCCGCAGCACTGACGCGATCGCTGGGGCATCGCTCCGCCTAGCTCGACGGATCCGCAAAGCCTGGTCGATCACCTCGCCACTCGCACCCAGACGGACACTTGGTCCGAGGAGTGTCCCAGCCCCTGCCCGAAAGCCGCGAGGAGCGCTCCGTGCGGAATCCGCACCTCGAGGCTCGGCCCCAGGCGATGCTGCGCAACCTCGCCTGGCCTGGCCGTGAAGTCATAGGCAGCGCCCCACCGCAGCGTCCGGCTCAGCCTCCCGTGCAGGATCACGAGTCCCTTAGCCTCGGGAGGATCCGCACCCGGCTCGAGTGGGTGAGAGAGCTCCACTTTTCCGAACACAGACCCTTGGCCGACATCGTACCCTGTGGCCACGACCAGCCGGCCCGTCCAACCGCCCGATCCGAGAAGCGTTTCGAGCAAGACCCTGGTCCCAGCGGACCCGGAACGGAACGTCGCTCCGGCGCCCACCATGGCCGCTCGGTCAAGCAAGCCGGGTGTCCCGGCGAAGCCAGCGACAAACAGTGCGCGGTGCTTCAGGTACCCCACCGTGAGCGACAGCGACGTGTTGCACACGGATCCCCAGAGGAAAGTGGACGGCGCCGAAGGCGGCCCCTGAGCGCGGACGACTCGTAGCGCACCGCACATCAGGGCCGCTACGCACACGAGCCGCCTCACGACGGCGTCGAGAGATCGAGCACGCCAGCGGTGCCGGGAGCGTCCGGCTCATTGTCGCGCGGCCCGAGGGGACCGCCCCGGCGCGCCTTGGCGCTCCACTCCTCGATCTCCATGGCGATGACATTCGTGGCATCGAGGTGTACGGGTGGGGCCGCTTCGTAGTCCCGGCCTGCCGTACGCCCTGGGAAGTAGCGCGCGATCATGGCCTCGAGCGCGACGGTGGCTGCGTGGCGATCGAGCGGCAATGCGGCGCGGGCGAAGCACACCACGCTGCGGTAGTTCACCGAGTGATACAGCGCCGTGCGTGAGTACACTAACCCGTCGACCAGCGTCACCGCGATCGCGGCTGGGGCGCCGCTCGCGAGGCGGCGCAGCAAGCGGCTGGCGTGACCACCATGCAGGTAGAGGATGCTCGGCGTGGCCGGGTCGTAGTGATACGCCATCGGGATCACGTACGGCTGCCCGCGCTCGACGAACGCCACGTGCGCCACGAGCCCGGCGGCGAGGATCGCCGGCGCCTCGTCGGGCACGGCTCGTTCCACGTGGCGCTGCAGCCGGGCGCGCGATGGTGTCGTGATCGGAGCGGCACGACATCCCCACCGCGCGGTTCCCTGGTCCAGGAAGGCCACGTGGAGCACGGGTTCGACCGGCTGCGCCGTTGTCACCAACCACCGGCACAGCGTTTTGACCGTTCGAACCATCCCTCGCCCCAGGAATCGGAGCGTCAACGACCTGGCGGTCTTAGGAGCGGCCTGGACAGGGGGCGCCATGCCGGGTTATCTATCTGCTGCAATGGCTTCATCACAAGGGACATTTTCGTCAGACTGATAGAGCCACTTTATGGCGAAGCGCCCGGCCGGCATCCCGGTCACCCTGCCCCTCGATGCGCGCTCCGGCGCGACGCTGCAACGCCAGGT
>Ga0209577_10003274_pt1 | contig 15252 bp, 9 predicted proteins | sample GraSoiAngelo_109_FD_185874 | JGI IMG/M metagenome (GOLD analysis project Ga0209577, IMG submission 185874) | Grasslands soil microbial communities from the Angelo Coastal Reserve, California, USA - 14_0903_12_20cm (SPAdes) (version 2) | ecosystem: Environmental > Terrestrial > Soil > Grasslands ...
AACCAACCAAAAGCTTCAGGAGTTGAACTACAAAGACTTGCGCAATCGCCGGCTTACCGAATCGACGCTGCGCGGATGGATTTACGATCGAAAGAGCCGGCCCCTGGCTGATTACAAGAAAGACAACAACGGGAACATCGTGCGGGACTATCCGATGGATGCAGCACTGGCTCACATTTTCGGATCTGAGCGGGGAACGCCCGGACTAGAACGTGCTCTGTTCGGAACCGAGAGCACCACCGTGCCGGAAGTCTGGCAAATCATCCACGATCAAACGGTCGAGCAAAAGCTCAATAAAGATTACACCCTGACCATTGACCGAGACTTACAAGAAGCCGTTGTAGACCAGCTCAAGGGTAACCATGGCGCCGTGGTGATTTTCAATCCGCAAACCGGCGACGTGTTGGCGATGTATAGCAATCCCTCCTACAGCTTGAAAGATGCGCAGGACGAAGCTAAATGGATCACGTTGGACAACGACAAGAAAGAAAAACCATTGCTCAATCGCGCCCTGAACGAATACTACGTGCCGGGTTCGACGTTCAAGACAGTGATGATGTACACCGCGTTTCGGAACGGCATGCAAAACATCCGGTTTACCACCAGCGGCGGCTTTTCGCCTGAAGGCTGTGGCCGAACAATTACCGACGATAACGGGAGTTGCGAAGCCTGCGGCAACATCGGCATAGACGTCGGCTACCAAAAATCCAGCAATATCTATTTTTCCTACCTCGGAACGCAATTGGGTGGCGAGAAGATTCGCGACACCGCGAAACTGTTGGGGCTGGGCGCATACGACAGCGTCAGCGGCGAGGGACAAGGTAGACGCGAGCCGGAAATCTGGAACGCTAGCACCGTTGCTATTGGAAAAGCGATTGCTCCCACTGAATCATGGCTCAAAGCCGGCAAACATTCCACGCGGTGCGAGTTGATGTACGAAGGCTATGGCCAGGGCTACGCTTCTCAGATGACGCCGTTCCAGATGGCCTTGATCATTTCGGCGGCGGCTAATCTCGATGGCAGATTAATGAAGCCGAAGATTGAACTGGATCGCCCCCCCCAAATGCTGAGCCAGGTGTTGACGCGTGATCAAGCCACCCAAATACGCCACATTATGAACATGGTAACGGAAGGCGGCACTGGTACTTCAGCGATGGCCCCTGTCTTAGCCGCGGGCATTCGCAGTGGTGGTAAAACGGGAACAGCGCAAAAGGAAGTGCCGGTAATCGATCCTAAAACCGGGCAGCCACAGACGCGTTTGGTCTATGAGCGCGACTCAAAGGGCAAGATTATCAGGCAATATGAAGAAACCGTCATGGCTGACAAGAAACGGAGCGATGCCTGGTACTTAAGTTTTGCGCCGCTGGACCGGCCGGTGATCGCAATGGCAGTGCTGCTGGAAGGACCGGGACCCGGAATAAGTTTCTATGGTGGAAAGAACGCCGCGCCGATTGCCGCGCAGTTGATACTGAAGGCGAACGCTCTCGGCTACTTTGGCGCCGCACCTGGTCAATCCAATCGAAGCCAGTCTCAATCGCAGCAGACCGGGGGCCAGCGCACCCAGACCGGTCAAACTAATCGGCGCTGAACACGAAGTAATCCAAAATGCGAAATCGCCTGTCATCACACTTTTTCGTACTGCTCGCTTTGATCGGCTTTGAGGTCGTCGCGTACGTAGCCATTCATCGCGCTGGTCTAATCCGCGGCTACGGACCTTCCTGGATTAGCGCGGGACGCGACTTGATGATGTACTTTCCGATCATCGCTCTGGCTTTCTGGCTTTCGCGTAGCCGGCGCTTCAAAGGAAACTGGACTCTATACACCACAGCGATCCTGCTTTTCTCGATTGGTCTTCTGATTCAGTATCGCCTCTACAGCGATCCTGAATATAACGCGAAGAATAAGGCGGCGGCCCGCCAACAGAAGACCGACACTCTCCGCTTGCGTTACATCAATGAGAATTACGACGCGACGAAGCGACAATTGATGGGTTTGCCATCGGCGCCACCACCGGGCCAGCAAACCGAGGAGCCGGTTAGGGAATCCGTCTATACAATCATGAACGCCCTCACCTCCAGCTATACCTGGATTCCTATTATCTCGCTCATCGGTTTCGCGCTCGCTTATCTCTTCTGTGTCAACGATCGATTTCTCTCATGGGTGCAACGGAATAGTTTCATCATCGTGCTGCTCACTCTGGTTCCGTTGGCTGGCGCCATCATTTACTCGAGTGCCGGCAAGGCCCTCGGCAATACCACACCATGGGAGCCATCGAAAGTTCCCTTCCTGCTTGGCTTCGCGGGAATACTGACGGCCCGTTACAAAGACCTGGGGCGGACTTACTGGGGCATTCCCCGCGCGCGCGACGTCATCCCCTTGATCGTAATGGCGATGATTCCCTTCATTCCGTTTTTCGCGCTGAAAGACTTTGGCCAGATGCTGATTTTCAGCGGCGCGTACGCAACGCTTTACCTGGTGGCAGTCCGTCGCTGGCCGCAATTGCTCGTGTTCGTTGGTTCGATGGTACTGGTGATTTCAATTTTGGTAATCGGCGCACTGCCACGCGATATCCAGGAAAAATTCCCGCTGCTGCCGACGTTGGCGCGGCCGATTCAACATGCGCTTCCGGCGCGTATTCAGCAACGCTTTCATCTCTGGCTGGACGGATTCGACCCACCTTCGCCGGATGAGTCGTGGTGGAAGAAAGATTACGACGATGCGCTGGCCAAAGATCCGCGGATGAAAGAACTCGCCGAACAGAGCGAGGCTATGAAGAAGAGCGTCAACACCGACATCTGGTTTGACAAGTTGGCATTTCAGCCGGCGCAGGCGATCTTCGGAATCACGTCGGGGAAGACCACCGGACGCGGACTAGGGTTAGGCTATCCGGAAGTCATTCCCATTGCTGATTCAGATTACGTGTACGCCGCAATTGCGGAAGAGATGGGCCTCCTCGGAGGCGCTGTGGTAGTCCTGGCGCTGATCAGTTTCGTGATTGCGGGAATTCGCACTTCAATCGAGGCGCGTGATATGTTTACCAAGCTTTGCGCCGCCGGATTGACCGCGTTCATGGGTATTCAGGGACTGGTAAATATCGCCGGTATTACCCGCGCCCTGCCGATGACGGGCATTACTTTGCCGTTCGTCAGTCACGGCGGGTTCAGCTTGATCACCAGCTTTGCCATGTTGGGAATGCTGATGGCTTTTTCGCACCGTAACGCGCAGGACGCGAAGGCTGTAGCGCGAGTAAAGCGCCCAGTCGAGAGCCCCATTGCTTTGGAGGCAGTCCAATGAGCACACCATCGCCCGCAAACAAGATCCAAGTCGCTTCTGTCTCCGATCGCGGCCTGAGTGAGAAGCGGCCAATGAATGAAGATTCGTTCGTCACCGATGCCGAGCATCGCATCTTTGCGGTCGCGGATGGGGTCGGCGGCGCGGAGGCCGGCGAGGTCGCCTCTCAGACAGCCATCGACGTTTTGCAGGAAGCATTCCGTCATCAACTCGGTGATGGCGATGATGTCGAAGACTTGATGGAGCTGTCGATTCAACGGGCCAATAGTTCGATCCATCAGATGGCCGCGGAACATCCTCGCTTTTCCATGATGGCGACGACCATCGTCGCGCTGCACCTCGATCGCGGCCGAGCCACGATTGGACATGTCGGCGATTCCAGACTCTATCGCGTTACTCCCGACGGACAACTGGTCCGCGAAACTGCAGACCATTCAATCGTCGAAGAAGAAGTCCGCGCTGGACGCATGACTCCCGAGCAAGCGGCACACCATCCGAGTAAGAACGTCATCAGTCGAGCGTTGGGCGCGGAAGAATCCGTCGAAGTCGACATGAAAACGATCGAGGTTGAGGACGGCACACAGTTTCTTCTCTGTACTGACGGCATCACCCGCCACATCCCGGACCCTGAGCTGCGTGAATTCCTGACGAAGGGCGGCGCTCCCGAAGCGATTTGCGCAGAGCTGAAAGAGCGCTGTTATGAACGGGGCGCCGAAGACAATCTGACAGCGGTAATTGTTCAGGTGGGAGAGCCAAGGTACGCGGCCAACTTTGATGACAAGCGCACGCTCGACGTGTCGACGGCGACGACGGATTCAAAATCCACCGAGACCCGTCTGACGCCACCGTCACGCGTGGCCTTCCCCGGTCCGCAGGCCGCGCAGACAAACTCATCTACGGTTGTTACTGCTTCTTCAAAAGAACACGGAGGCGCTGGACGAGCTTTCCTTCGCTTCTTTATCTTTCTGCTGTTCATTGGCGTAGCCGCCGCCGCTTTCTACGGCGGTATGAAGTACCAACATTCGCAGGCGAGCTTGGAACAAAGTGCCGTGCCCCAAGCCACGCCGGACAATCGAGCGACCTTCGAACGAAAGCGCGCTGACGTTGATGCTGACCCGCAAAAATGGCTGGGTGAAAACCCGCCCGTTCAACTCTCGAAGGAAGGCGTTACCAGGGCCACCGACTCCAGGGATTCCGAGTTCTTGTACCTTTACGGTCGCGCTTTAATGCTCAGCGGAAACCATCGTGACGCAATGCAGGCCTTTGAACTGTCGCTCAACAATCTTCGTAATGAGACTAAAGCGAATCTGCCGCTGAGCGCCGAGGTGAGGGTTGCTCAGGCCGCCGCGGCATTGAAATTGAAGAGCCAGACCGGGGCCGCGACGTCTCAGGAAGCATTGATGGCCGAGCAAAAGACGGCGCAGATTCTCGATGAGCTGTTGGGCGTGAAGAAGGAAGCGCCGGCCAATGTTCGATAAACTTTAGTTTGTCGTGTCTTCATTTAGGCGCGCCGTCGAAACCCGGGTTCGTAGCAGTTAACAGACGACAAACTGAAGTTTATCGGACATTCAATGACCGAATTAAAACTCTTACAATGCAGGCTCGATGGTCGTTACGACATTGAAGAGTGTCTAGGTCGCGGCAGCTATGCTGAGATTTACGCGGCGGGCGATCGTAGCGCGACCGACGAGCAATTTCGCAAAGTAGTAATCAAAGCACTCAACGTTCTTCTGCAAGGCTATCAGGACCCCGAACTCGAGCGGACGCTGATTCAGAATTTTCAAAACGAGGCAGTCGCGCTCGATCGTGTCCGCCATCCCAACATTATCAGTCGCCTTGGCCATGGCACCGCCATCGATCTTAGTGGAACAGCTTTTCATTACATCGTTCTGGAGTATCTCGGCGGGGGCGACCTGGCAATGCTGTGCCGGCAAGCGCCACTGAAACTCGATCGCGCACTTCAGTATTTGCAGCAGATTTGCGCGGGACTGGCGCATGCTCATGCCTGCGGCGTGATTCATCGCGACATCAAACCGCAGAATCTGTTGCTTACTTCGGATCATGAAACGGTGAAGATTGCCGACTTTGGGGTGGCGAAGCTGGAAGCAGCGGATGGCGTTATCACTCGGGTGGGCACGAACATCTACGCCGCGCCTGAGCACAATCCTCTAGTGGAGACTGCAGCACTTGGTACCGGCTCGCTCTCGTCGCACCTTCAGTTGACGCCATCAGCCGACATTTATTCCTTGGCAAAGACTGCCTATACACTCATTTGCGGCGTGGCGCCCCGAGCGTTCGCGCACGATCCGATTACGGACCTGCCGGCGCCGATTTCTTTCGAGCCGTGGGCCTCTTCGATTGTGCGGGTGCTTGAGCGCGCGACGCAGACGCACCCGTCCGATCGGTATCAAAGAGTTCAGGCTTTTTGGGACGAGTTACATGAAGCGGCCCTGCCCGCGACGCAGCCGCTCGTCTATGGCCGGCCCAGGCAGATCAGCTCCGACCTCAGTCTTGAGGCCGACGTATTAACGGCCGCGGCTCCTCCAAAGCCGCGGTTCGAGACCTCGCGCGAGCTTCAGCAACACGAGGTTGCGGGCAATGGCGCCTTGCGACCAAAGATCGTCGTGCCGATTGCTGATCGTTCAGTTGCGCCGGCTTCAGTTCGTCCTCTCGCACCAGTGCAAGTGCCTGGCCGAGTGACCGTGCCTGTGTCACGCAACGCCGCTATGGCTGGCGCGCAAGCAGGCGTGGGCGCAATTGCCACGAAACCGCGAAGGCGCGGACGTGACTTCCTGGTTGGCGTCATTCTTGTGCTATGTTTTGCGGGCCTGTTACTCGCGACCGGCGCTTACGTTCGCTCGTTGATTCGACGGCAGCAGACGACCACGCAGACGACCACGCAAACGACGACGACCAGTGTTATCGGGCAACAGGCGGTTACGACGACCGATCTGAATTTGCGCGATGGACCAAGCGCCTCGAACGATCAGATTGGGCTGGCTGAAGCCGGATCGCGCGTTCGCGTTATCAACGTTAACGGCAGCAACAACTGGTGCGAGGTGCAGGTCTTGCAACACAGCCGGCCAAAAGACGATCCAACTTCAGCCGATCGCGGCTGGGTGAATAAAAGGTTTTTGAAGTTTGACTAGAGTATTTTCTGATCTCTGACTTCTGATCTCTGACCTCTGATTCTTATGGGCTTAATTGAATCCATTCGACGCTGGATCGACGGCGAAACGACCGACGATCTCCTGGAACAGGCAGACGAGAGCGCGCGACCGCGGCGCGTCTGGGAAGAATTTCTCGTTAAGATCGCGCGTGAAGTCGAAGCTGTCATGCAGCGCGAGATGATCACACCGCCAGGAGGAGTTACCTTCATTCCCCGTGAATACATCGTCTATCTCAGCAATGAAGACGATAAGGATTGGCAGGGCGACAAGCGCCGCGCCCTGGAGCAGGGACTCTTTCACGTTCTCTCTGAACGGGCGCGCGAATTGGCCGGCTCAATGCAATTGCAAACAAAATCATTCGCGATTGAATTGCGAGTTGACGGCACTTTGAACAAAGGCGAGTTTCGCGTGCAGCCGGTTTGGGACGAAACGGAATCCGGCCACACGATGGTTACGATCCGGCCCGCCTCAGCCCCGAGCACCGCGCCAATCATCGTCGAATCCGAAACCGACACTACTTCAACGCCCGAAGCTCAAGGCGATGAGATTACGGTCGTGCGGCCGCGCGTCGTCGACCTCTATTCGATTGAGCTTTGGCGTGAAGGAGTAAGACAGTCCGTAATCAAGATCACAAAACCGGAAATCACCATTGGCCGCGGTTCGAGATCGGTAGCAGTCGACGTGCCTTTGAGAGGCGATCCCGAAATCAGCCGCGTTCACGTCAGCTTAACGCTGGACGATCAAGGCCGCTATTGGCTGACGCCGAAAGGTCGTAATCCAACCTTGATTTCCGGGCGTGAACTCCCACGCGAGCAACGCACGATGGTAAGCCCGGACGAGAAGATCGGCATTTGCAGTTATACCCTGCGCATCCAACCGAAGTGATCCTGGCTCAATAGATTTCCCAACACGCAAGCAGCGCATAATCGTTCAGCCTGCGAAAAGATCGGCATTTGTAGTTATACGCTGCGGATCCAGCCGAAGTAGCGTTCGCCCCAGCGAACGGACCGAGTCATCTATTCAAAGCTGAGGGACGCCTCACTGGGAAAATCACTGTCGATACTCGCTTGATACGATGAATGCCTTGACCATGTCTCGTCTCTGAAGTTGCAACCGGAACTGTTCAGCTTCGTCAGCCAGAAGTTGTAGCCTCAATAGTCTGAGTCTGGCGCGTCGTTTTAGGTTCCTTCTCAGATATCCGAAGTACTGCATCAGCACAAAAGCTTGATTGAACTCCTTCTGTGCGAGCGCCGAGTTCTCCGCCACGCGTCGCAAAGCTCGACCGCGTGCCGCTAAATCTGCTGACGTACTCGCCGAGCCAAACTCTTTGATGGCTGTCGCGATCGGTTGCCGATGGCGAGATGCCAGCGTTTAGGAAAAGCTTGTCAACGAATTCATCTGGCCTCATCGCGCACGCTGGCTCGGCCATTGCCGGCTAAAATATTTCGTGCTGCCGGAGCCTTGCCGCCCACAATGTTGCCAATAGTGCGGAGTCGCACGCCCTCAAAAGTATTCGCGCGGCCTACCATTCCGCTCGTCGGCACCGATAAGGCTTCCTTCTGCCCCAAGACAGCGCTGCTTTGCATTTTGCAACGCGTTTCCGTCGCATTGAGCGTTGGTAAATCACCAACATCACATGTTTGGCCGCAAGCCAGCAATCCTTTGAGACGATTCGACGCGACGAGCGACCGTTCACGAGACTACCTACTTCGTCATGTGGAAGGTGACGGACAGAACAGAATTCCCGTTGAAAGTGACCGAGCCGGATAGCGTATTGCCAACCAACGTCGCATTGAGCGTCCGGTCAACGAATGAAAAATCACTACAGTCCCTCCCAAAGTTAGAACACCTGGGTATAGATCGATGAGTGGGCGTGACAGCAACGTTGAATCGTGATGGGATCACCGATTGAAGGCCCAATAGAGAGTCGTAAACACGCAATTATCCCCCTGGTTGTCGCAACGTCTATATTGGCCCTGGTCGATCCGACCAGTTAGTGTTCCGTCGTCGGAGTTAAACGTCCATCCTATCAACGGGTGACCAGTATAAAAATCATAAATATTTGGATCACAGCCGAGTTGGCAATGAGCTCCGAAATAACAGAATCGGTTACCTGTGACTTGACCTTGAATAGAGTTTGATGAAACCGTTGCGTGAATCAACAGCACATCAGTAATGGCGGTACCGCAGCCTAAGGGCTGTGTCAGGCGAAGCTCCATGTCTCCATTTGCATCCTGCCTTGTCAAGTCCCATGTTTGGTCTGATGATGGCGCTTGGCACCCTGTGTCATCAAAACATTGCCGATATGTCCCACTGGCGCCGAGAAATACCCCGCCGCAGTTGTTGATGGCCTGCTGAAGATCGTTCTCTAGCCCAGCATCAATACCGAAAGCCGCCACTGCTGACGCGTACGCAATCGCGCGATTAAGCAAGTTCTTCCCGCTGGTTGAGTCGGCCGGACAAATCTGCTGCGCCTCGGCCAGCAGCGAACGCAGCGCGGCATCGAGCTTTTGTAGTGCCAGAATATCGAGATCATCGAAACCCAGTTGTTGAGCCCGAACGGCGGCGTTGAGCAGACGCGCCAGATTTGTATCCGTGGGATTTACTAGCGCCCTGCTTCCGTAGTCGATGATCAGCGCGCGAAACACTTGCTTTTCACAATTGCGGACCGCTGTCGTATCCACTCCCAGCGCTTGACCGAGTGTTTCCAGCTGCAACAAGTGTTCGAGGGCTTGATCCGTCGGGTTGGCTGTGCTGGAACTGCACGTTGCGCTTACCAGCGCGTTAAATGAGGCTTGCGCGCGCTGAGCGAGTTGCGTAAGGTTGCAATTACTTGAACCTCCCAGCATGCACTGAGCGGCGAGTGCCGCAGCCGACGCTAATTCGCTGAAGGTCGCGTTTCTGGTACTCGATAGAATCGGGTCGGCCCATGCCGCGAGATCAGCAAACTTAGGGCCCAGCAGTCCGGGTTGTATAGCGCTGAAGTGGAATAACCACGCCGTAAGAATCTTCCCGCCAGGGTTGACTGTGCCGAAGAGCGGCAGTGTCGTCACGAGCGAAGTCAGAAGGAAGATGGAGTCCTTGTTGGTGATTACCTGCGGTGTTGCACTGAAGTTAAGCGTCAAGGTCGCCGGCAGCGCAAACTGCAAGCCCTCAGGCTCGAACTTCACCCCAGGCAATAATGATTGGGATGAATCAGGCAAAGGTGAAACGCTTAACGGTGTGACTTTGATTAGCGTGTCCTGCGTTAGAGCGCCCGGTGGAATTACGAGCTTGATAATTACTCCGCCGGCGCTGACGGTCTGAATACTTCCGCCGCCGGCGCCAATCATTGCCGTCATCTGATGCGCGGTGTCGAGCTGCTCGCGCAAGGTCGCCAGACGCTCGCCGGTGTCAAGATCGATGCCGCCCCAGTCATCGCCGATGCGCAAGTAGAACGTCTGGCTGTTGGCCGGCATCGGTTGGCCCTTGAACTTAAAACTAAAGTTACCAGTGCCGTCTTTCTTGTCGCCTTTTTCCTCAATCTCCAATTCCTGGACGGGTGCGTGCTTGCTATCTTTGAAACTGCACTTCTGGCCCTTTTTGCATTTCAACTCGCCGGGCTCAAACACGATCACACTTGCACCGAAGGCCAGAACCACGCGGTCGTTGCCGAGGTCGAGCCCGTTGCTCAGTCCGCCGAGCACGACATCCGCTTTCAATTCAAAATTTCCAGCGTGCCCTTTCTTGTGGTCGCTCTTTGGATCTTCGTCGACCGTGAAGCTGGCAAACGGCTTTGGCGTTGCGGCGTCTTCAATGCGATTGACCTCCGCCGCCGTAAGTGTTCGGTCGATGTTGAAGTGAATACTGACAGTGCTGCTTGCGCTGTGAGGATCCTGAAAAGCCGCGACGGTGAGCAGGTGCAAGCCTGAAGACAAACTGCCGATCGGAAGACTGGAATCCACTACGATCTGCGAACCCCATTCATGTGTGTCGACGATCCTTGCGACAATGCCGTCAATAGACAACAAGACATGGTCGATGTGCCCATCGTTCTTGCCGGTTACTGTTTGGCCATTGAAGACGAAGCTCGACTTTGCATCGGACTTGAAGGCTGCCACCAGAGCTTCCACGTGCAGACTCGTCGCATTAAGCGCCTGTCCATCGCGCGGCGTCAGCAACGCGACCAGCGGCGCATCGGCAGGCGGAGCGCTGGCGCCACCTGATGGAGCTACGCGAGAAATACTGAACAGACCGATTAAGGCGATGATTAGCAACGTAATCACCCCAGCGCGTCGGGGTGTCGAGTTGGAACTGGAGGCGGTCTTCATCTTCGTCTTCTCCCTCAATCGATGATCATGTTGAGCCGGCGACCCGGTCGCGGTACTGACCCGGTCGCTCTGACCCGGTAGCTATCGCTAGCGGTACTGCAGGTCATCGCAGGGTGCCACTTTCTCTATGGCGTGAGAACTACACAAGGAGGCGGGAATCGTCGATTGGTAAGGCGGCTACCCGCACGTTCATGCAGGCGCAACCTGAAGGTTGATGAACTCTGAACTGTGGACGCGAATGTTCAGAGTTCAAGCTTCGGCTTGTCGCTTTTCGAATAAATCAATCTAGCGGAGAATGCCGGCGCGGAAGGCTTTTAGTACGGCTTCGGATTTTGAGTGGACGTGAAGCTTTTCGTAGATGTTGCGAATGTGAAAACGAATAGTATCGACGCTCAGGCACAATTCATCGGCGGCAGTTTTGTAAACGTGACCATCGGCCAGCAGCTTCAAGACTTCAATCTCCCGCGGTGAGAGTTGGCTGTCGCCATTCTTTGGCGGCGCAGCACGCTGAAACATCTGCACGACCTTGCGCGCGATCTCTGGAGACATTGGCGCACCGCCGTCGCGCAATTCGCGGATCGCCTCCAGCAATTTTGTGGGCGGCGTATCCTTCAACAGATAGCCGCTCGCGCCCGAACAGATGGCTTCAAAGATGTGCTCGTTATCGTCATAAACGGTCAGCATCAGGATCTGAAGTGAAGGATAACGCGCCTTCAGTCGCCTGACGCCTTCGATGCCATTCATGCCCGGCAAGCCGATGTCAGCGAGCGTTATATCAGGAGCATCCCATTCAAATCTTGCGAGCGCTTCTTCCATCGATCCGAACTGGCCCGCGATGCGATAACCCGGCGTGCCATTGATGATGGCCGCCAAGCCTTCGCGCAGCTTACGCTGGTCTTCGACAATCGCAACTTTGATTTGTTCCGGCATCAGAATAATTAAAAATACGCCTGGCGGATTTAATAAACAACTACACGAACATGCAGGATCGAGTAGCAGTGTACCGCGACCGGGTATAGAGGTCAGTACCGCGAGCGGTAGCGACCGGGTGACCCCAAGCTTGATGTAGCTCACGGCTTACCCGGTCGCTACCGCTCGCGGTACTGACCTCTAACCGGCAGGCTCACTTGCACGGCAGTGCCGCTGCCCAATTTTGATTCGATCGTCAGCTTTCCTTTCAACTCATTCGCGCGCTGGTTCAGGCTGTGCAAGCCGTGACCGTTGTGATTGTTTTCGAGAATAAACCCGCAACCGTTGTCGCGAACGGTCAGACGAATCGTGCGGGCTTCAAGAGCTACTTCGACAGAAACCTTGGAAGCTTTTGCATGGCGAGCCACATTGGTGATCGTCTCTTTGAAAATCAGCAGCAGGTGACGGCGGCGATCGGGCGCGAGGTTGATTCGCTCCAGATCATGCTCATCAGGCGCGCGAAACTCGACGCGAATTCCGTTCGCTTCGAGCAGGTTGAAAGTCGCCTGCCGCATTCTTTGTACGAGATCGGATAGGCTGTCCTTTCGCGGGTCAACTGCCCACACGATATCGCTCATCGACTCGCGCATAGAACGAGCCAAATCCGCAACCTCACTCAACATGCCACTTCCATCGGGCGTGGTTTCGCGTTTGGCTACTTCACTGAGAATGGCAATCTGCGCCAGACCCGATCCGACATCATCGTGAAGGTCAGTGGCAACCTGTCTGCGAATTCGCTCCATCGCCACGATTTGCCCAACCCGCATCCGGTAGAGCCCGAACGTCCCAACGAATAGAACGCCGGCGACCAGCGCGATAAACCACCAACGCTGCCAAATTGGCGGAAGAATCTGTAACTCCATGATCGACGGATCGACACTGGCGAAACCCTCAGCGTTGATAGCCCGCACCAACAGCCGGTATGTGCCCGGCGCAAGCTTGGCAAAATTAACCGAACGCTGATCACTGGGCGGGCTCCAATCCTTGTCGACCCCTTCCAGCTTGTATTGATAACGAAGTTTGTTCTCGCCCAGAAAATCTAGACCGACGAATTCAACCAGCAGATTATTGCGCGACGAGGGCAGTTCGATCTGCCGGATACTTTGCGCGCCTCTTTCCGGCAGAGAATAATCCTCACCGGAAATTTGCACGTGGCTGAAATAGACCGGAGGCGGCCTGGCTGTGGGATGCTCGGCACGCGGATTTAGCTTCGACAAGCCTGAACTCATAGCCACCCAAATATTTCCCTCATGGTCCTTGACTGAGAAGCCTGCAGCCGGTCCAGCCATTCCGTCAGCAACCGTGAAGTGATGGATCGCTCCAGTCGTCGGGTCGAGCCGATCGAGTCCCTTTCCCGTCGAAAGATAAATGCGCCCGGCGTTGTCTTCAGCAATTGAGCCTACCGTATTGTTCGCCAGACCATCACGTGTCGAGTAGTTGATGAACTGTGGGTGCTCAGCTGTTGGAGTTTTTGTAACCAACGCGCCGCCATCTTGTTGGCCAATCCAAAGCCAGCCTCTGCTGTCCAGAAGAAATGCGCGAGGCAGGATCTCATTCAATCCCTGAGGTGGATCGATGAGTTCCAGCTTGCCGTTTCGGTATCGACCGAGATCCGCCTGCCAGCCGAACCAAACCTCCCCAGAGTGATCGGCGATCGTGCAATGCAGGGGATCGAGCACACGCCCCTGCGGAGTTTTATCAAGTGGAATGCGTTTGAATGCGGCTTGATTGCTCTCCTTCTGATCGAATACATACAAAGCTGGATCATTCATCGCGCCACACCAGAGTCTTCCAGCCGCGTCTTCATACATCCCCAGGCCGAACACCTTGGTTGTGGCCGGCGCGCCCTGTCTTTCGGTGATTCTATGCGCGCGGCGAAAGTCCAATTCCGGGCCAGCGACGCGATACAAACCCTCGCTTGTCGTGATCCAGTAATTGCCTCGGCTGTCGCGTAGCATCCGGTAAATTAAGCCGCTGAATGATGGCAGTTGGGAACCTAGACTTCTGACTTCTCCGTTTCGGATTTCAACCAAATGCTGCTGCGAACTTAGATAGATCTCTCCTCTCGAACCTTCGACGATAAATCCGACGCGGTCATCAGGTAGCCCTTCGGTTCTGGTATAGCTGACAATGAAATCGCCCGATGTTTTATAGACGCCATTCCCCGTGCCCGCCCAAGTATTGCCCTGACCGTCTCCAAAGAGCGCAATGATGTGGTCACTGCCGAGGGACCGCTCGTCAACGGCGATGGCTCGATAATCTTTCGCATAACGCATCAATCCCATGGTCGTGCCTATCCACAGATTCCCCGACGCGTCACCTGACAGAACGCGAATCTCTCTATCAACGGGTAAAGATAGCGGGAGCTTTTGAAACCGCCCGCGTTTCTCGTCAGCCCTGGGCGACGAAACAAATTCGAACAACTCGCGACGATTGGCGACGATTACTCGGCCCTTTTCGGCTTCCGTAATACTGACAATCTGTTCGTTTGAAAACGTAGGACTCTGCCGACTGATTGTCTTTCCAAACGGCAAGCCGTCAGCTGATCCGTATTTGATAAACTGCCGATCATCGACTTCGATCAAACCATTATAGAGTCCGAACCACAAACGTCCCCGCGAATCAACAAGAGTCTTGAAACTCCTCTGCTCGCCTGTGTGGGTGATGGCCCTTTCAAACTTAAGATCTCCTGAGCCGGCTTTGGCAGCTCGATAAATCTCATCCGATGCGCCCCACAAAGCGCCGTCCTTATCGAAGAAGAGGTCCGACACCACGTTGGAACTCTCCGCGGAGCCAACGTGGTAAGTGGCAAACTTTTTTCGCTTGCCTGGTGGCGAAGATTGAGACGCTTCGCTCGGGTCGTCAAGCAGCCGCGCAATGCCCGCAGTTGTGCCGATCCAAAGCCGACCCTGTTGGTCTTCAGTAATCGAAGTGACGACGTTACTCTCTAGTCCGTCGTCCTTCGTGTAATTGACAAAGTGATAACCATCGAAGCGGCTCAAGCCATCCGCCGTGCCAAACCATATGTAACCCTTCTGATCCTGGTAGATCGCGCCCACGATGCTGTGCCCCAAGCCATCCTCGACGTTGTAATGTTTGACAGGAAGTTGCTGACCGAACGCCGGGATCAGACCGCCAACCAGGATTGTCGCGATCATTAGGAGACGCGCCGCGATTGCCATAGGCCGCGGGGTTGATTTCCCTTGCATATTCGGCTCGCTGAAAGGTCAGCGCAATCTTAGGAGTGACGTAACAAACCGTCAATAGGATTGAGTTCGGATTTGTGCCGGAAATCAACGAACGGCGAGTGCAGTTCAGGTCAATGCGTGCTCGCGCTGGCCGCAACAGCGCTGCCATCAAGCTCGGAAATTAACTGGCTCAGTAGGGGACTCACTCGCTCCACATGGTCATAGTTTCGGTTTAGCAGGTTGAGCAGTCGCCTCTCCTTTGTGCCGTCGATCTCTTTCAGAAACGCGCGACAGAATGCGCAAACCACCGCCGGATCAAATTGC